>Ga0208667_1000913_pt1 | contig 11661 bp, 5 predicted proteins | sample 11BtaG_FD_184085 | JGI IMG/M metagenome (GOLD analysis project Ga0208667, IMG submission 184085) | Marine viral communities from the Subarctic Pacific Ocean - 11B_ETSP_OMZ_AT15265_CsCl metaG (SPAdes) (version 2) | ecosystem: Environmental > Aquatic > Marine > Oceanic | place: Pacific Ocean... | reverse complement strand
GCAGACCGTACTATCTTTGATCACTACAGCGTACTAAGAGTATTAGATAGATAAGAGATGCCTCTGTTAGTAAACAGTGTACCGAATCTCGCACAGGGCGTATCACAACAGCCTGACAATCTCAGGTTTCCCGGTCAGTGTGACGAACAAATTAATGCTTGGGCTACTGTTGTTGAGGGGTTGGTAAAGAGACCACCTACTGAATATACGAAGAAGTTACAATCTGCTACAACTAATGCAGACAAGCTGTTCACACACTTCGTTAAACGTTCCGAACAAAACAAGTACTGTGTAAATGTATCTCTTGGTGGTGTAGGTGTTATCAATGTATCAGACGGTACACAAGTATCAGTAGCTGTAACTTCTATAGCTAATACATATCTGAGCTTAGGCGGACAAGCATCGTTAGGTGGCGTAGCTAATCCGTTAGCCGACCTACGAGCACTGACAGTAGCTGACTATACATTTCTTGTTAATAAGAACAGGGTTATAGAGAAGAGTACATTAGCAGGTCAAAAGTCTAAAGCCCCACCCGATGAAGCACTCATCGTTGTTAAGTTAGGAGACTACGAGAAACACTACACTGTAATAATAGATGATTTAACAATACCCAACGTTAATACTGGCACTTTAAATTATCATAAAGCTCCTCAGTTGGGGTCGGGAGACGCTACATACGAAAGCGGTGGTAGTAGTAATGGTTGGCACGCTGATACTAATATAATAGCAGAAGATATATCTGAGATTATAAAGGGAGCACTAGAAATATCTAACGATAGTGTAACCAGTATAACTATAAATAACAATCCAAGTAATACTGGATGGGCTGGCGGAAAATCAACAGGTAAGTGGGCACAGGATTTCGCAGGGACTAATTGGGACCTTGAATACAAATTGGAATTAGAGTTATCACAAAGCGGAGCAGGTACTGCTTATTGCGAGGCTATAGTTAAGAACGGTGCTATTGTTGGTTTTAGAAATTTTAGAAGAGGTAGGGATTTTGACAGTACCCAAAACATAACTATTACTTATAAACAATGGTTAAAAGCTAGGAGATATGATGCTGGAGCTGCTAGTTGGGAGCTATTGAAAGCTGGTGATAACTTTTATAAAGCTATACCCACCGGATTTGATACATCTACACCAAGCGGAGCACTTAGCGATCCACTCCATGTAAACTTACAAACATTAGGTGCTACTAGTTATCAAGTAGAACAAGAAAACTCTATTATAAAAATAACAAGTACTGAGGGTCCGTTTAAGATACGAGTAAAAGATGGATTAGCTGATCAAGGATTAGGTGTTGTATACAGAGAAGTAAACAGCATTACAGATTTGCCAGTACAGTGTTACAATGGATTCGGTCCAGTAAAAGTAGTAGGGGATGCTGATATAGACCAAGACGATTACTACGTACGATTCTCTACGAAAGACAAAGGAGATTTTGGAGAGGGTAGTTGGGTAGAAACAGTAGGTTATTACCAAGATGAATCTGAAAGTAGTGCGTTGGAGGGTATCGATACTTTATTAGCTAGTGGTACTATGCCTGTTACTCTCATACCATTCTTTAATAACAATACGATCACAGACTTTAGACTACAAACTCCTAACGATATATTGTACGTTAAGAACGGTAGTAGCTACTACAAGCTAGATGTAGACCACAGAGCAGACTCTACTAGCCAACCCGGTACTGGTTCTGACTGGGAGAATTATTGGTCACTTGTTGATGAGACATCCGATACAGCAGCTACTGTTGGTTATCTAACTTGGAAGTCTGGTACATTTTACTACGGTCCTAAAGATACAATTAAAAACATTGGATGGTCTAGTAGACAAGCAGGTGACGATAAAACCAATCCATTCCCGTCATTCGTAGGTAATAAGATACGAGATATATTCTTCTTTAAGAACAGGTTAGGTATACTTACAGACAGTAATGTTATCTTTAGTGAAGCAGATGAATACTTTAACTTCTTCCGTACTACTACACAGCAGTTACTAGACAGTGCTGTTATCGATGTCGGCCTGAGCCATACAAAGGTAGCGATCCTTGAACACGCTGTACCATTCCAAGAGAAGCTGATGTTATTTAGTCAAGGGTCACAGTTCGTACTTCGTGGAGCAGATGTGTTATCACCTAAGACCGTAGCTATATCTCCTGTTACTGAGTACGACCTATCGGATGGTATACAACCAGTAGCACTAGGTAACTATATATACTTCCCATTTAAACGGAATGACTTTGAAGGAGTATACGAATACTTTGTAGATAACAACACTGAGACATTTAACGCTGAAGAAATAACAGAACAAATACCGAAGTATATCACGTCGAACGTGCAAAAGATTGTAGGTTCTCAAGCAGAGAATACTATTGTCATGAGTACCACAGCAGACGCTAAGACGTTGTTTGTATATAAGTACTTCTGGTCGAACAAAGAAAAGATACAAAGTGCTTGGATGAAGTTCACCTTTAATCGTGATGTACGAGGGTTTGACTTTATCGACAGTAACTTGCATTTAATCACAGCAGACACTGACGGGTTACACTTAGAGAAGCTTACACTTGAAGACGGTATAACAGATGATGGTTTAGATTATACGTTGTATCTGGATAGTAAAGTAAACGGAGACGATCTTACTGTATCGTTATATAACCCAGCTACTAAAGTTACTCGTGTATCAGGTATACCATACAATGTAAGCATAAATACAGAAGCTACGATCTACACGAAGCTAGGAAATGAACGAGCATTTACTGTTGTAGATTCCAGTACTGTAGATGTAAGCGGACCGTTAGCTAGTTATGCAGATTACGGTGGAGACTACGTTACTTATAACAGCGAGTATTACTACTGCATAAACACACACACATCTACTAGCACCTTCGAAAGTAACAACTGGACAAAAGCATTACACCCGCCGTCTGGAGAGATTGATGCGTGGGCACCGTCTACTAGTTATGTACAAGGTACTATCTATAAATGTGATACAAACCATACATCCACAGCTTCCGACACTCCCGATACAAGCGACAACTGGAGTACGACATCAGAAGTAAGTAGAGCAGCTGAATGGGGAGCTAATGTATTCTACAACAACGACACATACTTCGTATTAGGGCTGTCGTACAATATGTTGTACAGGTTCTCCGATCAATCACTTAAACAACCAACAGAGCGTGGCGGAAGAAGTGCATCTGATTACACCTACCAAACGATTCGTAACGGTAGTATAAACTACGCAGACACCGGACACTTCACTGTTGAAGTAACTCCGAAGTACAGAGATAAGTATAGCTACGCATTTAATCCTGACAGCCTAGGTGCTAACTTAACACTTAATGCTTTCACCCCACAGGACGGACACTTCCGATTCCCTGTACAGTGCCAACCAAACGACGCAAAGATAGAAGTTGTTACTGATTCTGCTTTACCAGTTAAGCTATTAGCGGCAGAGTTTGAATCGATGGTTATATCACGCAGTAGAAGATATGGAGCTTAGAATAGATGACGCACACGGTGATATGGATGCAGTTGATCTGTACGACGACTTACGGGAGGACGACATGTTAGAGATACTCGGACTTATGCACCACCCGAAAGATGCTGTTGTTATGTCTTACGCTTGTAGTACAAAGTGTTACAGTGTGAAAGATGAGATGAACAACTTGTACTGTTCGTTTGGTGTCGCTCCTATCGAAGGTACTAATATCGGTAGTGCTTGGTTGTTAGGCACACGACGGTTACCTACTATTAAGAAGTTCTTTTTGAAACACTCCAAGGAACGTATGGAAGGCTTGTTAGACGGTTTTGATTACTTAACGAACTACGTCATGCGTAGTAACAAGCTGAGTATTAAATGGTTGGAGTGGCTCGGTGCTGAGTTTAACGATTGTCAGTACGACGGGTATCTGTCATTTATATTAGAGAGGAAGTAACGATATATGTGTGATCCAGTAACAATGGCGGTTGTAGGAGGGGCATCAGCAGGTATGCAAGCATTAGGTGCTAGACAACAAGCCCGTATGCAGTATCAAGCACAGATGCAACAGATTGCTATGCAGAGACGCTTGCAAGAACAAACCGCAGCTGCTGAGACCAGAAGATCGTTGAGACAGATGACTGGAGAACGGTTACAACAACAACAGCAAGAAAGAATAATTGGTGAGGAAGAGCGTCAAGAAATTCTTAAAGCTGAAGCTGCTATAGCTAGAACTGCCGAAGACCCTGTAACAGCGGTAGCTAAACAAAGAGACTACTTTTCTCTCCTTGGTCAGAAAAAGTTTGCTTTAGGCGAACAATCCGAAATGCTTGAAGCTGGTAAAACATTAGCTCTTGAGGATCAAGGTTTAGGATTACAACAACGTTTAATCGGTATTAATCAACCAATCATGGAACCTATTAAACCTAGAGGTCTTGGTATTACAGATGTATTGAGTGTAGCTAGTGGGGGTCTCAGAGGTTATCAAATGGGACAGCAGTTATCTGGCGGTATGGGCGGTGTAGATACATCCATAGACGTGCCAAAGGGACCAGTCAGTTTCGATGGCAAACTTTACGATTATCAAAAACTAGCTTAATATGTCCAGAGAAATACCACTTCCCGCTTTAGGTCAGTACAGTGTTCCACGGCTGCAAGCTCCTAGAGTACCAGTTCCTCAAACTAATAATCTGCTAGAACTAGCGAAGGGTTTGAATGTAGTGTCTGATATTGTTGTTACTTACGATCAGATACAGCAAACACAAGACAGGCAAAGACAAGCACTTGAGAAAGCTAGAGCGTTAAAAGGTAAAGAGCGTGAAGCATACGAACAAGCTTTAATAACAGAAGGTGCTACACAGTTTGATTTAGACCCCGGTGGTGTGTCCCGTCAAATGGAGGCATACGAAAGAGAAGTACGAAAGTTAGCTGAAGAAGGCAAGATGCCTGAGCAAGCTAATGCGTTGTTCATGTTAGGAGCGAAGCAAGCTAAGGGGAAGGTGTTAGCTAACAATGTGTACCGGGAGATGTTGTTCAATCCGCAGACTATATCGGAAACAATAGACCCAGTACAAACGGTTCAAGAAAAACGACAAGAACTGTTTAATCGTCCAGAGTTTCAATCGGAGCTAGTAAGACAAGCAGCACTTGAGAATCTTCAAAAGGTTGAGCAAGAGTTTATTAAAGATGTAAACGCTAGGTTTGATGCTATTGATATAGAAGATGCTAAGACCAACTGGTTATTAAATGGTAAACCATTAATCCAACAATCCATAAACGGAGTGTTAGATATAAATGATCCGTCTATTAAGAATTGGGTAAACGATAAAGTAGGACTATTCAAAGGTTCTCGGAAGTATGCTTGGGATAACTTGATTAGCGAAACATTAAACGAAGGTTTATCAAAAGACCCAAGCGAAGAGGGAAGTATATCCCCACAACAAGCTGAAACATTTTTAGATGAGTTACGCAAATTAGATTTAGGCGGCGGTGTTAAATTCGCTGATGCCGAAGTAGGTAATTCTATAACAAGCTACTACGATAAAATTAATGATAGACGGTCTAAGTGGGAGGCGAGAAAAAACGAACAGTATAACACGCAATATAGAATCGAGTTAGCACAAGCTGAAACGGAACTATTAGAATTAATGGGAGACGGAGAGGTAGTATCGCCTACGGATGAAGCTAGGATTAAAAAAGAGTTAAGAGCTAAAACCCCCCTGCATTTAAAAACAAAAGTTAATAAAGATATAAATGATGTTTTAGACGAACTAGTTAAACCTAGTACTGAATCTACTCAGTTATCTGTTGCTAATTTAGAGTTGTTAATAGATGAGGGAGACGATTTAGATTCGACATTAGAAGCTGTGATGAGAGCGGGTGCTGAAAGAGCTATAACCCCAAGAGAAAGAAACACACTTATACAGAGAATAGAATCTTCTAGGAACTTTACTAAATTAGTCTACGACGATCCTATAATGAAAACATTAAGGAACGGATACAGGGAAACGATTACTGGGTTTGAGCAAGTTAAACCGGGGGGAGTACCGTCGGGTATTCGTTTGGGATTTTTTACTAGGCTAGGCGTATCTGCTAAAGTACAAGAAACAGCCGATGTTGGTGAGGGTGGATATGTTGCAACTGAAGAAAATTATGGCGTTTATTACCAAATACAAAGATCAATGGGCAAAGACGCTGCTGATATGTTTGTTAATAAAAGATACGTAGCTTTTGAAAAAGATTTAAGAGAAGCGTTTCAAGATAAGTTTGACGAGATAGAACAAGATGAACAAACTAGCCCACAAGAAGCTAAAGCTAAAGTCTTGGAACAAATGGAAGCTATAGGTGAACAAGTATTTAAAAGGTGGACGGCAGCATCTATTGATATGGCTGTAGATAAATATAAAGTAAATAGAAATAGATTAGAAGGCATTTAACATGGCTATTGAAAATACAGACGATAAAATCTTAAGTCCATTCTACGGTCGAGAAGAAGATGTAGAACCTAAAGACCAAACACAAGAGATTACACCGGAGCAGAAGGCTCAGATGGTAGAGCAATTTAAAAGCGATACCAAAACATTTTTAGATAAAGAAGAAAAACGTATAAGCGAAGATGTAAGGACACAGAAACCTGTGCCTGCTGTGACTAGGATTGAGGAAATAGAACAAACACCCGAAGGCGAAATACCTGCCCGTCCTAGACCGGGAGCTTACACACCTTCTAAACTTCAAGTTGAAATACCGACTAAATTACCAGATCACGGTATTAGATCGTTGTATACACAAGAGGAGCGTATTTTAGAAAGAGCTGTACAAGTAACAGGACTACCTCCTGAAAGCCCCACTAACCACCGTATAGCGGCTATGTTAGCTGAGGGTGATCCATTTTCTACTGAGGCTTTTGAGCGAGCTAGGCAGGAATCTATTAAGCTGTTTAAAATGGGGTTAGCTCCGCACCCTGATTACGATGAAGCGTTCGGTAAAGAAGTGGCGGATTTTGTAGATTGGGCTAACCCGATGGCTGTAGAGATAGTAGGTACTTTAGGTATGGCTGTTGTAACTTCACCTTTGTTAGCTTCTCCAGACCCTGTAACAAAAGCAGGGTGGTACGGTCTTAATGCGTCTTCAGCTGCTTATTGGAACTATATCGCTCAGATAATGGAAGTAGGTTCAGGAAGGCGTGAGGAAGTTAGGTGGTCTGAAGTACTCGCATCTGGTGCAATGGCTGGCATTTCGGGCTCAAAGATAGTAAAGGATGCTAGTACTTGGCAGGTCGTAAAGCGTAGAGGACTTGAGGGGGCTGGTATGGGTGTTGGTTACGAAGCTGTTAAGTTAGGATTTGATGCTCTTTACGGGAACCAAGATTTAAGTGGTTGGGGTATGGTAGGGTCGGCTTCTGCTGGTGCTGTTATAGGTGCACTTCTGGGTAGATGGGAAAAAGCCTTTGTTATATATGAGGCTAACTCAAGTGAACAAGGAGCTGCTTTTCTTAGAAAGATGTTAACCGATGAGTTAAAACAGATAAAAAAGGAAGTAAAGCGAACTGAGAAAAGAGGAGGCATTAATCAGAAACTAAGAGATCAAATCGCAGATAAAGAAAAACAATTACAAGAACTCGTACCAACTGAAGAACAAATAACGCAAAGAACTATTGATACTTTAGAGCAAGCTGAAAAGAAACAAGCGGAAGCTGTAGCTGAAGTTGCTGAGGCATTCAAACAAACAGAAGCTTTTAAGTTATTTCAAGATGTTGATGTGGAAGGCGTTGGAGGTGCTGCTGTTAGTAGTGGTGTTCCCGGAGTATTGCCTAAACAACTTGCTGGTGCTAAACCTCGATACAATTACGGAGACCGTAACATTGAACTTAACTTTGAGAACGATATAGCTAAAGCACTTTACATTGCAGGTAGCGGACAAAGCTCAAAGAGAAAACAAGAATACATTAATTGGTTGAAGTCTCAAGGCGTTGAGGATGTAGAAGGACTAGCTAAACAAGTAAGAGACGGTATAAAGTCACAAGCAAAAGCTGGACAAGACAGCGTCTTCATAAAATCTCCTTTTAAATTTGTAGAACCGCCAGCTACCAAAACTACTGAAGCAACTGCAGCTGAACCGTACCAAGAGCTAGACCCCGACATCCAGCAGAAAGCTAGGGCTATATTAGACGACTTCATGGGAGGCGGTGGTACTCGTGAGGTAGACCCTTTAACTGGTAAAGTACTAGATTCTAAAGATGAAGTAAAAGCTAGATTGTTAACAGATGATGCAGAAAAGCAAAGGTTTATAAACGTTGTTTCTCAAGTGATGGACCGAGACCTTAAGAATGTAAAAGGAGGTCGTATCGGGGAGCTAGAGTATTTAGCACAAGTACAGAACGAATTAGAAAAAAGGTTGGGATCAAAAGCTAGTCAAGAATTAGGTATAGTTTTAAACGCTGCCCAAGTTACAGATAACTTTGAAGTAGCAGACGCAATCAGAAAGCTAAGTATACACATGTCAGCTAATGGTGCTGTTATGGTACAAGGCTATGATGACCTAATAAAATTTTTAGATAACGCAGATTTAAACGACCCTAACATAATTGCAGATGCTACTACTAGTATATTAAAATTAATACCACAGCAATTAGCTTGGAAGAAAGCGGGTGCAGAGTCTGGTAAGTTATTACAAGCACGAAAGTACACCAAAGATATATTAACTGAAAAACAAAAGAAAGTATTAGCAGGGTTAGAAGGTAAGCTTGTTAAGGATTTAGATGAAGCTAAGAATCTTACGGAAGAACAACTTAAGGATCAGCTAAAAACATTAGGGGATATAGAAGTTGTAAAGAAATTATTAAAAACAATACAACAAGCAGACGACACAGCTGAAGTACATCAGATATTAGTTGACCAACAAAAGTCGTTTCAAAAACCTTGGAAAGAGCAAGCTAAGGAATATTTAGATGATCCGTTGGACCCGAATAGAAAGATACCGTATTTGCAAGACCCTTATACAGGAGAAGCTCCTACTGAATACTCTAAAGTAAGAGATATGGTTGCCGATGTCTTGTATTTCAAGATGTTAAATAATCCAGTCACTCATAGTAAAGTACTTATATCTAACACCGTTATGACTAATTATAACACAATGAATGGATGGGTTGGTGCTAAATTCATGGCTACATTACCTTGGTCGAAAGAAGGGATTAGTAAACAAGAGTGGCAAAGAGCTGGGGATTTTTGGCAGAAGGTTGCGTCTTCTTATGGTACATTTGGAGCTATTGCTAACAAAGAAGCTTTAAAAGCCCTTAAGTCGGGGGAGTCTGATCTACGAACTCATTTTGAAAGATTCGGTAAATCTAGTTTTTCTATGGAGCGTACTGGGATGTCTGGTCCTATGGGTGCTTCTTTAGAAAACGTAGGAAGAGCTGTAGATATGCCCGGTAAAAGCATGGCTGCAATAGATGTTAGGACTAGATTAAACTTAGCTCATGCTATGACTCGTGCTAAAGCAGAAATAGATTATCAAAAAGCTGTGCAAAAAGGCGAGCAAGTAGGAACATTTCAACAGTACTACGACAACTTTGTAAGTAAAGTATTCACCGAGTCTAAGGGTAAATTAATGACCGAAGATCAAGTGCGGAGAAAAGCTGTATTAATGGCCGATAAAGAAGGAGTAGCTCCTGAAAATTTAGCTTCTTACATGGATAACTTTGTTAAATTAAATTGGAATAAAGATGTAAGTGAGTTTGTTAGCTACATACAACGTAATTTAAAAGAAGTTACATTTACTGAGGAGATAGGAGAATTTGCTGATCCAAATGTAATTGAGAAGGGTGCTTATTTTATGGAGCAATTCTTACGAACGTATCCTCTTTTAAGTGTTGTCTTAAACCCATTCATGCGTACGGGTAGAAATATACAAAGAGGAGCTGCTGCTGTGACAAGTCCAGTATTAACCGTTAGTGCAGCCATAGATAAAATACCAGTAGCTAACAGAACTCCTTTTCTTAAAAATGTACCTAGAATCGCTGAGAGGCTTTGGAGTAAAACAGCTAAAGACTTAGCGAGCGATGATCCGATTATAGCAGCTAGAGCTAGGGGACAACAAATATCAAGTGTTGGTATTTTATTAACTGCTTGGGGGCTGGCTGAAGGAGTTGACGGACTAGTGCAATTCGTAGGTACTGAAAGCCAAGATTGGAGAAAGAAGAAAGCTATTCGTTCTGCTACCGGAATGCCAGAGTATACGCTTCGCATTGCTGATCCACTAAGACCCGGCAAAATGAAAGCTATTAGTTTAGCTGCTATCGAACCTTTAAATACTATCTTAAGCGTAACTGCTGACATGAAAAGCTTAAGTAACGGTACGGTGGCACAGCGAGAAGAGGCTAGGAATTTATTCGAAGCATTTACATTAGCTTTAGCTAATAACTTAACTAATAAATCTTACTATAAAAATGTGGGTGAGGTTATGAAGTTAATAACTGAAGCAACTGGAGACGAATCGGATAAAGCACGTGCCTTTAAGATTTTAAAGGGATTAGCAGGTCAATCTGTTTCGTCAGCTCAAAATGCTTTAACAGTTATGTCTGACAATGTTGTTCGTGAAAACAATAATTTAATGCAAGTAATAGCTAGGAGAATAAACGGTCTTTCTAAACTTGTACCTCCAATGCGTGATATATTCGGAGATATAGAAGTAAGGAATTATAATAAAAGAGGCGGAGGACTCTCGGTGTTATCTCCCTTTGGTGTGTTTAATCAACGAGGCGATATAGATCAATATGTCGAGATTGATGAAGTAACTGGGTTTAGGACATTAAAAGTACCTAAGATTACTAAGTCTACAGTAGTACAAGAATTACGAGAAAAGAAAAAAGGTAAGAAACTAACCGAAGACGAAATAGAATTAGCTTACCAAGAAAAACTAAGAGAAGCTGCTTATGCTGTTTGTATAGAATTAGGGGTATCCCCTCAGTTTAATGGCGGCACTCCAAAATGGAACGGTATTGATTTAGAAGAAATAAGGGACCCTGAAACACAACAAAATGCTTTTGATCGTTGGCAAGAAATAGCTAACGAGATGAAGTTAAATTCAGCTCTTATGCCTTCTAAAAAAGGTAAGAACATGAAAGAAGCTATTGTTGACTTAGCTAGCGGCGGAGGCTTCCCATCATTAGGTAAATTTGATTATTCAACTGGCGTAAGGAGAGCACCTAAAACAGCTCTACCTGAAGACACTAAGCAAGAAGATGCAGCAAGAACAAATGTTATTAAAGGTGTTTTTAAAACATACAGAGATGAAGCTTTGAAACAGCTGAAGAAAGAGTTTCCTATATTAGAGGGACAAGTCGAGGCTACGGAAGAATTTTCAGAAGAGTTAGACAAACCGCTAAAACCTAAATCATCACGTGAATCTGAAGCTGATTATCAGAAAAGATTACAGAAACGAAGAGACTTTGAGTTAGGAGTTAAACAAACAGAATTCCCCGCAGAGCAGTACAAAGAACAGCAGGTTCCGTCTAAATTAGAAGAATTAATGTTACCGTTTGGTGGAAACTAACTTGCTCTTCTCACTCAATAATTAATAATATACACTTAACATCATGGCTATCACCTACGTAGACTATACAGCAACGGGCGGACAGACCGACTTTGACTTTACTTTTCCCTACCTTGAGGACGAACA
>Ga0208667_1000909_pt1 | contig 11687 bp, 8 predicted proteins | sample 11BtaG_FD_184085 | JGI IMG/M metagenome (GOLD analysis project Ga0208667, IMG submission 184085) | Marine viral communities from the Subarctic Pacific Ocean - 11B_ETSP_OMZ_AT15265_CsCl metaG (SPAdes) (version 2) | ecosystem: Environmental > Aquatic > Marine > Oceanic | place: Pacific Ocean... | reverse complement strand
TGATGACGGTAATGTAGATTATCAAAGAAGGCCAGGAGTTTTAGAAGGAAATGGGCTTGCTCACTGGGATGAGTTTGAATACTCAGGTATCTTTAAACAAACACAACACAAAGAGAACTCAATTGTGTATTTAAATACTCTAATGAACTCCTTAGCAGGAGAGTCTTGGATTATTTCTAAAGCCCTAACTTCGTTTGGTGGAGAACTAATGCAATGTTTTTGTGAGCGTTCAGTATTAGCGATGACTTATCCTCCAACAAATCTAAATGATGTTATGGCGGAGAAGGGCGTTCTACAAAGAATGCTATTGTATGTATGGGATGTACCTGAGTTTATTCAGCATAAAATGAGATTAGAACAAATCGAGAAAGCAGGAACTGTTGAAGAAGTAAATGCTCCTATTGATAAATATGTTAAGGCTATGATTAATTTATATAAAATCACACAAGAAAGATTTAATGATATGGGCGGCGACCCACTTAAAACTATGACTTATACTGCCGATTTCAATGATGTATTGAGGCTAGAGTATGAAAACATGAGAGCCTATCTACATAATACTAGAAGCGATGTTGCTAAAATTGCGGGTAATTTTACTACCCGTTTGATGAAAATACTGTATAAAATGTCTGTTCTTTGTAGTGTCGCTAGTGCGCCATCTATCAAAGATAAAGACCAAAGATTCATTGTTACGGGTCACAATGTCCGTCAAGCGGCAACGATTATCCGACAGTGTTATATGACATTGGTTGATTGGCTAGAGCGAAGCCTACGAGCGAAGCGGCAAAGTATTGCCGAGAACTCTCTAGAATCCGTATTCTTAGACATTTATGACAAGTTAAATAAAGACGAAGAAGGCTTCGTTAATAAAACAATTCTCCTAACAGAAGTTAGAAACAAGGCTAAGAAGTCAAGGGCGCAAGTGTATAGGCATTACGATGTAATTAGACACAAGTTTGAAGAACAGAAAGAAGCAGGTAACAAGACTTATATTAGGTTAATAAAAGGTGATGAAGAATGAAGTGGGAAAATACATATTTAGTGTTTGAAGTTAGTAAAGGGCCAAAAGTAATTATTGATACTCTCAATACTTACGGAGATGATGGGTGGGAATGTTGTTCTCAGTTAATTGTCGCCGGTTCACAGATTGTTTGCTTCTTAAAGCGAAGAACTGATGTTGAAGAAGAACCTAAAGTGGATAAAGAAGCCGCTAAGATTAGCAAACTTTGGTCTAATACAGGCGAGTGAAACCAATGTCAGTATTAGCCATTGACCTTGAAACCAAGAATATGTCTTACGATATAGGCGGATTCGGAAATACTCATATGTTTCAAGTATCAACCGTTGCTACTTGGGATGGAAAGACCGGAACTGTTTATGTAGATGAACCAATGGATTCATTTGCGAAATCGGGGCATGTGATTAAATCCCTAAGCGACCTCAAATACGACTTAGACGAACACTTCCAAAAAGGCGGGAAATTACTAGGCCATAACATTAAAGCATTTGACTTGCCTATTCTAAGAGATTCGATGGATATTTATTGTATAAATAAGTATATCAAAGAAGAACAGTTTATTGATACATCAAGGGATTTATTAAAGGCTCACAAAGAAAGATTTCCATTAAGTAATCTAGTAAAATGCACCATGAATGACTCTAAACTGATGGATAGCGCAGATGCACCTAAATTATGGAAAATGGGCCAATTCGATGAAGTAGTAGAATATTGCATGAAAGACACCCAATTAGTTTATGACCTTTGGAAGTATGGACAAAACAATGGATTTATTAAAGCCTTTTCAGTAGAAAAGGGAGAACACAAGGACTTGGAGGTGAATTGGTAATGACAGGCTGGGAATGGTTTGGATTGTTTGTATTCGGCATCATTTTAATGCTTTTGTTCTTTGCTGCTTTTGGTGGAACTAATATCACCGATGAAAGCGTTGAAGAATATATGAAGCGTTTGATGAACGAAAACAATAATTCAAAGTGATTATATGGGATTAAAACAAGTTTGTCCTTACTGTAAGGAACAAACGCTCGCAAAAAGATTATTGGGGTTTTATGTGGGTTCAACCGAGCAAGTAAAATTGTGGGAATGTAGGGCTTGTTTAGGCATTTGGTCTGAAAAAACAAATTGAGAGGGGCTTCGGCCTCTCTCTTTTTTTTGGCTTTTTCTTAGTTAAACGAAAATTTTGATTTTTGCTTAATAGTTATACCTATTACCTATTAATTCAGGAACTAAACATAATCCTATCAAATAGGTTATGCCTATAATAACAACAACCGCATCTATTAATTTGCTCTTATCTATCATATCACGCAATTAAACCCAATGTTTCTAGTTTAAGTAAATCAAGGCAAAATCAACATAATATCAAAAATAACATTGCTGCTTCCGGCACTATTTACTGCTGTAAAATCTACTTCAAACATTGCCATATCTCCCGGATTTCCAGAAGGATTAATGCTAAAAACAGGAGAAAAATTAATTGATGTTCCAGAATTAGGGGTTATCCCAGTAACTAATCCAGCAAAATTATCTAGTGTATTCACTGTCCAAGAAATAGAAGTGGCTGTTCCTGTCAGTTGTCCATTAAACTCAAATGTGGATGTGAAACCTGCTCGGACATCAATTGGTTTTCCATCTAATCTAACATCCTGCTGAACACCAAAAATAGAATCAGTTAAGGTAACTCTACTGTTTCTATTACCAACCGAACCATTACCTACATTATCTTCACTATAAAGACCCGAAGGAGGGCTAGGAGGGCTGACCCCACCTATTTGAGAATAAGAGTTAATTATAATTACTCCCATATCAAACCCTCTTTCCGTATAAAGTGACTTTTAATCCTTTGCCCTTCGTTGAACCGCCTACTTGGTCTATATCAAAGGTAATTAAAGAATTATCCGCTAAAGCAGCATCGCTTATAACAGCCGCACTTGCAGCAGTTTCCGAGGTTGTTTCCGAAGCATCAATTGAAAGATTAGTAGAAAGAATAGTAGTCCCATTTTCTTTTATATTAACAATGATAGTTGCTCCTACGGGGGCAGTATTTACACTTGCTTTAACTTTAGATAATGTCATAGCATAAGGCATATGAAATGAAGCCTTTCCTGTTCCAGTAGCCAAATCTGTTTCTTCATCGGATAAAGAAACAATAATTATTTCTTCAATACCTTTAAGAATTACTTCATCCGAATGAGTATCAGCAGTAAAGGTGGCTCTTTTACCTACTCCGCTACCATTCTTTACTGATATATCAATTTTTTTATCATTTATAGTATTGGCTAAAGTAATATCATCACTTGCTTCGGTAATAGTGAACTCCAAACCAGCCCCTACCTGTAATCCACCAACAACTTTTAAATTACTTCCATCATATTGAAGACCCGTTTCTCCTTGAAAAGTGTCAGCACCAGTAGCAGTTAATATATAATTATTATTACCGTTAGCCATAAAACCAGATACATCTACTGCAATATCCGAACCAATTGTAATTCCTGTTCCTCCAGCAATAAAGGATAATCCAGCAGCACCATCCGTTTTCAAAAGAGTATTGGCCGCACCATCAGCGATAGGCCAATTAAGACCATCGAGAACTACCTTACCATTTCCATTAGGAGTAATGTTAATATCAGCATTTGTAATAGTAGAAACAATGTCAATACTATTTGTATCTCCTGTAATTCTACCTGATTCAGTATATGTTGTTCCTCCACCATTATGAGCAATAGTCAATGAGTTCTCATCCTTCGCCGTAGTAAAGTATTGAAACTCCATTGTTCCCGAATCACCCGTGTATAAAACCAAGACAATAGGAATATCACCTGCGGCTATTTCTGGTACTTTATTAGAATCAGTTGTTGTCTTAGCAACAAAGGCATTAGAAGCATTTACTACTATTAAAGAATAAGTGCTTCCTGCCGTTGTTGTTCCTATTGCGATACTACTTCCCGCAGTAATAGCACCCATTAACTTTCCATCTCTTACTACTCTTCCAGAAGTAATATTGATTGCTGATGCTGATGCAGCAGTAATGTTAAAATCCGTACTAGTTCTTACGGGATAACTACCTGAAGAATAAACACTCAATGCTTTAATAAGCCCAGTATGGGGAGCATCTATTCCATCTGTTATCTGTGCGGTTACTGTTGTTCCTTGTCTGCTTATGTGATATGGGTTATTTACCATTTTAATCCACCTCTATGTTAATAAATATCTGTAATCTTTCAGTGCTACTAAAAGGGCCGACCCCTTCAAAATTAACTCTTTGCAAAAGATTAGGTACGCTATCAAATATACCTGCTTCTCTAATTACTAATCCTGTAATATCGGAACCAAGAACCTCTAATTTAATTTGTAAATTATTTCCAGCCGCTTGTTCAACTGCCGGTGTTACGGTAATACCCGTTACGGCTACATCTAAATCAGTAGCCAATGGAGAAGTAGAATTACCACCTAATCCTATTTTATGTGTTCCTCCATTAATTAAGGTTAAAAGTTGTGCCGCTAGCAGTTCTTTTGCTTTATCTGTTATCATAGGTCTTCCTCCGATAGAACTGTGTGCGTTACGCCACTCCCGAATCCAAGAGTAGTAGTCCCTGTATTTAAAGTGCTTGTAAAACCAACCGTCTGTCCCGTTGCAGTTCTTTTTCTTATAACTAAGTTGATTTCTTTTATTTTAATGTCTTCAAAGAAATCAAATGCTTTTTCGTTTTCTACATAGTCTTTTCTTCTTATATAAGAATCCGTCTGTTTATTAGCCAATAATATCTCAGCAAATCTGTCTTCTATGCTTTTAGAATATTTTCCTAGAAGTAGTGTAGTTTGTCCAGAAATTTCATATTTCATTTCTAATACCATGTAAAGATTACGCTCAATGTTTTCTTGATTAATAATTACGGAAACAATATCTCCACTTGAGATAGTTTGGGCGTATCTAATGTGTGTTTTTATTTCTAAATTAGTGGTTTCAGTATTGTGTATTTTAAGCAATTCTCTTGCTCTTTTATCTACTTCACTTTGAGTAGTCAATTTTTTGTCAAAAATTTCTAGTGTTTTTCTGCCTACTTCATTAATGCTTCTAACATTCTTTTTTACTGATTTATGAGAACTACCATATAGAATAATTTCATTATAGAAATCAAACCCACTGTCTACTAATTCGTATTCTATTATATTAGAATCATCAAATTCAAACTTTGACATGAGTGTTGAACTGTTTTCTTCAACTACTGTAATTACTCCTGCATTATCAAACATGGTTTTATTTTTTAGAGATAATAAATATTTAGCAAGAATATATAGAGAAGTTCCTTGAAAATCAGGTGAAGTATAAATAGGATAAGAAGAAGGAACTAAGGAAAAAGAAATATTGTTTTCAGTAAATAATTCTTCAACTAATGCTTCCGATTCCTTACTAATATCTATACTTGTCCCAATCATAGCCCTTTTTGTATCTCTTGATACACTACCATTTACCTTTAACTCGAAAATTTCTGAACAGGAAACAACTCCTAGAAGTTTAGTTCTTTCTTCTAGAGTTATAGTATGCACATCGGGGCCAAGTCTCTTAGAAATACTCGCTCCTGTGACTAAATTAGTTTCGCCATCACTAAGACATAATTCACCTTTAAAGGCATTTGTAGTAGAAGAAGCCAATATATTATCATTTGCAGAAGTGTTTCTAATAACAGTATTTCCATTACCCCCTCTATTATCTAAATCAACAATTACATACATAGAAGATATGCCTTCGTTATTATTAGGTAGATTATAAGATGCCCCACCAAACTCCCTATCTCTACGACTTCCTTCTTTATAGCCAAAATCATTAATACTACCATACATTCTATCGGACTCAGGCATTTTAGTGTATTTTGCAGAAATATGATTAATTTGTATTTCTTTTGGACTATTAGGCCACATACATACAGGAGATGGTTGCATAATTTTATATTGAGTGTTTGCCGCTATTTCTCTATCTAAAGTAATAAAAGAAAAGTCTTCATCATCAGTAATAGAAGTAGTAGTGTCATAAACATGTGAGACTACATAAATTACTTCCGAAAGGTTTCCTCCATAAATGTCAGTTCTTTGAGTAGGAAAACTTCCAGAAATAGTATTATTATCTATATCTTTTCCATGTAAAGGAACTAAATAACAACCAGTTAAATCTAAGTGTCTTAAATAATTATACTTTCCTTTATGAGAAACTTTATGCTGTTTATATGTTTTATTTCCTGCTGCCGATTTATCAGTGTCGTCAGCAATTGGCCTCCAACCAATATCAGCACTATAAACTATAAACTTGAATCCGGAGAAGCCTCCATCAATAGAAGAATAATCGTGCTGTCCTGAACTTGTCCCATAGAAACCCCACTTTATACCATTATACATAGGAAATACCATATCTACATCACTATCAATACACTCTAAATTAAGAGAAGTTAAACTATAAGTCGATTCTCCCGCCGTAGCCCTTCTTCCATCAGCGTCTTCAACATCAAAATTACCTAAAACAACTAAAGAATGTGCGCTTAAATCAGCATGAGTGCCAGTGGCAGTAAGTGAACCCAACTTTGCTGAATCATATTGTCTAAAAAGAGAATGTAAATGAACATTTTTCTTATTTGTTTTAGTAACAAATCTAACACTACCAGCCGAACCAGAAGCCGCCGAACTTAATGTCACCGTTGTTGAATCAGGTATAGCCGTAACATAAGTTCCTGCCGAAACAGTGGGATTAGTATTAGCAATAGCCCCTTTATTAATATAAGCACCGATATTAATTACAGAAGAATCTTGAACAGTTAAAGAAGTTGTTCCATCGGGAGTGCAATTTTGAACTACTTCTTCCACTAAAAACGGACTAGAATCATCATTTCCGAAAACTAAAGGCCCAACAGCACCAATATCATTCGACCCAGTATGTATTTTAAGTAATGTTTCACCATAATGCGTGTACCAAGCATTATCAGGGAATAAGGTATGATTTCCTAAAATACCAGCATTAGCCGAACCAAATAAAAGCATTTTATTAGGATGGTGTTTTCTTCCTGTGCTTTTAAGTTTATATAAACTTGAATCTACTTCCTTCCCATAAGTATATCTACTACCATTAGCAGGTATGTGTTCTTCATCTATTTTATAGAGAGAACCACTAGGAGCAGAATTATTATCAGTTCCTACCTTTCTATATTGATAAATAGCCACAGCCGCACTAGTAGGAGTGGTTTTTACTTTACCCCAAATTATACCAGTCGCCATATCAATTAACCAGTCATTTGCGGCTAAATTAGTAGGGGTAGCATCTAAAGTCATAGTGACTTCTCTTACAGTTAATGCAGAACCAGAAAAAGAACCAAAAGAACTTATTTGGCAAGTAGCACCACTTGATTGAGTTACATCTTCTATATTAGCACTCCAATAGTCTCCCATTGAATTTTGTAAAAAGTCTTTATTTAATTCTTCTGGGTTAATAGGATTATAAAATAAATCTGTAACTAATTCAGTTAATCTCATTAAACCAAAATTCTTTAGAGAAGACAAGGTTTTATTAGATTCAATAATTGAACTATGAGCATATTGGGAATCTAAATAAGTTATCTTTTCTATTAGCAGAATAAGGATGAGTGTCGCAATTAACAAACAGGAACAACCTTTGAGAATTAACTTGAAAGTAATTTAATTTTGATTCTATCTGCCATGCATTTGCAATATTAGAGATAGCAGAACTATCTGGAACTAAATATTGCATTTTAATAGAAGTAGTAGAATTAGGAAGTATTTTTCCAAAACCATGAGAAAAGGTAATTGGTCTTATACCTCTTTTTTCTATTGGTAGGATATTGGGAGAAGTAGATGAGCCAAGTGTATTATACGCTACCTTATCCCTTCCTTTATAACTTGTAGCGTAATAGTTAAAATTACTGGTTTTATTGCTGTATTTATTATTTATTCCATATGTGCTATCATAATTTGGAACGGCATGTCCAATTTTTCCCCTTTCTAAATTAAATATTCTAAATATAGATTCTCCAAATTTATCTGTATATGAATCAAAAGTAGAAGAGTCAAAGGTTTCAAAATTTAAAAGATAATCAAGATGGGGTGATAATAAACCTATTATCTTATTACCATGTAAATGTGCACCATTTATTAAATGCAAATCATGTGTAGATTTCGTATTTAAAATTTCAATAGTTTTGCCAGTTTCCCACATAGATTCCGAATTAAAAGTAACATTTAATATATCTATCATCCCATCAACCGGTCTTCTTTCAAAACTTAAAAATCTTCCAACATATTTTCTATCAATATAAACAGGTGTTAAATAAGGAGCAGTATAAACAGAAAAATTTCCGAAAATCTCGCCACTGAAACCACCTGAAGTAGTAGTTCCTATGGTAGTAAAAGTGCATTCAGTAGTATCAGCAAAATTATCATTACTTCTTCCTAAAGACAAAGGAACATAAGGTGCTAACTTAACTATACTGATTCCATTGTCTTCGCTTGCTGAAAGAACAATAAAATCTATTAAAGTATTAATTGTAGATTCATCTGCACCAAAAATATTATCTTTTAACATGAAAACACTATCTTTAGAAGATAGAGAATCTGTTCGGGCAATACTATATCCTATTGCCCTAGCATCTACATTTTCAGAAGTTCCTGCTAATTCTGTTACTTCAGCCCCCGAAGAATCAGTTATGCTTACTCCGTCTTTAAATGAAAATCCTTTATCTGCTGCTGCTGATAAATCAGTAGAAGAAGTAATAGCGTTATTAGAACTAAGAGATTTATTTAATAGTATTTGATTATGATTTGCTCCATACAGCGTTTCTCCGGCTACTTTATTTCTAGAATTATCTACTAAAGTTCCGCTAGTAGCACTTGCTACTGCACCATTTAAAACACCTATAAATCCTCTATTTGTCCAAAGTTGAGTTTTATCAGCAATAGTGATAGCATGTCCAAAGGTAACTGCTTTATCAAAACCAACGGTTATTGTGGTTGAGCCCCCACCATCTTTTAATAGAATAGTAAGAGGAACATAAGGACTATCAGTTGAATAAATAATATCAGTAGAATGTAGAGCATCTTTATTTATAATAGGATTTACTAATTTATCAAAAGTATTTCTTCCTCCTATTGTAATCATTGAACTCCCATTTTCTATTCCTCTTGTTATTTTTTCTATTTTTCCTGAAAATACTTCATAAAGAATAATAAAATCGCCATCGGCATATTCTATTCCTTTATCTGTATCATAGTGGTTATCTTTAAAATCAAGATAAAGTAATTTATAGGAATCATCAACACCCGCAGGGCTAGCCACCACAGATACTTCAGTGTTTTGATAAGCGTTGGAAATTAAAACTACTTTTAACTTATCGGTATTATTGTCTTCAAAATTAACAGTAGTTAAAATGTTATTTGATTTTTTACTATATGTTCTTCTATAAATCTTAGTTCCATTTGTAAAAGTAGTCATATCAAAAGTATCAGTAAACTCACTTTCAGTTAAAAGACGACTATAATCTCCTAAAAATGAAAACTCAGCAGAAGCCCCTTCATAGATACATACCCTGTCTCCTACTCTTATTTCTTCATTTTCGTTAAAATATACATCTATATCTTCACCATAAACAAACTTCTGCGTAGTGTATTTATATGTAGAACCTAGAGTTAAAATATAAGAACCTATCTCACCCACTTGAACCCATTCATTTAAGTCTCCACGACCAATGGATTGTCTTACTCTATAATCCTGATTTGTTTTTAATTTAGTTCCTAAAATTCTATTATTATCTATTGCCTTAGTTTCTGCATATCCTGCCTTTCCTTCAATAGATTCTTGAACAAAAGAAGATATAACATTATTCAACAAATTGTTTTTCATTGGTGAATCCTTATAATAAGTATAACGAGTTGGGCCATTTAAAACTAAAGCCCCGTAATTATCATCGCTGTCTCTTCTAGCATTTATAAAACAATCATTGTAATCATCATAATCAGTAAATGTTCCGCCTAATACAGAACTTTCATTACTTGTTGCGGTATCAGGGTCATCTTTAATTTTAAGTTCATCCCTTAATTTAACCATGTAAGAGTATTTACTACTATCAATAATTCTGTTATTCATATCCCCTACTGTAATAAATGTAACTATATCTCCCGAAGTGGGTAAAGTAATTGATGAACCACTAGTGGCTTGTTTAAGTCTCATTTGATATTTAGTATTGTGGTTTAGTTCTCCTGTCTTATCTAACTTATCGTCGTAAAAAAACCATATAGGTCTAGCACAAACATATTCTGAATTAGAACTTACAACGAATCCACTATTTTTAATACCCGCAGTAAGAGCAATTATATTAGTAGATTTAGTAATAAGTGGGCCTTTAAACAACATAAATTTTGTTCCTTTAGGGATTCTATTACCCAATTTAGGAGAAAAATTAAAAGAATCTCCTGCATCATCAGCCCCCTCAATAGAAGTGATTTTAGCAAGATGGTGCATATTAGAATCATCGGAATGAATTAAAACAAAATAGTCATTAACATCAGGCACTCCGTTTGAATCAGTGCTGACTCCCGAAAAACTGACACCTCCTGCATTATAACCTAATGTAGCATGACAACGAATATTATGTCCAGTAGTATTATCTAAATTACTGTATTCTGTTAAAAGACCTTGACCGCCTATTGCTTCAGTAAAAATCCCCGAATCAGCAACAGTTATATTTCCATCATCATAAATTATAGCAAAGATTCTATCAGTATCGGAGTTATAAGATGCCTTAATAAACTTAGGATTTGTAGGCGTTTCATAATTAGGGTTCGCTGTTGCGTTATAAATAGAAGTGAGGCCATTAACTGTAAGTGTCATTCATTTCCCTCCTCAAATCTTAAATAAAGTAAAGTATCGTCAAACTTAGGCATTAAAGTATTTAAATATCTAAAAGACTTTTGATAGACAGAAGTTACGGACATTTCATGTATTTCTCCCATAAATTGTTCATCAGTAGAAGCATTGTTATTTCCAGTAGTATTTTTACCAATGATAATATCTTCACGACCAAATGATAAAGTGTTTCCTGAACCATACCCACTGACTAAAGAACTTTTTATTAACTTACCACCATAATAGAAATTAATCATATTACTATTTTTAGAATAAGAAATAGCAAGATGATGTATGTTATCAATGTATTTTGGTTCTTTATATGTATCAGCATATAATGGAGTAGAAATAGGTAGTGCCGAAACAGTAGTGTCTAAAGTAATATTATTACCTCCGCCCGCATTCATTGAATCTATTGTTCCTATTTTAGTAAAATTAAAACCATCTTTTGTATATATGTCTTGACCTACATAAAAATAGGTTGTAAGACCTGTTGCTATTGTAGCAGAATCACTACTCATAGCAGGGAATACTATACCTACTTCATCATGGGTAATGCGGCCATCTTCGTTGAATCCCGTTCTATGATGATTTAACTGGACTATATCGTATTCAAAACTTCTACTGCCAGATGCTGTAATTATTGGAATAATAGTGCTATTGTTTGCAACTCCGCTTCCGGTTGAATAAGTTATATTTAATTTGTATTCGGCAGGTTGATTAAAATTAGTAGAAGTAGTGTTTTCTAAAGTCACTTTAAATCCTGCACAC
>Ga0208667_1000905_pt1 | contig 11712 bp, 17 predicted proteins | sample 11BtaG_FD_184085 | JGI IMG/M metagenome (GOLD analysis project Ga0208667, IMG submission 184085) | Marine viral communities from the Subarctic Pacific Ocean - 11B_ETSP_OMZ_AT15265_CsCl metaG (SPAdes) (version 2) | ecosystem: Environmental > Aquatic > Marine > Oceanic | place: Pacific Ocean... | reverse complement strand
AGTGTAATGTGGAATATGGCAACTATAGAATGGCTAGACATCGAGCTTACAAGTTTTTGTAATATTGAATGCAAAGGCTGTTTCCGTGTTATAAGCAAACACAGCGGTGAAATACTTAATCGTGAATATATTACTATAGATACTATACGTGAACGTTTTCAGAAAGATCAGTTCCCCAGTATTAAAATTATTAATTTTTGCGGCAGTGTAGACGAACCCACAACACACCCACAGTTTTTTGATATTATACGTCACTTTGCTGACTGGAATGCTCACATAAACATCGCTACTAATGGCAGTTTGCGTACTACAAAATGGTGGACTGAACTGGCTAGTATATTACCGTCCAGTCATGCTGTTACTTGGGGTATTGACGGTAGTGACGAACTAAGTGAAGTATACAGACAAGGCAGTAATTTTACAAAAGTAGAACAAAACTATAGAGCGTTTAATGCCGCTGGTGGTAGAAGTAACTGGCAGTTTATTGTATTTGAACACAATGAACATCAGTTAGAAGCGGCAAAAGCCAAAGCAACTGCTGAAGGATTTAAAAGTTTTAAAACTATTATCAGTCATAGAAAAGACACAACTGGCGGAGTCAAGTCAGCCAAGACTGAAAAGATTGACAATGCGCCAGAAATACCGTATATTAGTTGTAAGTACGGTAATCAAAAACGTATTTTTATTAACCATCGTGGTAATGTTATACCATGTTGTCATTTAAACAGCAAGATGATGGAATACGATGCCACTGGTATAATTAAAGATGATTTTGAACAACTACTAGACGATAATAATTATCGTGACACTATAAATTTAAATAAGGTTGGCATCGCAGATGCAATAGTTAGTGACGTGTGGCAAGGCATTACTAACAGTTGGGATAGTGACAGGCCATTAAAAAGATGTATGCAAGTATGTAAACAAATGAAACGTGATACGTTTATTAAAGAAGACTTGTAATGACAGAAGATTTAAAATGGAGCAATTATGACTTTACCAAAATCCCGTTTGACGACATTGTTCAAGTCGGACAAAGGACACTCTTATATAGAGACCTGTTTACTGTCAGCTGGTTGCTTGGAAGATTCTGCAACTACAAATGCAGCTACTGTTGGCCCTACGCAAGAAGTGACCGCAAAGATCATAGACCTACAGAGTTATGTATCAAAACAATCGACGAAATAAAGAGACAAGCTCGTGAAAACGGATTTAATAGTTTTCATTTTAGTTTATCTGGCGGCGAGCCTACTTTCCATCCTGGGTACTTGGACATTCTACAACATCTGGCTGATGACATAGACAACACCAACTATACAAGTGTACACATGACGTCAAACTGTAGTCGTAATATGAGATGGTTTGAACAGTATGTAGAAGCCGTTAAGCCATTTCATCGTGCTAGTATTACTGCAAGTTTACACACAGAACACTTAAATACCAAAGAGAAGATGCAAGACTTTGCGGATAAATTAATATTATGTCAGGAACACGATGTACAAGTTACGATTAATATGGTTATGGTACCAGACTGGTTTGAACGGGATTGGGAGAATGCTCTCTTCTTTCACGAGCAAGGAATCAACGTTACCCTTAAACCGCAATCCGATCCTACTGCGAGCCGGGTAGTTGAGGGATACAAACCGGAAGACCTAAAACGACTACACAACGGTATGCCGCAAATGGCATATACGGAAGTAAAGCGTAAATGGGCTGAAAGACCAAAACCTAGTTTTGAATTACCTCCAGAGACACTGGGTGAGAACGACAAGAGTGTGCCCTGGCACATGCAAGTGGAGTTTCAGGACAGCACTGGTAAAAAGTGGTATATGGATCAAGCTGAACGCTTTAATGCATTTAATTTTAACAACTTCAAAGGATGGAGTTGCAACAGTGGTTACAGTGGTATCATTATCAGAGAACCAGACGGCAGTATTAAACGCAGTTATAGTTGCCATGATGCACCGCTGGGTAATATTGAGACCGGTTTTAAACTGTTTGATGGACCACGTGTGTGTACTACACCAGCATGTGTAAGCAGTGCTGACAGTAAAATACCCAAGAGAAAAATATGAATTATGCAGTCACAGGACACACTTACGGAATAGGAGAAGCTCTACACCAACGTTTGGGTGGACTTGGATTCAGTAAGAGTACTGGTTATGATATACGTGATGCTACAGCTAGACAGCGTATTATAGATGCTTGTAAAGATATTGATGTTTTTATAAACAACGCACCAGCAGACTTTGGACAGAGTCAACTGTTGTTGGAGTTATGGGAAGAATGGCGTAATCAGGATAAAACAATTATCAATGTTGGCAGTCGTATTGCTGAAATAGACTTGCCAAGCGGATATGCACATCTACTGGATTATCAAATGTATAAGCGTACACTAAAGACACTTAGTAATACAATAACCGAACTTGATTCGCCTTGTATAGTAAAGTATCGTTGGTTTGCTTATGTGGGTACACCTAAAATATTAGCCAAGTACCCAGCATTTACACCAGATGACTACATAAGTATTAGTGAAGCAGTGGATATTATTTTATCATGAAGTACTTTAAAAAACTAGACATGCCAGTACCAGACTTACCAATTGATGATATACAGTTTCATCACAATCAGATTTGTTTGAATACTATAGTAGGATCAGATAACCCAACATTGGGTACTGGTAGTTTATATTATGATTGGGATCAGGCAACCGAAGTCAATGGCAAACTTGATGTGCCACTACGAGATAATCCACTTGACGAATCTGACTTTACCGAGTTGTGTAGTCAATTTAAAAATACTGTATGGGAAAAAGTATATCGTGAACTTGAGTCACGTTATCATATCGGGCGTGTTAGACTTATGCGCAGTAAACCAAAAACATGTTTGAGTTGGCATTGTGATACAAGTAAACGTATACACCTTCCTATTCGTACACAGCCAGGTTGTATGATGGTAATACAGGATGAAGTACATCATATGGAACAAGGACAATGGTATATGACCAATACCCTGCCAGAGCATACAGCATTTAATGCCAGTAAAGCAGATAGAATACATTTAGTTGTAGTAGTATTAGATGAAAAATAACGCATATAAACGTTTAATGAAAAAAACACCCTGGGTACAGTGTCCACCAATTGACAGTGTACAACAACTATTGACTACAATTCCAGTAACAAACTATACTCGTGGCAGCGGTAAAGCAACTGAACGACTAGATTATCTGGAAAGTTTATACAGAGAATGGGTAAAGGATATCATTAATCTTAGTGAGTTTACATATTGTTATTTTGTTAATGGTGTCACTGATGCTATTAATCAGTGGGTAGCAACTGAGACAAGAACTTGGCAGTATTTGCAAGGCGACTATGAATACGCTAACATGATTGGCGGTGATGGTTACAGTGTAAATGAGATTAAACCTGAACAATTACTATATATAAGTAATCCTGCTTGTGAGACTGGTAATTTTATATCACTTGACAATATTGACAATCCTGTTATACTAGACTGTGCGTATATTGGATCAACTGATATTCAAACAATAACGCCACCAAAAAATACTGAACAAGTATGGTTTAGTTTCAGTAAAGGCTGGGGGCTAATTGGGCAACGTAGTGGATTAGTATTCACTAAAGAGCCACATCGTAGTTTACACCCTATGAAAACAGTTGAAGGCTGGAATTACACCAGTGTAGAAACTGCAATAGCAATAGTTGAAAATTACGATATAAATACTGTGTATACGCAATACAAACAATTACAATTGGATGTGTGTACTGAATTAGATGTTACACCCAGTGATTGTTTCTTTATAGCAACCAGCACAAATCCAGAATACTCCATGCGGAGACGAGCAAACGATATTGCTAGACTGGACTTATCTAAAATATTACAAGATAAGTATTACTAAATTAGGACTATAAAATGAAAAAACACAATTTGCCCACAATTGCCAATCTAGGTCTAGACATAGATTTAGTTAAGTTGCGCAAGAACTGTGATATACTTCACGGTCAAGATAAATTTGTTGATGTGCGTACAGCCAATCCTGGCTTGTGTATGAACCACGACGATTTAGTAAAAGATGTTTACGATAACTTTGAACAGATTAACTTAACTACTCCTAGCGAAGTTTTACCGCACACAGCCAGCATTAAAGAGAGACTGAGGCGACGAGAAGAACATTTATATAATGTACCAACTGATGATTACCGATATAGTTATTTTGAACAAATAGTTACACAATGTAAAGCACCAGCAAGTCGTATTCGTATTACTAAACTTGCAGCCGGTAAAATAATACCATTTCATGTGGATTATGACGTAAGTTATGCTGTACGTTGTATTGTTCCTATCTATGGCGGTAGCAATGTTGTAAACTTATTTAAACGTGATGGAAAACTTGAAGCGTATAATCTTCAAGATGGTACAGCTAACTTCCTTAACATAGGATATCCACATGCTGTGGTTAATATGAGCGATAAACCTAGAATAGCATTAATGTTTAGTTTGGACGGTACAGATGACATACAACGTTTCAGAACTCAGTAATACTGAACTTAGATCATTAATGAGTAGTGTACAGCGTAATGGGCTGTCTATTCATACTGAACAAGATCTAACTGCTGATCAATTGGCACACTTTTTTAGACGTATTGGCGATTGCGAACGACCTGACTTGTTCATGAATCATACTGATAATCCAGAGATATTTAATGTTAGTGGAGAGCGTGATGCTGAAGGTAATAAAATTGGTATGTTTGGAGACGGCGAGCTTGGTTGGCATTCCAATGGTAACTCAAGACATCTTATTGACAAGATACTGATAGGATTATATTGTGTTAAGGGAGATCCAAACACAACACTGAGTATTTGTAATACCAGTCAGCCGTTTAGAGATTTAAGTTTGGACGAACAAGAATACTATCGTAGTATTAAAATAAAAATTAAGTTTAAAAATGATACAATGTATCACTTGGAAGAAGATGATCCTGAACTAGAGTTTATGAGTAAAAACAAAGGTAGTATTAGGCCTTTGGTAGGCGAGCATCCACACAATCAGTTGCCGTATTTTTATTTTCCCTATCACTTTATTTGTGGTGCTTGGGAAGGCAAAAAGCGAGTAGACCATGAGCCTATTATTGAAAAACTAATACCTAAAATATTTAAAAGTAAATATCAGACACATCATATATTCCAACCAGGAGACTTGTTGTTGATGGATCAGTTTACTAGCCTACACAGACGCACCCCAGTTATGGGACCTAGACTACTGTGGAGAGTAGCTAGCGATTACAAAAGATTATGGAACTAGCATGAGTATTATTAGAAAATTTAAATTAGACTACGATTGGAAAGAGTTTGTAAGAGAACTAGATGAGCTATTTCCACTAGACATTTATGAGGAACATATTGAATATCCAAACCCATTGGGAATATTTTATCACAATATAACTGAAGAATATTTTCCACAGCATCTTCGTGAAGCAATTGAGCGTAGTATAGGATATCCAATCAAGAAAAAAGGTTGGATGTGGGATTGGCGATGTCAAACTACTGAACTATTGGAACATGTAGATACATTAAAAGCAGCACATCACACTGGAATATCAGATTGGGATAAAGTAGTGTTTGAAGATGAGCCCAGCAAATTTGGTAGACCCCCACTTACTGTTAATATTGCTATGGAAAATGATGCACACTTATACGTATACAATAACGAAACTCGCGAATATGAACACTGTATATATGGTCCTGGTGATATTGTAGTGTTTAATAATAACACACAAAAACATGGTGTATTTGTATTGAATGAACCAGATGTTATTCCACGCAGGGCGTTAAATTGCTATTTGGATTTAGATGATTTATTTGATACACAACATGAATTTTGGAAACAGCCTACAGAAAATGTACCCTGGCCTATTATTACAACTAAGTTAATCGCCCGTAAAGACGAAAATAACAAGTTTAAAGCTTCACAAAAGGTACCACTACAAACAGAATATTCGTTTAACGATATGGCTTATTTAGATACCCCAGAAGCGTATCCAATGTTTGAACGGCAGGCAGATATTATTATTGAAAAGCAGTGCAAGGGTATAGTAGACATGGGGTGTCGCCATGGACCAGTGATTGAAATACTACACGCAAAGGGCTATACTGACTTCCAATATATGGGTATTGATACCAGTAAAGAGCCTATAGAACTAGCACAGGAAAAATGGAAAGATCATCACAACATTGAATTTAGACGAGGATCATGGGAAGATGCTGATGTACTGCATGTAGACTTTGATGTTGATCAAGTTATATGGAGTGGCGTATTATTGTATAGACCAGATGATCATTATGAGTTTTTTGATAAAATTACTCGTGACACATACAACAGTCCCAATGCTATTATCCAAGAACCACAGTTAGCACAACGTCACTGGAAAGCTGGTTTAGAACTAAACACAATAGCTGACAAAATGAAACAATATCAGACCGCATATAAAAAGTTTACTGAGTATCATTATGATCTAGAAATATTTGCTGGTCGTAGATTAGTAGTTGATGTAACATTATGAGTGTACTAGCATTAAGCACATCACAAGCACCCAACAGTATTAACTACAGAGGACTAAAATTACTAAGCTGTGATTTTGATAGAATAGATTGCTTGGCTGACTATGATATACCTGTAGTAAATGTTAATGGCATGGATGCAGATATACCTCAAGATGTAACTGCTGTCTTTGATATGATGAATCAGTTTGATAAGTTTGTATTTGCGATACCTGAGTTTACTGGAATGATGAGTTCAAGCACAAAGAATTTATTAGACTGGGCTGTTGTAATGTCAAATATGAATTTAGGACATGGACAAGGTTATCCGTGGACTAACAAGCATGTAATACTTGTTACATTTACACCCAGCGGTAAAGAGAGTGGTGGTAGACACATGGCACAAACAAAAGATATATTTAAAAAACTAGGTGCTAATGTAATACACACAGACGTATCCACATATGGTTGGAAACATATAGTACCCAATAACCAAGAACACTTTAAAGAGTTTAGTGATAAAATAAACAACTATTTGTTGTATAAACCAGACAACAAAGACTACTTTAAAAATGAATATAACGAATGGAATAACAAATGGAAATAAACAATAAAGGGCTGTACATATTACACAATGGAGATTATGTACCGTATGAGATACCACAAGGTAAAGTAATACTATGCGGAGTACCTGGAGCATTTACACCAGGATGTACTAAGCGACATCTACCAGGCTTTGCGAATAATTTAGATAAACTAGATGCTAAGGTTGTATTTGTAGCAGTAAATGACCCAAGTGTTATGCACGAATGGAACGTATTACACGGGCATCCAGATATTGATGCTGTGGCAGATCCGCTAGCAGTTTTTAGTAAGAATATCGGTAAAGATGTAGACTTTGGTGATTACATGGGTATCAGATGTAAACGATATGCTATGCTTATAGAGGATGGTGTGTTTGTAAAAGAATATGAAGATCCATTTATTGAAGGTGTGATATGATACCAGGAATTGCAGAGTATGTAGACGTTGATCCTCAACACGAATTATTACTTGACCTATATGAAAAGGTAAAAGGAGCAAGGGCTGGTGAAGACTTTAACGTATTTGGTAAAACGCCGTTTGAAAGTTACTCACTAGAATATAATATGACAGGCGAGGATACTGGTTATGAAGCCATATACGATCCTATCTTATCACAGCATAGAAAGGTACATCCTCATTATCAGTTCAGGTCAACTGGATTTAATACGGCTGATAGTACAGAGAAAGATGTATTTCCTCATACAGATATAGATCAGAATAGAGAACATAGCCAAGGTTACAATATCATATATCCCGTATTAGGAGCAAGCAGGTTAGATTATTATGAAACACTAGAAGACGAAATATGTCTACCTGAAAAGAACGCTCAAGGATATTATTATTACCACGAATTTAAAGCACAGAGTCAGATGGGTCAAGGTACGCCAGAGTTTGAAAAATTTTTAGCTGATCGTAAGATTGGTGAGATTATTATTGATAAGCCATGTCTTATTGATACAGAAGTAATGCATAGAGTAATTATTACAGAAGCACCTCGATGTGCGTTTGTTACAAGATGGAATAATATACCACCAATTGATTTTAACTCATTTAAACAAAGAGTAGAACAAATACTACAATGAAAAAAGCTAAGTTACCATGTGGGTACACAGCAATACCATTAGTTGTAGACGGGCAGAGTCCTAGTAAACAAGTAAATGATATAGCACAACGTACATTTGCTCTATTAGAGCAAGACAGTGCTGATGACAAGCTGTCTGACAACTATACACTTAATGGGCTAAAACTACATGAGATGTTGGTATATAGTGTACTGTGGGACTTTAAGGCAGATAAACCTGTACTAGTAACTGGTGCGCAACACATGTCAGACAATACATGTAGACTGTTTAGCAGATACTATTTGTTTAAAGATTATCGTACTGGTACAGACAATAATCGTTATGATAAGGTTGATGACTTTCAGGTTGATATGTGGCACTATGAACATCTTAAACAACGTTATCCGTTTTTCTTTTGGAGTAGAGAAAAAGGTAATCGATTCTTTAGTCGCATCAAACAAATTAGACCAGATGTCTTTAACAACTGGAACGTTTATGATCACAATATTGAATTAGTTTGGGAAAATAATTGGCAGGGTATTTTTTATACTGGCTCTAAAAAGTATATCAGTGAGTTAATTTTTAACAAATAGCTTTTCAGCAATCCAACCACCAGTGTCCCACTTGTGTAATCTTACTTTGCGGAAGTTATTGTGGTGCTGTCTGTGAAAGCCTTCGCCAGCAATAAAGAAGTTAAGCCACGGAACATCTGCTCCGCCTTCTACTTTGTGTCCTACTGTATTAAGTAGTCCAAATCCTATTTTAGCAAATACAAATGGTGTTGCGCAAAAAGCAATCCAAAATAGTGGACTAATTAATAAGCTCACTACATTTACTATAACTAATATCTTTAGCCAATGCTTGTGACAAAATACTAATCTTGGATTATCATACAAGTCTCTGGCATACTTCATTGGTATTTTGGGAATATCCCATGTTGTAAATAAAACTTTCCAATAACCTACGTGTTGTGCCGCATGTGGGTCTTGTGGTCCATCACTGTGTGCGTGATGCATTCTGTGACTGGCAATCCAACCAATAGGTGTGCGAATGCATGCTACCATTAACATAGCAAGTCCAATAGTTTCAAACCATACCGGTACTTTAAATTGTTTGTGACAATAATATCGGTGCAATAGGATACTTGCACCCCAGTGACTAATCACTTGGCTCCACAATATACCGATTAGAATTGCTACTAAAATATCCAAAACATGTACTCCATTGTATATGTGTATTTATACCGCCATCGGCGCCTTAATAGTAGGCATTGGATTGTATCCCATTAATTTATAATCTTCAGTCTTTGTACTTAGTAATTGTTCGAGATTATCAAAATTTGGCATCACTAACATTGGATGCTTTCTAGATGGGGATCGCTCAAGTTGTTGTTGTACTTGGTCAAAGTGGTTTTGATATATATGACAATCGCCGCCAGTCCATATAAATTCTCCCACTCGTAAATTACAAATTTGTGCCAGCATGTGTGTCAATAAACTATAGCTTGCAATGTTAAAAGGTACACCCAAGAACATGTCTGCGCTTCTCTGATAGAGCTGACAGCTTAGTTTGCCATTAGTTACCCTAAACTGACACATAGTGTGACAGGGCGGTAATGTCATTATATCAATCTGACTTGGATTCCAAGCACTTAGTATAATGCGTCTGCTGTCTGGATCATTTTTAATTTGATCAATAATTGTTGTAATCTGATCAACACCATCTCCGTTAAAGTTTCTCCACTGACTGCCGTATACAGGACCAAGCTCTCCGTCTGTGTATCCTAGTGCCTTTCCTTGTTTGTTGGCATTAGCTGTCCAAATTGTATTTTTTGTTTTGTCGCCATGTGTAATTTCCGCTAGTCTGGAGTCTGATGTTGAGCCTTCCAGGAACCATAGTAGTTCTCCCACTACACTTTTCCAAGCAAGTTTTTTAGTTGTGACTGCTGGAAATGATTCTACTAAGTCAAATCTCATCTGATATCCAAAGATAGTGCGAGTACCAACTCCAGTTCGGTCACTAACATCTTCCCCTGCATCCATAATACATTGTATTGCTTCTAAATATTGGTACATTATTTTTCTATCCTTTGCCAGTGTAGCTTGCCGTCTTGTGGAAGTTGTCCGCGGTATTCAACTCCTGTTTCTTCGTCTATTAACCGCCACTTAGTTGGACATTTAGTAATTACTTTAAGCTCTATTGCTATATCAATAGCAGGTACTATAGTACCATCTTGTAGCGTTCTATTTAATCTCACCCCAGGGTCTCATTTCTCTTCTAAATTACTTTTTTTAATTTCCATCCAACGTTGTACTACTGGCATCAGTTGTTGATGTGCATCATTAAACCAGCGTTCGATATGATAATCTACATGGTCAGGTCTCTGGAACATTGCATTGGTGTCTGGATAATCTCCAACATTAATTGTATCCATCCATACTGTATAGTCTGGTGCAAATTCTAAACGTGTAAGTTGTGTTGGGCAAACAAAATCTGCTACAGCAATCTTACCTGCCTTGACAACACCGTCTGCCAAGTATTTCATTCTTGATGCTTGTCGATTGCGACCTTCCAGTGTAAAGTCCCAATCATTGTATTCTGTTCTAACAGTGTCTGCATTTAAATGCACACCACCAATTAGTTCTGCAAAAGGTTTAGCCAGTGTAGTTTTTCCGCTACCTGGCAATCCAAATATTAATATCTTCAACGTTTACTCCATATGTCAACATAAACATCGCCTTGAAATTGGCTTGATGTTAAACTATAGTTTTCTTGTATTAGGGTACTGGGCAAGAATGTGTCACAGTTGTATGTACCATTGATTTGACTTAAATGGAATTCATCAATATAATCCATCATGCTTTCAATTAATCTTGCACCACCAATAATCCACACATCTTGGTCAGAATCCATTGAGGATAGTCGACGTCTTAAGTCACTGATTGATAATACATCAACTTTAGCAAGTATATCTGAACTAGATACCACAACATTGACACGATTGGGCAACGGCTTAACAGGTAAACTATCCCATGTTGCTTTGCCCATTACTACAGTATGATTTAATGTTGATTGTTTGAACCATTTAAGGTCAGCAGGATTATGCGGCCATGGTAAGCCGCCGTCCTTGCCAATTCCCCAATCAGAGTCGCATGCTAATATTGCTTTAACTGTCATCATCAGGCTCTTTATAGTTAAGAAGTTTTGCAACTTGATCAGTGACATCTTCTTCTATGCCATCATAATCAAGTTCAATACTCATATCCATTACCTGGTGTACAAAATTACATTGTATTAGTAGTTCTTCAATACTATCGACTTTTTGTAGGTCGTCTTTTTCGATAGTAACAATTGTACTATCAGTAAGGTATAATTTTAGCCTTTTGATAAAGTGGACGGGAATACTCTCCACGTCCACTTCATTCATTATTTTGCTAAAACTTCTGTCACGACGAAATATTGCCATTAGTTAGCTACTGCTTCCTTTTTGGGCCTTCCTCGCTTTGGCTTA
>Ga0208667_1000901_pt1 | contig 11758 bp, 23 predicted proteins | sample 11BtaG_FD_184085 | JGI IMG/M metagenome (GOLD analysis project Ga0208667, IMG submission 184085) | Marine viral communities from the Subarctic Pacific Ocean - 11B_ETSP_OMZ_AT15265_CsCl metaG (SPAdes) (version 2) | ecosystem: Environmental > Aquatic > Marine > Oceanic | place: Pacific Ocean... | reverse complement strand
ACTGACCATCATCAGCAGTCTTGAACATCTCTGCTTCAATGTCAGACCATGTAAGACCAGTAGGATGCTCTCCACCATCAATGGGTAGCTTGGCTGGGGCAGTAGCCTTGACCATGTACTCTATTAGCTGAATTGATTTAGCGTCAGTAACCAGGTCACGAATCTCATCATAGGTCTCACTATCTAAATTGTTTCTCAGGAATCCCTCGACGTTCTTAATTCGCTCAGACGCGTTCGGCCCTAACTGAGCAATCTCTTGCTCTTGGTTGACAGCCTCGACTGCTTCACCCTGGGCAGACAACAATTCCCACGCTTCACCAAAGGCTTCTTGGCTCATGTTGGTTTTTGTAGCAAACTCAGTTAGCTCTTGCAGTAAAGCATCATCAGCTTCAATTCCTTCTGGGCCTTGATAGCCTTCTTTTGGTGCGCCAGTAAAACCACCAAACTTCTTCTCTAGTTCAGTGTAGGCTTTGGCTTGTTCAGCGACAGACTTATACTTGTCGCCTTTGTACCATTCGGGCATATCGCCTGTACCCTTGATACCATCGGATAGAAAGTATTCTCCTTCACCAAGTTCGGGAGTGCTTGCATCCAGCAGGGTGTCGCTTGTTGTTTCTTCTATTGCGGCCTGTTCTTCTAACATAATTAATCCTTACAGTATTTTAGCTTGTTGCATTTGGTTGATGATAAATTTAATAACACCCGACTCACCGTTATGGTAAGCAGCCTCGTAATCAACATTTGAGGCACTAAAGGGAGTATCATTGTTAAAGATAAAACGCTGCGTCATATCTTCGAGCACGCGCTTCCCGATGTCACCTGAGAAGCACTGACTGTACGCCCTAGCCAATTCAGCAGCGGCTCTTCTTTTCTCTGCATTAGCCACCTTTGCCTGTTCTGCATCAGTGGTAGCTTGATTTATATTGTCCCAACTCATAGAGCAGTTTGACCTTGATCAACAGGTGGAGTCCCTTGAGTCTCCATACCTTGCTGCGCCGCTTGTGCGCCAGCCATAATGACTTGTTGTTTCTCAGCATCACTACGAACCAACTCGGCGGGAACGCCAGCTTTACCGGCAACCCATGTACCAAAGTCCTCTAGCTTAAATCCAATCTTGGCTTGATCTGGGCCAGCAGTCTGCAATACAAACTGTACGGCTTGCTGTACGTTTATAATGTCCTCACCGTCCTGCGCTCTAGCCAATGGGGATGTAAACTTAATAGCGACCTGGCGACCATCTAGTTCGATTGGCGTAATGATACCACGACGAGTCAGGATAGAAGCAACTCGCTTGATGATTGGGATCAATACTTCGGTCTGTAATCTGCCGAAGGCAGAGCCGATGCGTTTTGCCAGTTCACGCGACTCGATGGCAACCTCAGTGGCGGATCGCACAGCACCAGTAGGATCACGAAGATCGTTGAATAGTGCTTTCTTGATGGCCATTTGCATTTCATTAATTTGGAACTGAGCTAACTGTAAGTTTGATCCTGTGTCTAATCGCTGTATCGATGGGTTAGAAGAGTTATTAGAACCAACTGGAATAACAATGCCTGGGCTTATACTCAAGTTGTAGGGGTTAGTCACGCCATCATCAGTTGCCGTATACATACCCGCCAGGTCAATAGCGGCTTTTTGGAGCACAAACTCCTTGGCCTTGTTGAGTGATCGCACATCAGGGAGAGCCTGCAGTGCTGGGCCACGACCCCTGATCTCACCAGCTACCTTACTATAACGACCTGTTACCCAAGGACTAGAAGAGCCAAAGTCTTGCGTCCAGCTAACATGGTTTTCCTTTGATACCCATACGCATCCATAGTAGGTCTTGGTTTTGGGCATATAGACTACACCCTCGCTAACATCTATGTCAGCATCAGGACTTTTTTCTATGACGTTCTTGATGTTTTCGGAGGGCTTAAAACCTTTCCATGTACGCTCAAGGTTACGAGCCTTTACCTTAAACCTGCGCCAATGCGTCTCAATATTTCCATGGGGGCCTTCCTCAAAGGCTATACCCTTCTGTGGGATAGCATTGAAGATGATAGGGATCTCGTCGTTCTCATCCTCATCAATACGTAATGTACCTGTACCAATCAATAGGTCTAGGGCGTGCTCATAGAACTGAGTAGCAAAGTTAGATCGGTTGATGTAATCAAAGATTGTCTCTGCTTGCTGCTCTAGGTTGGCCTGAATGTCCTCTAGTGAGACATCAAAGTTACCCTGCTCCAGAGTCCTTACTACTTGCTCAGAAGGCTCAAAGGTGGCCCACCGAGTCCAGATGGGGGCAATGTTTTCCTGCAGCTTACTGGCACCCTGCTGTATAGCTTCGAGAGCAGTAGAGTCAAAGATGCGATCCATCTTCTGCTGGCCAGTGGTGTTGTCGTCAAACAGGTTTCGGTTAGGCAGAAAGTATTCATAGGCATCATCTAGTGTGCTGTGCCACATAGAGGCCTTCTTAAAGGCCGCAGCTTCCCTTCTTTTTAAGTCCGTTAGTGAACCAAGCTCTTTAGGCAATTCCATTACAAAAATCTCCCAATTAATGCGCCTTTCATTATTTTTTTAATCCGACCTGATTTATATTGGCTTCCTGGAGTAACTGTCTGTACCTCAGGGGCTTTAGCCGCCGACATAGGAGTACCAAGTAAAGACTTTTTGCCAATCTTTCTCTGAGCAATGCTTTTTAATCTGCGCTCACTTGCAGCTTTTTCTTCTTGTAGCTCTACACGTTGCCGTCTTTCTAGGGCCTTCTGCTCTGCTGTTGGTTCTGGCGCTCTTGCACTGCCACCCATAGTTCACCTCATATATCTGTATAGTTGGTATGGAGTCCATATAAAGGGCTTGTTGATGCCCAAAAACTGCTTAGTATGTCCAACACAGGTGTTGAGCATGAATAGCGGCTTGAGACTTGTTTCCTTCATATAACTCATGGTTATATCTGTCGGCCCAATTATATCATTTATAGCGTCCACATTATAGATGCTAACCCTGTCAACATCTTTTTCGTACACAATAAACTTGCCTTTGGACGGTTCAATGACAAAACAATGTCGTATTTTTGTATGCAGGAACCTAGACCACCATCGGCCTGTATCTCCCTTGAACACTACATAGACCTCAGAAGACACTAAAGTTTACCTTTGCTGTATGGGGTTTCGCGAAGTTGCCCTCTCGACGTAGAGCAGAACGACCTTCACCCTCACCTTGTAGACCGTACTCAAGAGCTTCTACTGGGTGCGAGTATTCATTCTTGTCTGGCTGGTCACTGTAGCGCTCACCTGACGTTTGAACACGACGATAACAGAAGCCACCCTGTAACCCCTTACGTATCATGGAGGCCTTGGGCAGCACTAGGAAGCGGGGCTTACCATCCATACACATCTCTTTCATGGGTACTTCCAAAGCGGCTCTGCGTTTGAGGGGATCATTAGAGTCTGTGGGTTGACAGGGTATGCCAGCGGCACGCATGATCTGGAATGGGGTATCACTGTTAGATTGGTTCTTGTTGTCACCAGAGGGATCGCCCCACCCCTTAAACTTGTGCCCAGGATAAGTCTCTTCAATATAGCGCTTTAGGGTAGGCGCAAAGTCTACAGCACCAGAGTCGGTCAGAACCATCTCATCAAAGCATATCCAGCGGCCTATAGAAGTACGCTGAAGAAAGGCACAAGCTGGTGTACGGCCAAAGTCAAAGCCCAGAATGATAGGACTATCCGTAGATGGCTTGAAGTCCATATGGGATGAGTGAACGGAGTCAGTATACATTGGGTGAACCGGCTTACCGTTAGACACAAAGCCGTACTCATTAGCAAGATTAACTTTAATCCAATCATTTGTTTTACCTGATAGACCTCTCTTGTAATAGTTATCGGGCAAGTTCTTTAGATTCTCGGCCTTGTGGTTTATCTTCCACTCTTCGCCCTCGCGATACACACCACCTGGTTGACGATGAAATACCCAGCCTTCAGGACGTTCAATTTCTGCCAGCTTGTAGTACCAGTGATCCTCATCAGGGGCGTTACTATCACCCAGCATACCATGATGCGTAGGCTTGATACCCTCCTTGGGGGAAGGATAACGACCATGACGCAGGTCAAGCATGTCCAGAACGGCCTTAGAATGCTCTTTGGTCTCGTTTAACCACACCCATGTACACTGGATACCCCTGGCCTTCTTAACGTGCTCAGGGCGGTCAAATGCAATGAATACGACCTCACACTTAACGGTGGTGCCATCTTCTAATCTGAAGTTAATGAAGTGGGTAGGTGGTTCTTTGTTACCCTGACGGAACGGCCCCAAGTCTTCATGTATCTCTAGCCAATCCTTAATGGTCGTAGAGAACAGCTCAGAGTACGTATTTCGGGCAGCAATAATGCGGGATAGTCTAACACCATAGTTCTTGTGCCCAGGTGTCATAACGGGTTCTTGCTCGGTCATCAAGTCAAACAGCTTGAGGATTGTTTGAACGGTCTTACCGGAACCGAGTGGCCCCATGATGAAGGAGTTTTGAGCACGACAGTCAGCATAATCTTGCAGTACCTGACCCTGTGGCCCCATACAGTATTCAATTGTTGCCACTTATTTTTTGCTCCAGTCGATTGCGTCATAGCCACTTTTGAACTTCTCGCGAGTCTCGGCAGTTGACGTTCTTTGTCCATCACCCTTGCCACCTGACTGATTGGCATCCCAGTTACGGAAGTGCTCTCTGCGCGTCTCTTTGTCCAGCTTGTGAACCATGCTTTTGCCTTTGGCCATTACTCTTCTTCCTCATCTTGGTTTTCTTCCACGATAGCTTCAATGATAGCCTCTTCAGCCTTATCTGCAATGAGGTCAGTCTCACCATCAAATCGTTTACGTTGTATGGCTACCACAGTGGCATCGTCGGCCCTGATCTCTACGGCCTTCAGTTTAGGCTCAGTGTACTCGGCAACCTTACCCCAGGCATTCACAGCAGCGTTAAGCGCATTTACGTCACCCTCTTCTTCTGCAATGTAATCCAACTTGGCAGCGGCCTCAGCCATCCTCAGTATGGGGTGGAATTGTTCACCGTACATATCCTGCAAGCGGGCCAGTAAGAACTTCTTATTCTTGTTGGGTATCCCTATCCTAGACATAGATTACCTTTGCATAAGTAAATGTTGTTTTGTTTCGTCTTCTAAAAAGTCATCTGACATCCTATCTTCTACAACATAGATTAAATCAGTCATACCAGCCACATCTCTATCAAACAAATAGACAGCAAATAGCTCGATTAACTCAATATCCATCTCGTGTACTTCTTCATCGGTGACAATTTTAATCATGGCATTCTCAGTAATTTTTTTTTGCGAGGGACATATATATATAGCAAGTCGGCAGACCTCGGAGGGGGGCACCCTGTCGTCGATTACCCGATTGTACAAAAAATGATCAATCTGTGCAAGCTGCAAACTAATACATTGCAGGACGCAAACCATTGTCCCGGGCTGGGAGAAGGAATATTGTGCGGCTATACATATATAAGCCCCTCCACTTTAAAACCATGTCATTGATTCCCTTGACCTTTCCCAGATGCAATACCTAAGACAAAACAACTCAAAAAACAAAACATACTTTGCAGGTTGTAATGCATATCTACTTCATTATAATCGGCCTTGTGTCAGCACTTGCTGGCGCCCAACTATAAAAAAGGAAACACACTATGAAACAATTCCAAAAGCGACACACAACAGCAACCCGCATCTGGTCCAAGAAAGTCACACAGTCAGTGTTGAAAGACTTCAGGGACTCAGGACTTGTTGTAACTAAAATATCCAATGGATATGAAGTAACCAACAAGAATGACGTATTGTTATTGAAAGCCTTAAACGGGAACAACAGCTATCTAATTCGCGCCGTTGATTTTCTACTGGCATAAACCAGAACGCTGCCATGGACGGCACCTAAAAAACCACTAACAAAAGAGAACAACTATGAGCATACAAACAGCAATCGAGAAGCACCTAAAGCCCCTGGATGGTGAGATCATGTCGATCGATATGATGGCCCAGGTAGTAGTAAGCCGCCGCCCAGTGTCTAAAGTACCCGGCAAACCAGACGAGCGTTACATGGTTCACAGCTTCAGCACCAACCCTGAGACATACGGGAAATTGTTCTGGGGATGCTATGACCTAGGCCCAGATCAGGCTATGGATGAGCACATGGCAAAAATGGATCGGGAGCGCAAAACCTTCCTCGCAGACAGTGACGAGAACTACCAGCGACTGGGGGACGATATTGTGGCATTTAAGCCTTGCGATCTATTCGCAACCCCGGACACGCTGCAGGATGTTCACGATTACATCGACAAATTCAGCGGCGGCGAATTAACAGCAGCCACTGTTAGCGCCTACATGATGTACAACTGGTGCGCCAAGATGAGCAACCCAGAAACCCGGGAGGTGATCTAATGGATGATTTAAAAGCGAAGCAGCAGCTTCAGGAAATGTGCAACAACATAGCCCACAACATCCAGTACGGCATGACATACGAAGAAGCTGGAATGGATCACGAGCTATATGCCTACGATGGCAGCCCGGACGATCAGATCACTGGCATGGATTACCTGCAGGATTGTCTCGATATTCAATATATCGTCACAGGTGGCAGCGAGTACCTCGGCGCGCGCGTGCTGGTCTCTTTTGGCGGTCCCAACATCTGGATCAATACCCAGAGCGAACTTGTAGAGGGTTATTGGTGGGGAGATCATGCCGTTGCCCGGATTGATGGCGACAGTCTGGGACTGGATGAAGCGCTGCGTGAATTATGGGAGTGCAGATCGTGAACAAGGCATACATTCAAATGGTAAAACGCGAAGCCCGCACCCAGAAGCGCCAGCAGCTACTGGTAAGCATTTTAGGTTGGTCAGTGGTAACGATTGGGGCCATTATCGGCTCGATTATATACGTTAGCTTTATCTTTATGTTTTTATCGCTGGGAGGTGCCTAGTGGATAAATACAAGGAACTCGCGATTGAATCCGCCTGCTTTATTGTAGGCGTATCTGGTGGCCTTGCCGCCTTTACCCTTTTAATCTGGATACTCTGGAGAATCTAAATGATTAAGATAAACAACGATATTTATGTCGAAGCAAAGTGTGATATTGCCGATGCTTTACTGCAAGCCCAAGGCTTACCCATTATCTGGGTAAAAGACGAACATGGGAACCAGCGCATGGATGAAGAAACCCAACTAAGATTTAACGATTGTTATGACTCAGCAGAGTGCTTACTTTATAACCTGAACATTGAACCAGAGGACACCTGAACCCAAGATAAACCCACAGCCCCTTAATTGGGGCTTTTTATTGCCCGGCAGAAAGTGACACCCGAGCCACTGGATAGCACCACCCAGAACCCCATTTTTTAGGCCTGCAAGACGTTCTCCCGGCGATTAGCGCCCCACCCCATACCATAGCACCCCCAGCAGCTAAACCCGCTTAAAACGCAATTCTGGGCCTTTTAGCGATTTGATCATTTTTTGTACAGATACCCCCAAAAAATCACCCCCTATGCCATGGCCCTCAATGTACAGGTTGATCCAGGGTGTACCTAAAATTGTACAGGTTGATCCAGGGTGTACTTTTCAAAAAAAACCCCGCACTGGTAGGAGGGGCCAGGCGGGGTGAAGCGGAACAACTATGAAACTTACTACCAACATTTAGGCAGGACACTAACCCTGCCATGGATCTAATTATACACACATATTGGGGTGCTGCAATAGTAATTCCTCTTCATCTGGGGGAATAGCCAACTGCTCCTTATAGTCCTGGATCTCTAACCACAGTTCATCAATCTCCTTTCTGGCTTTACCACTGGCACCATTGAGGGCAGCTTCCATAAGGTTGAATAGCTTTAACTTGTGGTCGTACAGTCCATACTCTTCGATCTCTTCGAACACTATCTGAATAAATGGGGTTTCATCTTCAATCATTCGCCTAGCCTCTTCAGTTGAATTTTAATCTGCTCGCGCAGGTACTTTTTAAACTCTAACACTTCTTCCATTTTAAATTTGGGCGGCTTTCTAAATGCCAATCTGTTCATGGCCTTTACTCGCCTCACTCCGTACATATCTTCCATATACATCCGGTATCGCTCCCGTATCTTGGTGGTATTCATACCATGCCAGTTGCATGCGGCACATTGGGGATGGATATTTTCTTCCCATAGCTTGAATCGCAGCACTTCTTTGCGTCCATAAAAGTGGCCTCCTTGAGCTTCCTTGTAGTGCTTAATAACACCACAGGTCACACACTCACAGAAGCCCAATTTGTTGCTCGCCTTTAGCCTTACCAGCTTTTGCAGTAGCACTGCTGCCTTTTCCACTTCCTGCTGTATCGTTGGCTTTTTGCGCGGCTTTCTGTTCGGATTCTTTAGCTTTCCTTTGTTCATCGACAAACTCACTATTGCGGGGTACGCTGAGTCTAACACGCAACTTCTCATCTGCAAAAACGAGAACACTCGACATAAACTTACACATGGCTGCTTTGCTCTTTGGGGTTGCCTTGACCTGCTCGATAGTATCCTTGCCCACCTTGTGCGTATCAGTGCCCACAAACTTGCGCTTCAGCCAGACCTTCCATGCCTCCGCATCTGCTGCTGGTGTTTTCTTTTTCATTTGGGTAGCAATCTCTCGGCACCACATATTAAACAGTGCGCCCTGATCTAAACTGGTGGGATCAGTGTATGGCCTGAGCTTGATGGTACAAGGGGATCGGTAATCCCAATCCCGCAGCCTCTTCTCCAGGTGCTTGACCTTGGCCTCTATCTCAGTGGTCGAGCTGACCTTTACGTAATCGCCTTGCGTCATAGTGCCATCCTTAAATACTTTTGCGACATCTTATCTGCTTGGGTTTCACATCGTTCATAGGTAGTGTGATTCCACTCTTCCTTGGGCTTCCTGGTTCCATTGGCCCACATATGAGCATCAGTACACTCGCTAACACCCCTCAGGCGGCCTCTCATGCTGTGGCCTACAATGCCAACTGCTGCTCCCAGCTCTTTGTAGGTATAGGTCTTGCCCTTGATAAGCCCCAAGTCAGTGCGATCACCAACCCACTTGATTTGTTTGGCCTGATTAGTGATGTGTTTTCTCGCGTCTGCGATAGTGTGGGTTCTTTCAAACTTTCTTTTTGCTGTAGACATAATATTCTCCTGGTTAATTTATATTAGTCAGCCCAACTGGTATCAGTGAGCTTTTTGGTTATGTCATGCTCGTCTTGCTTCTTACGAGTAGCTGCTGCTTTATCTCTTTGCTTCTCCCTTTCCTTCCTAGTCCAAGTCCTGATGGCAGACTTCCAACACTTCATCTTGTTCTTACCAATCATCCATCCCTTGCTCTCATAGAAGTCAATAAAACCCTGGGGATCTATGTTAGCACCAGTCCTATTACACTGATCTATGACCTCAGTTAAAGTGGGTGGAGTGAAACGACCCTTATTCATTGTATTATTAGTTGTAGTATTAGATGTATTATTAACTATTAACTTTTCTTCAATAGGGTCTTTAACTTTTCTTAAAGGGGTATTTAACTTTTCTTCAATAGGGTCTTTAACTAATCTTATATACCTATGTAAGATTTGTTTAGTACCCTCCGCATATTCCAGTTGGATGTTGATATAGCCACAATCCCTGAGCGCACTGATCCATTTACTGATTGAGGTCTTGCTTACATCATACAGGACAGCAAAGTAATCATTGCCAGCCCAGCAGTAACCCTTATCGTTACAAAGAGCAGTTATCTCGCCATACAGGAGCTTGGCGTTAGGGGTTAAGCTCTTATCGTATCTGACCGAAGCAGGGATAATCGCGTAGTAACCCTTATTCATATCACTCACCAGCAGCTACAAACTCACTTAGCTTTACGCCAAAGCAGTCTGCCCACATCTTCATGGTAGGGATGGATGCCCCTCTATGACCATTCATTACTAGACTAATGGTAGCCAGGTTCACACCAGACTGACGGTGTAGCTCGGCCTTAGTCATTTGCTCGCGCTCCATAAAATAAGACAATGCTTTAATAATATTCATGTGTTACCTCTCAGTTAATTGAGTTGCCATAGTAGCAATCGGTAAATTAATTTGCAATGGGTGTTGCAAACATATTTTGCATGGTGTAAATTAAAAGCTCAAACAACAGGAGATAAATATGTACTACCGCGATGAAGATCCCAACCGAACTGGTGATCCAGACCAGTATGATTACTTCCATAAGTTTATCGGTGACATCACTGGGCGTGATCCAGACCCTGACTTCTTTGTTAACTCTGAAGACCTACCTCCCATGGAGCAGTGGGAAATTGATGAGGCCAAGCGAGAGGCAGAAGAACGCCAGAAGCAGATCGACTACTTCTTGAAGCGCCAGATAAACCAGTTCGCTAGAAGCAGCGCACAGCGTGACGAACTATATAAACAACACAACTTGGTGAAGTAAAATGGAACAAGATATTGAGTTTTTGAATGACCTTGATCGCGGTGACTATGATTGCCGCAAAGGTTATCCACACAAAGAAGGGCAGTCACAAGCCTATGACATTGGATATGGCGCACGCTATGTCTTTGAGCAAATGCAATCAGCAGGAGAATATAACTAATGACTAATAAAAAATCCGTATGGGCAACACTGTCCGCAATCGACTGTTCAGACCACGTTGAGCAGAAAGGTAAGCTAACCTACCTGTCCTGGGCATGGGCCTGGCAGAAGCTGATGGAGAACTACCCAGACTCTACCTATGAGTATGCGGAGCCTTCATCCCTTGAGAACGGCACAGTTGAGGTGTCAGTATCTGTAACAGTACAGGGTGTAACTCACTCTATGTGGCTGCCAGTAATGGATAACCGCAACAAGTCTATCTCTAACCCAACCACCAGAGACATCAGTGATGCTCGTATGCGTTGCTTGGTTAAAGCTATAGCTATGCATGGCTTGGGTATCTACATCTATGCCGGTGAAGACCTACCAGAGTCAACCAAGACTGAGGTGGTCAGTGAAGAGCAGGCAGCTTGTATTAAAGATATGCTTGAGCAGTCAGAAGCAGACGTTAGGCAGTTCCTGAAATACTTCAAGACCGACTGTGTTGAAAATATGTTGGCAATACACTACAACAGAGCAATGGCAGCATTGCAAGCGAAGGTGAAGTAATGATCATCCTGGACGATGAGCAAGGTTCCCCTGAGTGGCTTGCCTCAAGACTGGGCAGGCCATCAGCCTCTAACTTTGGGAGACTAATTACTGGCAGTGGTAAGCCATCCAGTTCAGCAGCGTCTTACATTAATGAGATGATCGCTGAGAGATTGACTGGCCGGAGCAAACCGTTCTATACCAATGAGCATATGGAAAGGGGTAATGAGCTTGAGCCAGAAGCCAGAGAAGCATACGAGTTCATCACTGACACAGAGGTTGTTGAGACTGGTTTTATCCTGCATGACAGCCAGGAGTTCGGCTGCAGTCCTGATGGCTTAGTTGGAAGCGAAGGTGGACTTGAGATAAAATGTCCCTCAGATAGTGTTCACGTATCCTACCTAAGAGCAGGCAAAGTGCCAGCAAAATATTACCAGCAGGTGCAGGGCTGTATGTGGATAACAGGAAGGGAGTGGTGGGACTTTATGAGCTATCATCCAGAAATGCCACACCTCCTGGTAAGAGCAAGACGTAATGAGAAGTTTATTAAAGCGATGGCAGAGCAAGTGGAAGCCGCCGTCAAAACAATAGTAGAAGAAACGGAGAGATTAGTATGAAAGTTGGAT
>Ga0208667_1000886_pt1 | contig 11927 bp, 10 predicted proteins | sample 11BtaG_FD_184085 | JGI IMG/M metagenome (GOLD analysis project Ga0208667, IMG submission 184085) | Marine viral communities from the Subarctic Pacific Ocean - 11B_ETSP_OMZ_AT15265_CsCl metaG (SPAdes) (version 2) | ecosystem: Environmental > Aquatic > Marine > Oceanic | place: Pacific Ocean... | reverse complement strand
ATGTCGTAGGGTGAAATACGAACTACCTTAGGACCAACGTACTGAGAAATGTAATCTCCGTCTTCTTTAATCTTGTATCTGTCTTCCCACTGTACTGTAGCAAAGCAATTACCATATTGAATGTAGTCGTAGATTAGATCAGAAGCTGTGTTAACAAAATCAGATTGTCTAACTTTGTTTTCCATGTACGCTTGAATGGTATCTCTTTTAGCTTTTATATTCGAATCAATAGACGAAGCCTCAAACCTCATCCACTTCTGCTGAGGAAATAAAGAAGCAAAGTAGTTAGCATGAAGGTTGTCCATAAGCTGTGTTAGCTTAGGAGTTGTAGTAGTGTTAGACCAAGGAAGCATGGCGTTGCCTGTGGTCTTAGTGTCAGTTGCGTATAGGTAGTTACGCAGTTCTTTCCACTCTTCGATTTTTGTATTACGAAGGGTATCCCACTCACGCCACCTGTTAGCAATCTCAACAGCTAAAACCTCAGGTTCAACAATGTTCTCAATGTCAATAGTTTCACCAGCCATTAGGCAGCACCTCTGAATCTGTTATTAGCCCAAACAATGTTGCTTCTACTTTTTCTGTTTAGGCTAGTCGATGGTTTAATAGCCATATCAATACATGAAGCTAATGCGTCGATTACGTCATCGTGTGGTGGGTTCCTACTAGATAACTCTTCTTCTAGTATTTGAATGTTGCCACCTTTGTAATGCCAAATTTGTAAGTTGTCGTATCTAGGTTCAAGAGTAGATGAGATACGCTCTTGCTTACTGCCATGAGACTTACTAGGTCTAAACTCATCAATGCTGAGAGACAGGCCGTGGTCTTTAATCATGTCTTTTAGTTGTTTGACAATAGCTGATTGAGCTACTGTGACTTCAGCCCTGATCTTACGGAAGGACCACTTAGCATGTAGGTTAAGTATGTGTTCGAAGTAGTCTGAAATTCTTTCGGTTCTGAATCTGTCTATGTCAATAACGTAGCAGTTATTTTCTCCGTCTACACCTACAACTACAATAGCTGTGTAGTCAGCCTTACGATTTAAACTAAATGCAAAGTCAACTGCTGCAAATACATTTATTCTACGATCCCTATAGTACCAGTAACCGTTATCTCTTGTCAAGAACTTTCTTTCAAAGTACTGAAATTTTTCTCTTCTGACTGGTACGTTGTCAGGGTCAGTTGGGTCATTGTAGTACTGAGCTTTGAATTGGCTCTTGTCTAGGTACTGGCCTCTTTTCTTAGCTAAGACCTGACGATCAAAACCAAACCACTTTCCATCTTTACGTTTTTGTTTAGGCCAAAGAAACTCACCATTACCTTCGCCACTATCTTCGACTGCTTTCTCGTAGACTTCATAGATTGGTATAGAACCGTCTAAGTCTCCGTTGTCGTCGTAAGTATCCTCTTGCATTTGCATTAAGTCGTTATACAAATCCTTTGGGTGATACCTAGTACCTACTACCCACTCCTTTGAGTTAGCTCCTTCGATGGATGACAACAAAGAGTATTGACTTTTAACTCTGTCTCGACCTTCGTTTGTGTAGGCATTCTCGTAGACTACTGTATCGTCAAGCACTGCTATGTCACAATGCAGACCTGTTAAGCTAGTAGTTAGGCCACCTGTAAAGACGGAAGGATCACGGATGTTCTCTTCTTTTCTTAGTGGGTGGTCTAAGCAAATCTCAGATGTCGTCCAACGGGTGCGCTTACCTTCTTCTTTGTGGACGTGTTCAGGCCAGTATCTCTGATATGTATCAGATGTAAGGATACCTTTGATGAACGACAACTGTTTCTCAGCTAAGTTTGCTGTAGCTGAAATGTATAGAATCCTAAGTGTTGGGTCTTTAGTTAGTTCCCATGCTGCCCTGAATGCAACCAACCTAGACTTACCGTGGTCACGAGGAAAGAGTAGAAGCTGATGTGACTTACTGTCTTGTCTAGTCCACCAGTTAATTACATCTTCATGGCAAATACCTAGCATCTGCTCAGGTGCAACCAACTTGATAAACACAGAAAGGTCAGCCTCAGCAGCTAATCTTACGTCGTCTAAAGATGGTTTTTTAGTTTGCATAGTACTCTTTAAATTTGTTGTTTCTTAGTTTCAAAGAAAGGATACTCATTGCAGTCAGCGTACCAGGAGGTTATTTCTTTTGTTTCAAGTTTGTAGTTCATTAGCTGGTGTACTATTTCATATGGAGGACACTCAGTAACTTCTGTTGCGTTTGTGTCATAAGAACCATCAGGTAGAGTGACGATTATAACAAACAAGAGTTTACTTAGTGCCATTAAGTCCATAACTGTATTCCTTTAACTACTAACACTAGGGTGTCTGCCATTATGCATGTGCGATAATTTGTCCACATGAGACTTAAGACTAGCTATGTCAGCTTGTATTGTAGCTGTTTCTCTGTGACGACGTTCCATTGTATTAGGGTCCATCATACTTGAAAGAATAGAAAGTCTTTGATACTGGGTTTCTACCCTAGTCTCCATAGTGTCTAGTCGTTTGTCTAGGTTTCTGAGTCGTTTCTCTAAGTCAGTTAGTGTTTCTAGGATAGCTTTAATTTGCATCTTACCTACGGCTGCTGCACCCGCTACACTAAAGAGTATGCCGCCCAAGGTTACAATTAGCCGTACATCAATCGCACCTTCCATAGATAAACATCCTTTGTATTGAGGTTAGCCGCCTCCTGCTGTGATAGCATCAGTAATCGGCGTCATATCTTCAGTAGTCCAAAAGTCCCAAGTAACTACGATCTTAAGGTGTCCTACGTTTCTTTCTAAGATTGTTTCGTCGTCTGCGTAATCATCCGGTGAGGCTACAACAGCGTTAATTAAGTTTACTGAGTCCATTGCTGCAGAGTAGTGTTGAGCAATTTGCTCAGATGTTAGTTCGTCTGACATTTGCAGTTACCTTTTAGAGTTTGGATTTCGGAGGATAGTTCTTGAATTGCTTTGACCAACACAGGGATTAGTTTTCCTGGGGTCGCCTCAAGTTTGTCAGGGTTAGTTTTTAGAACTAGATTCATTAAGTCTTCAACGCCAGCATCTTGTTGTGCTTCGTCTAGTTCCTGTGCAATAAATCCAGCCTCTTTTTGACCTACCTTTGCACCATCACGCATGTCCCAAGTAAACTCGACAGGGTTCAGTGCGTTAATAAAGTCAAGTCCAATTGGCAGTTCTTTGATGTCTTTTTTGTCTCTGCGATCTGACAGAGAAGATATGCTGGTAACTTGGCACCGCAGTGAGGTAATAGATGAATTGCCTAAAGTAATTTCGTTAGAAACTGTTGCAGAACTAGCTGTCGCTCCTCTGCCCAAGCACGTTACGTTAGATGCTGTCGTCGTTGTGCTGCCAGCCTGATGGCCGAGAAATGTATTATAAGTTCCTGTCGTTACTGACCCGCCCGCGTTGTAACCGAGATGAGTCGCAGCCGTACCTTCAGTGTGGTTGCCCCCACCATTATTCCCACTAATAATAACAGCTTCTGACGAACCCGACCCGCTTTGGTTGCACAAATTATGACCGAGGATAATTGATTTATCGCAGTCTCCGTATTGTCCAACCTCCGTCCCAACAAGAACGCAATCGCTCGAGCCGGTGTTTATGTTAACCGAGGCACCAGCATTCTTGCCAATCATAATAGCACGATGGAGAGTGCCGTATTGTTTGCTTCCTGCATTCGGGCCAATGGCAACTGAATTTGTGCCACTGGTCATTAAATTTAGAGCATTTTCCCCGATTGCTATGTTGTCTTTGTAAGAGTCATCTAAATTTTCAAGGGCGTTAGCGCCTAAACCAATCGATCTTTTGTTTGAATACCCATCAGACAGACCATTGATGTCCGTAGCACCTCCGCCACCAGCAGCTTCCCATCCGGCCTCACCATTAGCATCTACTGTCAGAACGTAATTGTCTGTGGCAGTGCTGTCCTTAATAATAAAGTTAAGACCCGGTACTCTAAATTTAGTAGTAGATGTATTACCTAATGTAATTTCGTTAGATACTGTGGCAGAACTAGCTGTCGCAGCATTTCCCAAAATTATATTGTTGCTGCCTGTGGTCGTTGTGTAGCCTGCGTCTGGGCCAACAAATACATTGCTGGCACCTGTGGTAACTGAACCTCCTGCTTCTCTGCCAAATGCGGCATTGTTATCGGGTGTTGTAGCTCCATCTAACGCGCCTGCTCCAAATACTGTATTGCCTCTACCTGTTGTTAAAGCCGTACCAGCATTGTGCCCAAACAAAGAGGAATCTCTTCCATAATTAGTATCACCAGTACCAGTTAGCGCATACCCCGCCCTATACCCTACAGCGGTATTTTGAAAATTGCTGTTGGTTGTTCTGAGGGCTTGATACCCAAGCGCTGTGTTTTGGTTGGCTGATCCATCGTCGTTGTGGAGAGCTTCTGTGCCAATGCCTATCGTTGTGCCACTAGAATTAGTTTTGGCGTCACTAAGGCCGTTAATTTCTGAAGCACCACCTCCACCAGCAGCCTCCCAACCAGCTTCGCCATTGGCATCTACTGTAAGCACATAGTCTTCTGTGGCCGTGCTGTCCTTAATAATAAAGTTTAGACCAGGCACTCTAAACTTAGTAATATCCGTATTACCTAAAGTTATTTCATTAGATACGGTAGTAGTAGAAGCGGCACTATTGTATCCAATACATATTGTATTTTCCCCGCCAGTCAGCGCATCACCCGCCTGACTACCTATCATTACGTGTCTATTGCCTGCGGCTATTGAAAGCCCAGCTTGATAACCAATCGCTACATTATCTTCACCAGAAGTTATTTTTTCAAGACTGCTAGTTCCTACGGCAGAATTTCTTGTTGCTGCTCCACCTCCTGTACCACCTTCACCAGAACTTGCGCCAATAAAGGCATTGTGTGACCCAGTAGGCTTCTCCATGGCCCTAGTGCCGATTGCTATGTTAGAATTTGAGGTAGTAACTGCGGCCATGGAACCCTGCCCAATAGCCTGATTATGGTTTCCAGTAGTAATTAGCTGTCCCGCGAAATTACCAAAAGCGTTGTTATGACCGCCTGTAGTAACGTCATTTAAAGCATTATGACCAACAGCAGTATTTCTGTTAGCGCTACCATCATCATTGGCTAAGGCACCTGCTCCAATACCAATCGTACCTTCAGATGAAAAAGGTCCAAATGAATTAGTTATAACGTCACTTAGGTCGTTAAGTTCTGAAGCACCGCCACTAGCCGCAGCCCAAGTCAGGCCACCCGTATTTCCTGACTGAGCGGTAAGGACATAGCCGTTAGTCGGACTGTTGCTAACCTTAAGATTAGCTTCGTCGATGATATTGTCGGCTACTACTGTAGCACCGTCTGCTGAGGACGTTACCTCGCCGCTGTGGTTTGGATGGACGTAGTTGTTAGCCGATGCAGCGATACCGTTTAACTTAGTATGATCTGCGTCAGTAAATACGTTAGAATCTGATGCAGCTTCTACGGCAGCTCTAATCTCTGCATCTGTTTGGTCTGCTGTAGCTCCGTCTTCTACGTTAATCATTGTGCGTAAAGACGCTGGTGAAATCTCTTCGATTACTCCTGCACCTGCACTGTCTCTACCTAAGATACGATCTGTTGCAGTTACATTTTGTATCTTAGCGTAGGTAATTGCGTCATCAGCTACGTTAGCTGTAGGTAGTGTACCAGTTACGTCAGCAGCTAGGTCGATAGCATTTCTGGTAATCGTTTGACCACTAATAGTAATGTAGTCTAAAGAACCTGCTAAACTTACGTTAGTGCTGTTGTCTGTGCCAGCGGCGTCCACACCTAAGTTAGTTCTAGCTGTGCCTGCGTTAGCTAGGTCAGACAGGTTGTTAGACGCTAAGAGATCACCTGTGCCTGATCCTGCTGGACCTTGTGGACCAGTGTCACCTTGTGGACCCTGAATACCTTGGATACCCTGGGTACCTTGAGCGCCTGTGTCCCCTCTTGGAATCGTAAAGTTAAACGTAGCTGCTGAGGAAGAACCTACGTTTGTTACTGAAGCAGAAGAACCCGCAGCACCCGTTGTCGTAGAACCCGCAGCAATCGTTGCCGCTGCACCATCAGCACCATCTGATCCATCTGCACCTGCTGCTCCCGTTGCTCCTTGTGGTCCTTGTGGCCCAGTAGAACCCTGTGGACCTTGCGGACCTGTGTCTCCGGTAGATCCGTCTGATCCGTCTGCACCTGCTGCTCCGGTTGGTCCTTGTGTTCCTTGTGAGCCGGTTGCTCCAGTATCTCCGGTTACTATACCTAAAGCTAATGCACCAGTTCCTGAGTTGTAAGAAACTGTGGGTGAACCTCCAGCACTAACTTCTGATACAGTAACTGAGGTTACACTTTGTCCTGCTGCACCTGTAACTCCTTGTGGTCCTGTATCGCCTTGTGGACCCTGAGAACCTGTTGATCCGGTAGTTCCCTGTGGTCCTTGTGGTCCGGTTGGTCCTGTGGCTCCTTGTGGACCAGCTACTGTACTGTCTGCTCCTGTAGCTCCGGTTGGTCCTTGCGGACCTGTAGCTCCGGTTGGTCCTTGCGGACCTGTAGCCCCGATTGAGCTTACCCAAGCTGAGCCTGACCATTGGTAGGTAATATCATCTGTTGTGTTGTAAAATATGTCACCAGCTACTAGGGCTGATTCGTCGTCTCTTGTGGTTGGTTCTGATGCTTTAGGGTCTAAGAACCTTTTAGACTCTTCTTGTAGATTTGAAATGTCAGTTAAAGTAAGTGTAGTCCCACCAATTTTTAAAGAAGAACCGTGAATAGTTCCTGCGTTAATTAGATCATTTGTACCTAAGTCTAAGTCAGCCGCCATAGCATTAGGCGTACTACCGTCAATAGATATAGTATTATTGAAGCCATCTCTTAGAGCTTCGAAGTTAAAGTTCAGTTGGGTGTTAGAAGAATACCCTGAACTTATATTTTTAACTGTAGGTTTTTTAGCCATTCATGCTTCCTTAGTTAAGCTATAGCTTTTACAGAAATTGACGGAAGGGAGAACTGATTTGAAGTTGTGCCATCAAAGTATAAAGTTTCATGTAGTTTTGCTTCATGGCCTGCTTGGTAGTTTCTACCTTGCCATTTGAAATACAAAGATGGTGTAGCTGCTGAAAACTGGCCTACTGTACTGTCGTTAGAGCTTGCGTTAACTTTGAACACCCAACGTAGGGTATTTCGGTCAGCACCAAAGTTTCCTAAGGAAATATTAGACCTAGCTTTAGTTACTTCAGTAAAGGAGGAACCATCTGTTGAATAGTACAATCTCCAGTGAGACATAGGATATTGATCTATGCCTGCAGCTAGGAAATTAAACTCGTAAACTATTTCTGATGTACCTGCTGGGCATGTGTAAGCTGAGACTTTAGAACCTGTGCAGTCTGCGTAGGTAGTCGTTAAGGCTTGAGCTGCTGTTACATTCTCAATGGTAGCTTTGCCTTTTAGGCTGGTAGTATTACAAAGAGAATGTAGTTCTTCGATTACTGATCCTGTCGTTGTACTTGAGAATGCTGAGCCGTTTACTCTTAGAGTTCCTGTTAAGTTAATATCCCCTGTAACATCTAAAGCGTAAGCTGGGTTGTTTTTAGCTATACCTACTTTACCTGTGTGATCTACTCTTAGTCTTTCAGTTGAGTTAGTTTCTAGGATTACAGCCCCTGTAGCTGTTTCATTAGCTATGGCTAAGTGATCGTCTGAGGCTCCTGTGAAACCTAGGTTAGCTGTCGTACCACCTGTATCTGTGAAACTTAAGAAGTTAGTTGGTGTGCCTGAGTTGGTTGCTGTAAGAGTTAGAGTCTGTCCGTTAGTCTTTGAACCTACTAAGGTGGGGGAGGTAACTGATGCTCCAGATATTGAGCCACCTGTAACTGTGATGTTTGAGAAGTTAGTGGAAGAAGCTAGAAGCTCACCGCTGTACGTTATTACTTCAATGTTGTTAGTAGCTGATGCAGGTGCTGAACTAAAGGTTAAGGTAGTTCCTGAAACACTGTAAGCTGCCTTCTGAATGTACACACCAGCTACGTAGACAAAGGTAAAGTTTTCAGAAGCTGGGGCTGTAGCTAAGGTGAAGGCTGTTGTTGATCCATTGCCTGAGAATATATCAACTGTAACTGTTGACTGTGTACTGACTAAAGCTACCCAGGCTGATCCTGAGTATGTGAAAGGTGTGTTGTTACTCGTGTTAAAATAAATGTCACCAGCTTGTAGTGCTGAACCATCATCTCTTTTTGTTGGTACTGATGAACTTGGATTTAGGAAAGCTGCTGCTGTTGAACCTAACCCTGACAAAGCTGATAGGTTAAAAGCGGCACCACCTAAGGTTAGTGTCTGTGCAGCTATGGAGCTTACGTTTAGTAGATCATTTGAGTTGACATCTAAGTCTGAAGTTAGTGAGTTAGGAGTACTACCGTCTAAGGACAGAGTATTATCGAAGGCATCTCTTAAAGCTACAAAGTTAGCGTTAAGCTGAGTGTTTGATGCGTACCCTGCGGTAAGAGTAGTGACGGTAGGTTTCTTAGCCATAATTAACTATTTCCTATTTCTTTAGTACTGTTTAGTTAACTTTTAAACCTAACCGTTCTGCGTCCTTAGATAGCATCTGCATAGCTTGACGATCTAAGGTAGTTTCTTTTTGTTTTTGTCTTTCGGACTTACGATCATGTGGGCTAACCTTTTCAATCCAACCTCTTTCTAAAAGTAGTTTGGCTGCTGTAAAGGATGACCTACCACCTTCTCTCATTTCTTCAGCTATGCTTCTTATTGCTTCTGACTTAATTCGTACATCAACTTCCTCTCTCCATTTACTATAGTATCTGCGGAGAGACGGATTAGTTCGGATTGTGTCCCAGATATCCCAAGTACCAAATACAAACATAGCGAAGGTATACTCAGTTGGATCATTACAAACATGGTCTAAATACAACTTCTTAATACTGAGAAGAGGCTTACCCTCAGAGTTGACAACATCTTTATCCTTTAACGTAAATAGTTGGAACTTACTGTTATCGTAACTCAACTCAAGAAAAAGAGATTTAATTCTGGTATGACCAACTGAGTTAATAAATGCTTCTCTTTCAAACAAAGCCATATAGGGTTCCTTAGGATATCCTTAGTATGTCCTAGGAATAAGAGTTAAGGACATACATAAATTTAACTACTACTTTATTGATTAACAGCATTATACAATACTCTCACTTCTGTGTCAATAGGTAGTCTGTAAATTATTTTCTACTTTTAGGGTTGACAAAAATCAGTAAGAGTGATACCCTAGTATTATTCTTAGGACGTACTAAGAATAGTACTTAGTACTGTACTATGTAAATCTATTAAGAAAATAATATAAAGGAATTATAGTCCATAGAACTGTACTAAGTACAGTACTAAGTATATCCTTAGGAAGGTTCCGCTTTTCTAGGGTAGTGTCATATGTAAGTATACCCCTGTAAAGCTCTAGGAGCCTCCTGTGGTGTCCTTGTCTTGTTATCTGCTGGGTTCGTAGCCTAGAAACAAGCCTTGGACGTACAGGAGCTTCCTAGAGCTTTTTGCATGACCTAGAAAATTATTAGAAAATGTTTTGGTGTATTGTACATATAAGAGGCACCCCCGCGCACCCCTGCCTAGGGTCTAAAGAATATGTTACATTATAACAGATACTACCTAGTATGTTGCACTGCACAACACATACTGGCTGGTATGCTGCGCTGCACAATGAAAATTAGTTAGCATGCTAATTGTTGCGTTGCTTATTGCTGCGTTACTTACTGTTGTCTTACTTATTGTAAGGGCAATGACTATGAGCCAGGCAACTATTAGCTACCTATTTGTTATATTGTAACACCTGTGACATTTATGCAGCACCTGTGGTAAATTTGCAGCAGCTCCTTTGCTTTATAATTACACGCGAGAAGCTATGCAAAAACTGCATGGCTGCTATGCAAACTTATATGGTGACAAACTGACCCGGACGTACTACCTTTAGATCATCGAAACAAACAAACCAGGGGAATAAGCCATGTTCAATGTATCAACTAAGAAGGTTGGTGGCATTCGGTTCATAAAAGTGGGTCGGTTCTGTCTCAGCCTTTGCCTATGCCAAGCCTACCGCCCTCTAATCTAATCTAATCCAACAACCAAAGGATAGAGACCATGGATAACCTAACAGATCGCAAAGCTGAGTTGCGGAATGCAATGAAGCGGAGGGGTTACAATGAAATAGATGTTGATAGTCTTGTTAAGCTTTCGTGTGATATTTTACTGGCTGAGCCAACTACCATCGGTCAGCAGGTTGTCATCACAAGCGCCAAGCGGATAACCAACAGTGCTAACGGTAACCCAAGGCTTGAGCTAGTGCTGGCCACAGAAAATGGCCCGCTTAAACTTAGGACGCCAAGCGATGCAGGTTGGATTTACGCCTTGCCAAGCGCCAGTGACCTAGCAGAAGTGGAGGCCTTTGCGAAATGGCACAGGACGCCTACCGGGCGCTATGTTCTGGATAGCCTTGAGGTTTAGTTGATACCTTGGGAAGGCTTAAAGCCTAGGCTTTCCCAAGGCTTGAACTAAACAATCAAAGGATAAAGACAATGTACAAGAGAGACGTTGCACTAATTGCGGATCATGCGGCCAAGTCGCCGGAGGGCCTAGTTGACGTTGTGGAGTTCGTACTCTGTACCATCCAAGCGGGATTATCCACGGTGAAAGCGCAAAGGCTTGACATAGCAGAGACAGGCCTAAACTCGCGGTTCCTATGGGGTAAGAAGGCTGAAGGCTTGGGCTATATTCAGCAACATGCGGATTGGCTCTGGCTTAAGCTTCACCACCTGAAGGAGAAAGGTTCAACAGATCCTGAAGTGATAGCCGATGCTACCTTGCTACTTATGGCGGTGCCTAACCTAGGCATGGTCAAGGCTAGTTTTGTTCTCCAGTGCTTAGGCTTTAACACGGCCTGCATCGACAGTCACAACCTAAAGCGCCTAGGCCTGAAACCCAGCGCGGTAAAGGTTAGCCCTAAACTATCAAATGAAAAGAAACACGCCAAAGTTCTAGCCTATGTCGAACTATGTCAAGCGCAAGGAGCAGAGTGGTGGTGGGACACTTGGTGCGATCTAGTAGCTCAAAACCGCGCTAACCGTCGTTTAGATACTGGCGATGCAGTGAGTTCCTACCACGTTGATTGCGTAATCCTCTAACCCTAAACCCTAACCCTAAGGATTTAAACCATGACCATGACAAGTGCAGAGTTCAAAGACATATGCCTTGCCGCCATCGACGCCGCTAAGGTATCCCGTGGAAAGAACCGGGGCATGTTAAAGGCCAAGTGCCCTAAGTCTGACAGTGACGGGGCTGCGGCGTGGCAAGCGATGACCTTGCAGGCTAACCCATACAAGGCTGGCCTGTATACCATAGCCATGTTCAATGACAGGCAACGGGCGATATTCGATGCAGTAGGCAAGGCCATTGAAGGCTATGACATCAACCATTTAGATCGTGATAGAACCATCTTGGAAAGCCTAGGCGTATGGTGATAGGATAGCCTTCGCAACGGCCATAGCTCGCACCTGTGGACGTTGTATAGACTACCCTAGAACCTAGAACCCTAAAGGATTAAACACCATGACCGACGCAGAAATTCAAAAACACATAATGACGCTGACCGTTGAGCAGATTGACGAGATTACGGAGCGGTTCGCGGAGAAAACAGTAGGCCAATGGAACAATTTTATCCACAGACGGTTGCTTTGCGTGGATCTGTATCGCGAAGAACTACAGCTAAACAGAAGGCAGAACCCATGAAAGTTTTAATAGCCTGTGAATACAGTGGTGAGGTGCGGGAGGCATTCAGGTCCAGAGGTCACGATGCGCTGTCCTGTGACCTACTACCAACAGATGCACCGGGTCCGCACTATCAGGGGCCGGTTGAGGATAT
>Ga0208667_1000885_pt1 | contig 11928 bp, 13 predicted proteins | sample 11BtaG_FD_184085 | JGI IMG/M metagenome (GOLD analysis project Ga0208667, IMG submission 184085) | Marine viral communities from the Subarctic Pacific Ocean - 11B_ETSP_OMZ_AT15265_CsCl metaG (SPAdes) (version 2) | ecosystem: Environmental > Aquatic > Marine > Oceanic | place: Pacific Ocean... | reverse complement strand
GATGCAGTTATATTATTTGTAATCATATCAGCTGAAGATGATATATTACCATCACAACTAAAATTACCGTTACAACTTGAATTACCACCACAAGATATGTCTCCACTTGATTTTAATGCGCCTGAAGATGTTATATCACCTGTTACATTTAAACCTCCTGCTAATTCTTGTTGTGAAGTTTCAGATAAATTTAAATTTGAATCTATAAGATCTGCATATTGATTTTGATTAGGTATATCTCCTGTTTCAAAGTATCCTTTTAATGTTGTTTTATTTTGTTTTGCCATTATGTTATTGTGTTATCGTTTCCAATTTGTTGGTATCCTATTCCTGTTCCTGCTTGTTGTATGTTTTGTTTTCCTGTTGATTTTCTTGTTTGTTCTCTTGTTTTAGATACACCTGTAGGGGATGCTATTAATTCACTGTTAAATACTACTGTTGACTTACTGTAGAATTTTTGTGGTTTTTTAGCTAATTCCTTATTAATACTATCTGGTACTAAATACCCTTGAAGAACCAAACCAAAATCAGATTTTACAATTCTATTGTCTCCTTGATTTACTTCTGTAGTGTTGCTAAAAGTGTCTATTTTAGCATTAAATCTAAATCTTTCAGAATCACCCCAATATGAATCTGAAGCAAAATTAATTGTTTCGATTAATTTATTCATTTGTGCTATATAATCACACCAAATTGTACATGTATAATTTAATTTTACAAAATCAGGAACTACAACAGCATGAAATTCTTTTTGTGGCATTCTATTTTGTAATACTGAAAAATTATCATATTGGTTTCTTTTTGTATATTTTTCTTGAAAAGTATAATACAATTGTGGGTTATTTCCATCTAATTTATTTCCTAAATCTCTTCTTTTTTCAACACTATCCCTTTTAAACATAATAAGAGGAACTTGAAGTTTACCTTCTTTGTCTCTAAAATATCCATCTTTTTGAACTGATTTCCATCTTTCAGGTGCACCATACATTATTGGTACATTTGTTCTATTACCATTTATTATAACAGATGGTTTAATAACTTCATTAAAATAATACATTATTGCTTCATCGTGGTCTTGTAAACCAATTGAAACATCTTGTACTGTATCATCCTTTCTAGATGTAATTCTTCCTCTATTTAAATTAGGTCTTGTTTCTGGTGGTGGAGCACTAGATACTGTTGGTGTAATATTATTACGTAAACGATCATATCCACTTGCTGGGATAGGTCTTCTTGGATCTATTTGTTTTCTATCTGCCATATTATAATGGGTTTGCTGTTCCACCATCTAATTTTTCAGTTGTAGGGTATTTTCCTTCTCTTAAAGGAATTAGATTTAATTTTTCTACTCTTGAAATATGTGTATTAATTATAATTGAAAAACTTTTACCAAAGTCTGTTGTTTCTGTAGCTATTGCATAATCAGGATCTTTACCTAGTATAAATTGATTTTCAACTCTACTGTCAACTTCATAAAAATTGTTCTTAAAAAGTAATAAATCTCCTACTTGGGGTACTAAATTTATGTCTTGAAGTGATTGTTTTAAAAAACGAAAACCAATGGTTTGATTAATGTCAGATCCAAAAGCATCAGACGACCAAGCTTGGTCTTGTCTGTCGATTAAACACGCTATTTTCAATGGTTCATAGTAATTTTTACCCGGTGCTTCACCATAAACATTTACAGTAGTTTGTTCTAAAGCAAACTTATAATAGGCAACTTCCGTTTGAATAATATCATTAATTAATTCTTTATTCAAATTATGGAAAAGTGATACGTCTCGTGAACCTCCAAATAATGCCATTATAGTCTTTTTAAAGTTTCTTCTTTAAATGTTACTGATTTTATACCAGGTATTCTTAAGTCTGTTTTAGATAAATCAGACGTTAACATGTCTTCTTTAAATTTAGCTAAGTCTAATTTTGGATCTTCTCTAGTAACAAATTTTATTTTTAATCTTGTAAATTCTACTTTATCTTTTTGTGGGTACTCTTCAGGTGTAATATTATTTACAATAGTTACTTTTCTTAAAGCTCTAACCTCATCTAATACATCTGTGATATTAAAAGTTGGATCAGTTAGTATATCACACTCTACTATAAAAGTATTTAATACTTCATTTAATATGTTTGTTAATTTCATCATTATCCTATGTAAATATGATAAGGGACTTTATAAAAAGTTTCTTGTGTTTGTTGTGCTTCTTGATTTTTTCTTTCAAGTTGTTTTAATCTTGTAGTTTCATCTAAAAGTCCTCTTAATTCTTCTATTAAAGCAGCTTTTTCAGCTGATGCTTCAGTTAGTAATCTAGCATAATCTAAAGTTGTTGTTTCACCTGGTATTGGTAATGATTGATATTTACCTCTAATACCACCTAACATTTCTTTAGCTAAAGCTAATGTATATTTTCTAATCCATTGTCTGCCTGGTTGGTTTATGTAAGCATAAGTAGGATTAGTGTAAGGTACATTTGATATATCTGTTATTAAATTAGTTGCTGGGTTTTTTATTGGATTATTAGCTACTGACTTTAAAACATAATCAAAATGTAATGTATAATTTCTATTAGGTATAGGGAATAATTTTAAATATCTGTTTGCTTCTATTGTAAAATGATATCCTGATTTTCTAATTGTATCATTTAATTCAATAGCTTGAAGTTTTAAAACATCAAAATACATAGGCATTAACATAAAGTTTACACCTGGTGAATAATTACCAAATCCAAATGTTTGCATTAATGATTGTATACCCGTACCTGTACCCGCATAAGGATCAAAATATCTATTTATGGCTGAAGGTGCATAATGGTATATTCTTTTCATATAAACAGCTTCTGAACCACTTATAGAAGAAGAAACACTACTTAGTAAGTCATATCTTTGTGTTCCCACTGTTACATCTAATGTACCTCTTTGTAATTCATAATCACCACCACCCCCATCTGTTTCATTACCATATTGTTCAGATACATTAATAGTACCTCCTAAATTAGGAGTAATTAATTGGTTATTAAAGTTAGATCCAGTGGCATTACCTTCTAATGTTTGAAAGTTATTAATTATTTGAAAATCATATAACTGTTTTCCATATTCATTAGTTGCTTCTTCAAATGCAGTAAAAAAGTTAGCTGCTTGTAATTCTATATCAACTAATGGGTAACCTAAACGTTTAGCACACCAATCTGCTACATTAACTGCGTCTGCTTGAAATTCAAGATCATTATCATAAAACGAAAAGGGTGTTAAACTTGCGTTCCAAGTTGTTGATCCGGGCCAAATAGGTATGTTTGCCATTTTAAATAGAATTAGGTTGTTCTATTATAAATATAAAGAAAGTATGGAGGATATTACATTCCGTTTAATAGCTCAAATACCTCATCTATCGCTACATGACGATGATTATCCTCTAATACTCGTTTATAAACATATTGAGAATTATCTATTTTAGGTAAATCATGAATTGCTGAATAATTTTTATCTTTAAGATCTATTTGTTGATTATCACCACAAAATATCATTGTTGATCCTTTTCCTAATCTACCTAATGCCATTCTAAATTGTGCTCTAGTTAAGTTTTGAAATTCATCAACTATTACTAGTGAATTTTCAAATGTTCTACCTCTAAAATGGGCTAAAGAAACTAATTCAATTTGTTCTTCTTTTTCCATTTTGTCTAATATAAGTGGTTTATTGTATATTTTTCTCATATTAGAACGAATAGGTACTAACCATGGTTCCATTTTTTCTTTTTCTGAACCTGGTAAAAATCCATTGTCTTCAGTTGACACTGTAGGTCTTGTTATAATGATTTTGTTTATTTGTCTTTTAAAGAACATGTCTAATGCTACCTGACAAGCTAATAATGTTTTACCACTACCTGCCTTACCAACTATAAAATTGTAAGGGTGGTGTAAAATTGCTTGTTTAGCTGCTTTTTGTTCTGGAGAAAGTGATAATGAAAATCTTATAGAACCTTTTGGTGGTTTTTTATCTGTGTTTTGTTTAGCCATACATGTAACATTTGATAATACATATAAAAAAAAGAGCCGCTATTGCGGCTCTTCTTAATATAATTAAATTAACTATTAAAGTTGATTTAAATCTGAGATAATTACTTTACCATAGAAATCAGGACGAACCATTTTCTTAGCATATCTAGTCATAATACCTTTTCTTGGCGTGAATGAAGCTGGATCATATACTAATGGAGTCATGATTAATGGAATATAAGGAGCAAATACAGCACCAGTTTCAAGGAATTGAGATCCTTTATAACCCATTAAAATAACGTTTTCAGTCATATAAGGGTTTTTGTAAACTGTATATCTGTTATTAATTGCACCAATCTTTTGTACACCCATGTTATACTTGTCACTGTCTCCTGCTGAGTCAGCTGCAAATCCTGGGATTGATTCTAAGATTGTAGAAACTTTTGGTGAAATTACCATGAAGTTTGCACCACCTCTTAGAGTTTTCTGGTGAATTAAGTTAGATACTTTCTGTAATTTAATACCTAAAGTTTGGAACCAAGACATTTTAGTGTAATAAACACCGTTTACATTTGATTCTGCCGCAAATGTTGGGTTATCTGTACCACCAGCAGTTGTGTTAGGGTCAGTTAAGCCAGAAATTGTTATGTCATTTCCTACTTTAGCACTCCAACCTTCAACTGTGTCAGCGTTTCCAATTAACATATCTAAGATTTCAAGATCAATTTCCATTGAAATGTACTCACTTAAGATTGAAGTTAATTCTGCTTCAGCGTCAATTGAATGATAAGCATTAAGGTCTTGAGCAAACTCAGGAGTCCATTGTGCTTTCAATTTACGTGTTTTAGCAGCAACTGTGTCAGATTTTAACTGAACGTTAATTTCTGGAATAGCTAAACTTGAGTTACTAGTTCCACCTACTGTAGTACCATTTTTACCTTCTTCAAAGTCACCTCTGTCATTCAAGTTATCTGGTCCTTTCTGGAAAGTAACTGTTGAGTTACCTAAAACAGCATTAGTTGCAGATCTTCTAACAACAAATTCTACGTTAGCTCCATTTACTCTTGTGAATTGTGGGAAGAAAGTAGAAACACCAGTTGCAGAAATTCCAAATGCTCTAACACCTTCTGGATCGAAATCTTTTAGATTAGCTGTTGGAGCTTTTAATACACAAATTGTATCTGTAGCTACAGTACCACTAAATGTGTCTGAATTTGCAGATAAAGATGCTGAAAAGTCAGTGTCTAATCTTAAATGATCACCAAATGCAACTGATGAAGATGCGATAGTCATTACTGATTGAGTAGTTTCCATTGAGTAACCATACTCACCAGCACCATAAAGACCTTTGTTAAAAGCACCGTCAGTTCTTGTAAGATCTGCAGTAGCACCATAAAGTGATTCTGTAGTTCCTTTAATACCTGTTGCGTCTGTTGTACCATATTGGAAATCTAAATAAAAGATTAATCCAGCTGGTAAGTTCATTGGTTGAACCGATACTAAGTCTTTAGCAACGATTTCACCGAATACTCTTCGTACTAATGGAAGAGCAACACCTGCCCATGCTTCTGAATTACCCGCGCTAAATTCAGCTCCAGTACCCGTAGTGTTAGCTTCGTTTACTAATTGCTTAGCTTGGTTTTCAAGAAGAATAGCCATGTTGTTTTTGTGTGTAGAAGAATCCATACCCTCTAAAAGTCCTGATTTTTCCCATTTGCTAGCCAATTTAGCTGACTGCTCAGAAAGGACTTTATAAGGTGATGCACCTTCTAATAAATGATTTACATTGTCCATTTTTCGTAAATTTTTTAAATTAATATTAAATACAATTATTCGTTAATTGTAATGTTTGCTAATTTTTGGAAACGATTTACCATGTTAGAAGATTCTGAGATTACTTCTTTTTTAGGAGCGGTACTAGTACCAGCTGCTTTAGAAGCCATTCCAATTCCTTCTTTCAATGATTTCGTTTTGTTTTTAAAGGATTCTTTCTTTGATTTAGCAACATTGAAAGTGTCCTTAATTGTTTCATATATTAACTTAGCTTCTTTAACGTTTGTCGCATTGTCTAAAGTTTCAACTACACGTAGTTTTTGTGCTTCATCTAATGTGTTTGCTTTAAAGATTCTGTTAACATATAATAATTTAGAGTTTAACAAGTTAACTTCGTTAAGTTCAGTTTGAACAGCTTCAAGAGCAGCTTTAGTTTCCTCAAGCTCTTTGTCTTTAGCTTCTTCTTCCATTCTTCTTGCTGCACCAGCTCCTGCACCTAACTTTTGCATCATTGCTAATGCTTTAGCTACTTTAGGATACTTGTTAGCAAATTCTGGATCTTCGGCTGCTGCTTCAATAGCGGATATACCACCTGCTGCTGCAATTAAAGCTCCAACACCTGCTACTGTGCCTACAACTTCGTTAGTGTCTTCACCTTCTTCGAAGTGACCATAGCCACCACCACCAGAAGATACTGCTGCCCAGTAATCATCGTCGTCGTCTCCGTTTTCAGTAATGTCTTCACCTTCTTTAACGTCGTCTTTGTCTTCTTTTTCGTCTAAATTGTTGATTTCCTCTAGAAGAGCATCTAAGTCAAATTCCTCACCTTCGTTTAAACCTTGGTTAACATCAGTAGCGTCTGCTTTAACTTTCTGTACCTGGTCTGCTCTATGGTTTGGATAACCTACTGCTTCATCTATGTCTTCGTCAGCTTCGTTTAAGTCTTCATCTGTAGCTTCTTTCATGTCGTCTTTGTCGTCATCTTTTTTAGCTTCATCTAAGTCCTCATCTTTAGCTTCGTCGACCGTTTCTTCTGAAACTTCACCTTCTTCTAATTCTAATTCGTTAAGAATTTCTTCCAAATCTATTTCTTCATCTAGATCAGCTGTTTCTTCTACTTCTTCAGTTTCGTCTATGTTTAATGTTTCATCCATATCTTCGTCTTCATCGTAGTACATTTCGTCGACTTTTTCGTCTTCGTCATATTCTTCGTTTAAATCCTCAGATAGTTTAGCAGAAAGCATAGATTGAAGTTTTGGAGTAAAAGCTTCTTCTAGTGCAGCTTTAGCATTTGCAAGAGCAACTTCACGGACAGCTTTAGCGTCAGCGATAGCTTCTTTTAAAATGTCTTTTGCCATTTTCTTTCAGTTTTTCTCTTTCGAGTCTCGTTAATAAATTGTACGGGAAATAAGGATATTAGGATCCTTAATAGGGGTTTGTATAAGTCAGGGACGGCTTATTAGGAAGCGCGTATGTTTTCCGACATACATATATAAGGAGAGGGGAGACCAAAAAAGGCGCCATAGGCGCCTTTAATGAAATATTTAATTAAATATTACTTTTTCATAAAGAATTGAGCTACGATTACTAGAACTACAAGTCCTACAAATCCACCGTTACCTAAACTGTTAAGTAAAGCAGTAAGATTAGCAACCACATCCATTCCAAATACAGTACCACCTGTTAAGATGTACCAAAGGATTGTTACAGGGATAAAAGCCATAAATAGCTTACCTAATCCGCCTAAAAATCCATTTACTAATGAAAATACTTTTTCCATGATAATTTGTTTTTAAGATTAATAATTAAAATTTAAGACCTACACCTAATTGTAAATTAGTTGTCTTAGCCGTTGCGTCATAAACCACTTTAGGATCTACAAATACGCCTTTGTGAAACGTAAACATTTTACCTGCACCAATAGATAAATTATCAGTGTTTAAACCTGTAGTTGAAACATACGCGAAGTATCCTTTGTGGAAGTATCTTGCATGTAAATCAACAGCCATATCAGCAGTAGAGTCAGCTTGTGAAACATTAACACCAACCATGATGTTATCTGTTAAACCATATCCTACTGTTGGGCTTACGGACCACTCAGTCCATGCTTTGTTAGCAATGTCGCCAGTACCAATGTACCAGTCACCTTTTTCCTGTGCGTTTACTCCAGCAACTGTTAGCAGTCCTAAAGTCAAACTTAAAATCAATTTTCTCATAATTTTTGTTTTAGTTAATACTCGTGTTAATTGAAATATAAGGGAATCAGGAAATTGTCCCCTTAAGCTTTATATATATGTAATTTTAGTCTCGCATGAGATTTATATATTTTTGTAACCTTTATTGTTTGTTATACATATGAAGGGATTTTAACCCACCCAAATTTTTTTGCGGAGATTTTGCGGTTATGAACAGTTAATTGTTCACGACTAACACTGACAAGTACCTGTGTTATCACAGATAATGTCGCGTATAATATTATTTACGTTTGTGTATTTAAATTCTGGTACTACTATTCTTCCTTCTTGTAATTCTTGAATTGCTCTTCCAGCTGGTTTCATAAATGCGCCGTGTGTTGAAGGTGTTGAAACAAAATCCCAACATAATAATTCAAAATCGTCTTGTACTTCTACACTACCATCACGATTTTCTTGAACTGAACCCATTCCACGAGAACTAATACCCACAGTAATTCCATTTCTGAATAGTTCTTTAAGTATATTACCTGCTGGAGTAGATAATATTTCAACTTCGCCATAAACATCATCACCAACCATTTTAACTTTAGTAACATTGTGTGATACGTTTTGTAAATTTATAACTGAAGATTCTGGGTGATCTAATTCACCTAATGCTCTTCTTTCTTTAACAGGACCATCAACATATTTTTGAATTTCTCTTTCAAGAATTTCTCTTGGATAAACTCTACCATTTTGGTTTTTGGCTTCTGCTCTTTGGATAACACCTTTAACTACTAAAGATTTATTTTCTTTAATAGATTGTTCTACTAATAATTTATCCACTTTAAATTGTCTATATTCTGTTAATAGCATATTATTTCTTTTTTTTCTTTTTAAAAGCATTTGGTGTCATATATCCTTCACCTGAACCTGCATTAAATGAAGCACCTGTACCTGTCATGCTAGCTTCATCTATATCGTCTTCTTTTAATTTAAATCCTCTAATTTCATCATCTGTAAGTTCTCTACCTAAAGCTTTTTCAAATGCTTTAATCATGTTTACTTCAGTACTGGCTCCTCTTTTGAGTTGCTTAATAACTCTGATTAGTTCTTCTTCTGAAAAATCATAATCAACTATAGCTTCTTTTACATTAAGAGGTTTAGAAGGGAAAACAAGTAAAGATCCGTCTTTAAGTCTTACTCTACCATTTCTATGAAGTCTTTCCATTTCGTCTTGAGTGATTTCTAACCCATCACCTTTAGCTACTACTGGATCCTCTATTCTGTTCATATTTTCATCTGATACCCAATATGAGGCTATTTGTCCTGGTGTAGCTCCACTACTTTTAACTCGCTTAATATATGCTTCAGCTTCTCCATAACTTGAAAATACTCTTGGTTCTTCATAATCAGATTCAGCTGATGTTACTAATGATTTACCACTCCCACGACCACGATTAACAGTTACATAATACTGTTCATCTAAACGTTGTTGTCTTTGTTTGGCTTGCCAATCGTGTATGTTAAATGGTTTACTCATCTTTATATTTTTTTCTTGTATGTGTTCTAAATTTATTATATAAATCTTTTAATTCTTCAAATAAATTAAATAATACTATATCGTTTGGATTATCATCTACTAATTGTTGAAAATCCTGAACTTCTGCTTCTAAATCTTTAACCATGTTAGACATAGATGGTTTACGAACTACTTTAGAAGATATTTTTCCAGTTTCTGGGTCTGGTTCTCCACTAACTAATTTAAAATCTCTTTCTCTATCTTTAGCTTTATTTCCTCTTGCAGGATCTCTATCTTTTTTTAACTCACTAAAAGTAGATTCTTTTATGTTATATATGTCAACAAGACTAACCATGGATTGTTTTTAACTCGTTTACTAATTCATAATAGTTAAGCAAGTTAATAACATTATCATCATTAACAGATGACTTTTTACATAATGGTTTAATCATGTTTTTAGTTTCTGTTAATTTTACAGCTACTGCTTTGTCTTCCACTTTTTTAGAATATCCAGTAATTGTTTTTTTAACCGTCTTGATTTCCTCGTTGATAAAAGACTTAAGAGCAGGGCTATTAGTAACGCTGTTAACATATTCTTTTAATAATCTTTTTTGGTTATCTTGTAAACCACTATACTTGTCATTAAACTTTTCAAGTAAAACTTTGTAAGTAAGTAATCTAGTATCTGTGTCTTGTTTACTATAATTTTCTAAAACAGTATTTTTCTTAATTGTTTTTGGTTTTATAGTAATGTGTTCTAAAAGTGTTGTTTTAGAATCTACAACAGATGTAGGTGAAGCATTTTTATTTTCAAGTAAATTAAAAATGGATGCCATTACTTTATAATCATTAATTTTAGCTTTAAAGAAATTATTAATATCGTATGTTTCTTTTATTTCTTTAATTAAGTTATATTTTTCTCTTCTTAACTGACTTTTATTTAATTTTCCATGTGCCTCAATTAATGTATTAATTAACATTGTAGCTTTATTATCTTCTTTATATTTTTGTGATATAAATGTATGATATATTTTATACTCTTTTAATAGAGCTGAATCACCACTAAAATATTTTTTAATAATAGATAAGGCCCTTGGATTATCGCCAGCTATAGTATCAGCTGTCAACTGCCTTGTAAGGAGTTCAAATAAAATTCCAGTATTCTTGTACTTAGAATGTTTTACTTTCATTGTTTGTGTATAAATTGCAATTTATCTATATATAAATATAAACTTTTTCCTAAGACTTAATATTTTTCTCAGATAAAAGTCCGTTTTCTTCTTTTTCGTTTAATATTTTTTTATTTTTAAAACGTTTTTGAAGAGATTTTTTAATAGTTTGTGCTTCAAATGTAGAAACTTTGTTACCATCTGAAGGTTTTTCGGGTTTAGCAGCAGATAATCCTCCTTTACCTAATGGGTCTCTACTAAAGTTACTTTTATCAGAGCCATATTTAGTTGGATCAATTACAGGTCGTCCTGGTTCTTTTTCATCATATCCTGATGGTACTTGAGCTGGGCCTACTGCTTTATCTCTTTTATTACCATACAACGAAGCTAAATCATGAGGCGTACCATATGACATACCTGATTCTGTTGGGTCATTTCCTTCGTTTTCAATTTGTGAAACTCTAAATTTATGTAAAGCGTCTTCAATTTGGTTTTCTTGTTCACTTTCATATTCGTCTGGAGACAAACCATATATATTTTCCATAACCCAATCTTTAGAAAATAATCCCTTATCAATCATATCACCAGCAACAGTTGTTTTAGCAGTAAATAATTCTACTTTTTCTTGTTCATATATAATAGATGGTGTAGTTAATTCTAAAGAAAAATCAACTAATTGCTCATCAGTAAAACCTTGTGAATATAAATGTACTAATGCTATTTTAGTTAATTCTGACTCTACAATTCTTTGAACACGTTCAACTGTACGAGCGAATCTAACATCCATACCTGCTAATGTTGATTTACCTTCTACTCCTTCATCATAACCTAAATATGGTTTAGGAATTTTAAGGGCAGCCATCATTTTAGATTTTAGATACTCTATATCTTGAGTACCATCATAATCTAAACCTTTTGTAGTTTCAATACGAGTTGCATTATCATTACCTCTTACTGGTATGTAAAAGTCTTCAGTAATGTTTTGCATGTTATATTTTAAATTATAATCACCTGTGTTTTGATCTATGTAAGGTGTTTTTTTCATTTTATTAATAGTCTCACCCATAAACTGTTCTACTTGTTCTGGTGGTATAGCTCCTACATTAATATAGAAAGTTCTTTTTTCAGGTGCTCTCATAATTCTATGAATTAACATAGCATCTTCCATTAACATTAATTGTTTAAATACTTTACGAGCTGGTTCTAAAAATGCTCTACCATAAGGAAGATAATTAGAATCTGTAAGTAATCTAAAATGAGCTACTTCATAATTTTCTAATTGATATTGGTCTCTTCTA
>Ga0208667_1000883_pt1 | contig 11941 bp, 9 predicted proteins | sample 11BtaG_FD_184085 | JGI IMG/M metagenome (GOLD analysis project Ga0208667, IMG submission 184085) | Marine viral communities from the Subarctic Pacific Ocean - 11B_ETSP_OMZ_AT15265_CsCl metaG (SPAdes) (version 2) | ecosystem: Environmental > Aquatic > Marine > Oceanic | place: Pacific Ocean... | reverse complement strand
CGACTTGATCGGTGGTGCTACTTCAGCTTGGGGTTTCACGTATAAAGGTTCGTAAGGATAACCCTTAACAGGAAATGGTTTTCGGGAGTGTACCTAACACTCCCACTTTTTAATTATGGCAAATTTAATAACATTAGCACAATATAAAGAATTCGCGGGACTTACCGGGGTCTCTGAAGATGCAAAAATTAATGCTATTATACCAGCCATCAGCCAAACAGTAAAGACATACTGTGGCACAAGTTTTGTAGATTATTATTCAAGTGCAAAAACCGAATATTACGATATTAAGGATAAGTACACAAATGCAATAATACTCGATGAAAGTCCAGTAGTGAGCGTGACTTCAGTTTCCGAAAGGAAAGGTCAATCAGACTCATATACGACTTTAATAACAGAAAACTCTGATAGTAGTGGTAAATACGAATACGTAGTCGACGAAGGACTCGATACCATTTTCAGAACAACTGCAACAAGTGATGCACACTTTCCGCAAGGTAGAAAAGCAGTAAAAGTTGTTTATACTTCAGGGTATGCGACAACACCAGAAGATTTAAAATTAGCGTGTTTTGATTTAGTTAAGTACTATTTAAAAGATGAAAGAAAAGCAAACTTAAGTATAGCTGGCGCACAGATACAAAATCCTGTATCTACAAGTTTAAGAGAAAACATAGGGTTTCCTGACCATATTAAACGTATATTGGATTTTTATAAGATACATAAATAATGGGAGTTAAGTTTAAGCATAAAAAAGGTTCTCAGGGGAGTCTTTTTGATTTTGTCAGTTATTCTAAAGAGCAGGGTGGAATTACAGGACAAGTAATAGCTACAGAGTTTTCTAAAGACTTAAGTACTGCATCTAAAACTTTAAGAGAACAAGTAGATGGACAAATGGTTGGGGACTTAAAAATACCTGAACAGTTTTTAGATAGACTCACTGCGGCAGGAAGAAAACTTTTAGTTTCAAAAATTAGCGAGGGAAGACTCCTAACAAAAAGAACTCAGAGTGGATTACGTAATGCTTTGAATAATTTAATTAGTGCAATAGAGAAAAACACAGCAGCAAATATAGGTGAAGGGTGGCAAGTAGATCACCAAGAACTAAATATAGTGGGTATAAGATTAGTATATATTTTAGAATATTTAAGGTATATAAGAGGAGAAGTAGCAGCAGAAAATAACCTAAGAAAAAATGCTAGAGGTTTAAGTGCTTTAGGGGATTCCGAAATAGGTACTTTACAAGTTTCAGGTACAAACCAAAATGTGTCTGCCTTAGACTTAGATTCTTTAATAGCAGACTTTAAATGGTTAGTTGCGGCAAATGCTTCCTTATCAAACGCATATAAAACAGGGCTACAAGTAAACCCTAAAGATATGTCAAAGTTAACAAAAGATTGGTTAAAAGCAAACAAATATAATTTAGATGCTTATAAGGATAAAGTTGTAAATGTTAATACAAAAACAGACTTTTCTTTTAGATTAGAAACCGAAAAATACAATGTTGATATTAAAGGAAGAGTAGAAAGAATACTAGGAAGGAAGGCTTCTAAGCTTCTTGGACAAAGACTATCAAGTTGGTATGGAACATGGAAACAGCAAGAAGATTCATTTGCACGTGATTTTTTCCCTGGTAAGCCTAAAGATCTATTTAAAATTAAAGGATCTAAGCAAATAGGCCCAGAGATAGAGAATCAGTTTCTAGATACATTTAATGGAAAAGCAAGAACATATAAGTCTAATACTAAAATGAAAAGTAGTATTATTGAAAAACCTGAAAATAAAACAAAAGTAGGGTTAAAGAAATTAGGAAGAAAAAAGACAGATGCAGTAAGAATGTTAAAACAAGCCTCTGCAAAGATATCTTCCGCAAAGGTAGGCAAAGAAAAATCAGATGAAGCAGTTAATTTATTAAAACTTAAACGTCTGATTAATACAAGACTCGGGGCAGAAGTAAGAAGAAACATGGGAAGACCTGCATTGACTAATAGAACAGGTCAATTTTCAAACAGTGTAGAGTTACTAAGTTTAAGAGATACAGGTAAAACACTAACAGGACAGTATACATATACACTGACTGGAGGAGGTAGTGGTAGTAATAAAACTGGAGTATATTCTACTTTTGAAAATTTAGGAACAAGAAAATGGCCCACAGGGTATAATCCCAAGCCTTTAATATCAAAAAGCATAAGAAATTTAGCGGTAAGATATACAGAAAGAAAATTTACCCTTAGGAGAGTATAATGGCATACAGGACACAAAGAAAAAAGATAGCCGAAGCTCTTGTAAAAAAGTTTAACGAAATTGATGGAAATTATCCATATAATTCAAATCTTTATCAGAATGCAGATGCTCATTTAGTATTTCTAGATGAGATACAACAATATCCAAAAGTATGTGTTGTAGCTGGAGATGAAGAAAGAATATATCAACCCGGAGGGTTTAAGTGGAGATTTTTAACAGTAACAGTAAGGGTGTATGTAGAAGATGCAAATGACCCCCAAGAAATTTTATCTTTATTGCTCGAAGACATCGAAAGAGTCATAGATAATAATGATATACTAGTGTATGATGGCACTGTATCACCTAACTTAGAAACAACATCAATGACTATTCAACAGATTAGTACAGATGAAGGAGTTATATCTCCACTAGGTATTGGTGAAATAGTACTAGAAGTACGATATTAGGAAACAGGTAAAGCAGAAAATTCTAGCTAAACCCTTTCCATTATAAATTATAGGAGATAAGCAAAATGGCTTTAAATCTATCAAGAAATACCAAGGTATTTATTTCAACAGGAAACGGAGTTCACAAAAGTGGCGGCTCTTTAGTAAGTGTAGATGGCTTTACCGGTGGTAGTAATCACAATGTAGGAGATGTAATTACTTTAGGCAGCAGTGGTGCCAAAGTAATAGTAAAAACAGTTGATGGCAGTGGCGGAGTAACAGAAGTTATTATTCCAAATAACTTTAGAGGCACCGGGCTTTCAAACAACGATGCTTTATCACAGAGCGTTACAAGCGGTGGCGGTACAGGCTTTGCTTGCGTAGTAAAAGAAGTAACTGGTACAACTGCAGAAGGCTCAAGAGCAGGAACAGGACTTTTTAAAGGTAATGGCTCAAATGCAAATACTTTTAAACTAGGAGTGTTGGATGGCTACAGTTTTTCACAAAGTTCAGAATCTACTGACGTAACAATTAATGAAGCGGGAGCAACCCCAAGCAGAGGGTCTACAAGATTCAATGATTCACTAGCTCCGGCTGAGTGGTCTTTATCAACTTATGTAAGACCTTTTAAACATGCCGCCGATGCAACTAAAAGCTTTAGGGCGGTAAACTCAAATGACATGTGTGAAAATATTTTATGGGCAGCTATTGCCGGTAAAGATATCACAGGTGGAGCAGAATCAGGGGGAACAGCATCTGCGGTTACTCTAGGAACAGATTCAACAACAACAGATGTTGAATTCTTAAGATCTGATCACCATGAACTATTAAAATTAAGTATTTTCTTTGTATTAGAGAATACGACATATAGACTTAATGAGTGTCAAGTTAACCAAGCAGAGATTGATTTTTCAATTGATGGTATAGCTACTATTTCTTGGTCAGGAAACGCAACAACTATTGATCAAGTAACTACAGCAATTGAAGATCCTTCCAAAGCATTAGAAACTGATGCAACTACAGATACTGCATATACTGCTACTACATACACTGAAGGTTTCAACTATGTAGATACTTCAGGCCCGTCTGATGCAGGGTACCTAAGAAATAAGCTATCTACTTTAAGCTTATCGCATAAAACCTCAGGTAGTAATGCAACAGAAGTATTAGACCTAACAGGATCAGGAACAAAAAATTACTTAATTAATATTACAGGAGGTAGTTTAACTATCACCAATAATATTACATATCTAACTCCAGAAACTTTAGGAGTTGTAGATACTTCAATTGGTTCTTTTTCAGGAGCAAGACAGGTAAGTGGTTCTTTAACTATGTATCTAGATACTAAAGCAGACGGCTCTAACGAGTTACTATCTGATTTAACAAAAGCTACTGATTTAGTTAGTACTGAATTTACTATGAGTCTGTTTATGGGCGGAGCGTCTAGCGCAGCTACTCTAGTAGAGTTTAAATTACCTAAAGCTCACTTACAAATACCTACAATCGAAACTGCTGATATTATATCATCTACAGTTGAGTTTGCTGGTCAAGAGGGCGGCACATCAACTGGCGGCACTCCAAATAAAGGAGACGAGGTAATAGTTAAGTATAAAGGAGACACAGTACATTCTGATTCAACTTATGCTGCAGATGGTTCACATACTGTATAAAAATGGCAACGTACAATCTACTTCAAGAAAGTAGTGTACACATCGTACACGAGGGGAGTCGTTATTTAATTAAAACGACTCCTGAAGTGTCGTTCTCACAAACATTCGCGGAAGATGCATACGAAGTAAAGACTTTGCACGATCAAACAAAGATGTTTCAGGGAACAAGTATAACAAAAGCAAATCCCGCAAACTTTAGTTTTGCAGTTCATCTAACTCAAGAGAAAGATGAAACAATTGTAAAAAGTCTTCTGACTGATTATGATGATAATACTAATGGAGAACAATTATTAAAATCGTTCGACTTATACATCGTAACCAGAGAGAGCACCTTCAAATTAGAAGGATGCGTAATTACTCAAGGAGAGTTTAACTTAGCAAAAGGCTCACCCCTTATATTAACTGTAAGTGGAAACGCACAAAAACTAAGTAGAGTGGGAAATGCCAGCTTTTCGCTTCCAGGTTCACTGGTAAGCGCTAGTTCGACAAGAACTCCCACCCTTTCGCTTTTAGATGTAGAAGTAGGTTCAGTAGATGTACCGAATCTTGCAACTACAACTTTACAAGTGCAAAACAATATAAGTTGGACTCCTTATGAGACATTACAAAATAGTTTGTCAGTTACTAATGCAGGTAATGCAATGTACCCGACAACTTATACATTAGGAGATAGAGTAGTAAGTGGAAATATCACACAATATATAACAAGTGATAACTCTGCTACTTTCCAATCTTTTAATACTTCAGAAACAGTAGGAATAAAAACCATAGTAAATGGTTCCACGTTTTTAAATGCAAACTTAGCGGGATGCATGTTTACAAAACGATCTAATGTTGCTGAAATATACACGCAGACTATAGACTTCAGATTAGTTAATAGCCCTGTAAACTTAGGAACCATTATAACATATTAGGAGAAAATAAATGGATTTAAAATCATTACTGGTAGACAGTAAAACAACTTGGGCAGAGTTCCCAGGATTAGATGGATTTGAAGTAGAACTTGCAAATCTATCAAGAAAAGAATTAGTAAACTTAAGAAAAAAATGTACTTCTAGCAAGTTCAATAGAAAAACAAGAGGGTTTGAAGAAATTTTAGACGATGAAAAATTTGTAAAAGAATTTACAGAAGCAACTGTAAAAGGTTGGAAAGGTTTAAAACTTGGTTATTTAGAAGATCTCATACTTGTAGATTTAAAAGGACAAGATAGAGAGATGGAGATGGAATTTTCAGAAGAGAATGCCCAAATACTGGTAGAAAACTCTTCCGAGTTTGATAACTGGCTCAATGAGGTAGTCTTTGACTTAGAAAACTTTCGCACAAAAGAACAAGCGAAAACTTCACAAAAGCCTGGAAACGTTTCTAAATAATAAAGACATTGGCATGACAAAAGACCAGTATCTCATGATGTGTGAGCAAACTGGCGAAGAAATAGACTGGGAAAAATGTCCTCCTGACTGGGAGGATTTTCCAGATTTAATAGTAGATACCCTAAATATATTTAATAGTTTAGGAGATAGAGTTTATGGGGATGTTGGATATGTTGGTAAAGACTTTACTAACTTAAACTTTCTTATAGATATTTACAAAATACAAGAACATCAAATAGAATTTATATTTGAATTGATACTGTGGTTAGACAGTAGAGCTATCGAGAAATCTCAGAAAAGACTAAAAGCTGAGTACGATAAAATGAAAAATAAAAATGGCAGATAATAAAGTAATAATTGAACTACTGATTTCCGAAAAGGGGAAGAAAGTATCTATGGTCGAAAAACAAACTGCCAAACTTACTGAAACAACTAAAAAACATAGAAAAGCTCAAGATGACTCTACAAAATCAGGAAGTAAGTTTCATAAACAGCAAAAAGGAATAGGACAAACAAATTTATCTTCTGCAAAAGGATTTTCTAAATTAAACCAAACAATTGGTGAAGGTGGTTCTTCTGGTCTGGTAGGAGCATACGCTACTTTAGCTGCTAACGTTTTTGCGGCCACGGCTGCTTTTAATGCTTTAAGACAAGCTTCTCAAGTACAACAATTAGTAGAAGGATTAGAAGCTTTAGGAAGAGCATCCGGAGACAACTTAACATTATTAGCAGATAGAATAAAAGACGCTGCAGGACAGGCTATTGCATTAGACCAAGCATTAAGAGTTGCATCTGTTGGAGCATCGGCCGGATTTAGTGGAGAGCAGTTAGAAGGTTTAGCCGAAGTAGCTCGATCAGCCGCTATAGCACTTGGCAGAGATGTTGGAGATGCGATCGACAGATTAGCAAGAGGTGCTGCAAAACTAGAGCCAGAAATTTTAGATGAATTAGGTATATTTGTTAGGTTAGACGATGCTTCAGCAAAATACGCGGCCAGTATAGGTGTAGCTACTTCTGAGTTAACAAGATTCCAGCAAAGACAAGCTTTTGCTAATGAGATTATAGACCAAGGCTCACAGAAGTTCTCAGAGATTGGCAACAATGTTGATGTATCTCCTTTTGATGCTTTAGCCGCGACTTTAGGTGATTTATCTCGTACTTTCACAGATTTTTTCAATACAGTATTAGGCCCTATAGCAAGTTTCTTTTCTAATAATACACTTGCATTAACAGGTTTCTTTATGGCCATAACAAAGGGTATAATGAATCAGGCCTTGCCTATGCTTAATCAGTTTGCTGCAAAGGCTCAACAAGGCGCCATCCTCCAAGTTAAGCAAGCTCAAGCTGCGGGTAGACGAATTGATAAAGAAATACAAGGACAGAGAAACTTACTTAAACCTATAAAAAATAGTGAGCTGGCTTACAATAAATTATTCGGAAAAATGAAACAAGGCACAGCAACTACTGCTGAGCTAAAAGCAATGGAACAAAGTTTAGCTTTATCAATAACACAAAGACAAAGACAACTTCTTGGAGGTAGTGCAAAAACTTTAGCAGCCAGAAAAGCAGAATTACAAGCTACAATAGATCAACAAAGAGAACTACAAAAGCTAATAAAATTAGAAGGTAGTAGAGCAGGTAAACAGGGAGATATTCAAATTGCTACTGCAGGATCTAAATCAAAAAGAAGCGAACAAGCAGTATTTAGAGAATTAGATAAAGACCCAAGTTTTAAAGGATATATGCGAGCTTTTGGACTATCAGGCCAAGCCCAGAAAAAGTATAAAAAGAATTTAGGAGACTCAATAAATTCAACTAAATTATTTGGATTTAATTTAGGATTTTTAGGTAAAGCAGCTAATAGAGCCAGACCTGCAATATTTGGATTCGGACTAACTTCAAAAATAGCAATCAAAGGAATATTTACAGCAATACCTGTTATAGGACAATTATTATTTGCTTTAGATTTATTGATTGTTGGACTAAAAAATACAATTAAATTTTTTGCAGGATTTCGTGGTGAAGCAAGTCAATTAGAAAAAGCAACTGATGCTTTAACTTCTCAAACACAATTCTACGCTGAAACTCAATCAGTAGCATCAGAGGAAGGTAAGAATATGTCAGAATCTTTACTTACATCTTCAAAATCCACTGCAGAACTTATAAACACTACAAGAGAATTTTCAGAGGCACAGGAACAAGCACGTAAGAAAAGTACTGTATTTGGAAAGATTTTACAAGGCGCTTTTATAAATATTAATTTTGTTTGGAAACGTTTCTCCGCAGCTTTTAATGGTTTTGATGGAATAATAGAAAAAATAAGTATAAGATTCAGTATGTTTGCAATAGAAGCAGTAAAAGATCTAAGGATTCTTTTAAATTTATACATACGTGCTACAAATCTTTTAAATAGAGGTACAGGAATAGAACCTATAGAGCTTATAACTAAAGAAGGACAAAATGAAAAATTGGATGAGCTGCAACAACGACTAAAAGACCTCAAAGTTGAAAGAGAAAAATTAGCTACAGGGAAAACTATTGCAATATTTGGAGCAGAAGCAAATGCAAGCGCAGAACTGGCATCTTTTACAACAGTACTACAGTCAAGTGGAGCAGCAGCCAAAGAACTCCAATCATTTTTAGGAACTGATAATATTAATAATTTTGCACAACAAATATCTGAAGCAAACTCTACTGGAAGTTTAGAAGGTTTTTCTGCTGAAATTCAACAATTAGCAGGGGAGAAAGGTCTAAACTTATTTGCAGACAAAGTTCTTACAAGTTCAGAGTTAGTACAACTATTATCAGCAGCATTAACAAATGGAACAAAAAATACTGTTGATCAAGGAGACGCAGTAAATTCTTTAGGGGAGACATTTAAGAACAGTGGACAAAAGATAAATGAATTTTTAAATAGTTTCAATAAAACTACGTCAGTTACTACATTTAATGGATTATTAAAGACTATAAACGATGATTTCTCAAGATTAAATACTGAAAGCTCAGGGGAAGCTATAGTACAACAATTCGATTCAGCTAATGCTTCATTTAAACAGTTAGTCGGTAATGGTAAATCTCTTGCCCCTCTATTGAAAAAACAAGAACAGATGTTAAAAGGCGTACAGGCCGTAACTGGACAAATTACAGAAGAAGATAGAATAAGAGTTGCACTTCAGCTGGGTATACCTGCAGCTATAAAAACTGAGGTAGGTGCTCTTAAGACTTTAGTTGGTGAGATAAATAAAGCAATGCTGTTTGACAAAGCCAGACTTGAAACATTAAAAGCACAGGAACAATCAGTGTCGAAACAAGCAAAAATGAATTCATCAGCTACAAAAGCTCAGATAACTCTTTCTAATGAACAAGCTTCAATTAAATTAGGATTATTAGAAAACGAAGCAAAACTACAAGAACAAACTTTGGGGCTTAGTGCAGGACAAGTCCTTACAGAGACAGAACTCGCAGGAAAAACCAGTGAAGAATTACAAAAGTATGCTACTTTACTTGAAAAAAGAAGAGAGATTGCAAAAACTTCTGCAGAACAAATAGGAACAGAAGAAGAATTAGCACTAATAGGAATACAAAATGTTGCCCTTGCAACAGCTCAACTTGCAGTTACAAAACAAAAACAAGCATTATTAGCTACGGAACTAAAGACAACTCAAATATTATCAAACGTAAATAAAGGACTTGGCGGAAAACTATCACCAGCACAACAATTAGAAGCACAGAAAGCATTAGCTAAAAATAAGATAAAGAATTTTGAAGATGAATTAGCATTACTAAATTCAAAATTAGCTTTTGAAATAACAATAGCAAATGCAAGAATGACTGCTGAAGGAATAGATAAAACAATTCGAGAACAGATTATAGCAGATTTAAAAGTACAACAAAAAATCCAAACAGATATATTAGGATTAAAAATTAAAGGAGCAAAAGAAGAATCAAAAACAGTCGGAGCAGGTAATTTTACAGGGTTATTAAGCACAGGCACTTTTGCAGACCAGAATGCAGCAGCTGAGACAGCTAAAGCTGAATTAGATACAGAAACTGGGGGAACCACTCAAGGTAAATTAGAGATAATGAACGAGTTTATGAACCCCATGAGAGATGCTTTAAGTGAACTTGGACCTGAAGGTGACTTAGTAAATGCAGCTCAAGAAGGAATTCTAACATTAGCATCTGCTTTTGATATTGTGGGAAGTTCTACAGCTACAGCAGCAGATAAGATGGCAGCAGTCGGGGCAGCTGTAACAGCTATAAGTGCAGTAATGCAAGCAAGTTCCAAGGCACAAATTGCAGAAATAGATAACCAAATTAAAGCAGAGCAAGCACGAGACGGAAAATCAAAAGAATCTGTTGGTAAAATAGCAGCTATGGAAAAGAAAAAAGAAGCTATACAAAGAAAAGCTTTTGAACAAAAGAAAAAGATGGACATTGCTTCAGCAATGATCAGTACTGCTTTAGGTATTACAAGAGCATTAGCATTAGGCCCTATAATTGGACCTATACTTGCTGTAATGCAGGCAGCAATGGGTATAGCACAGATAGGAATTATTAAGAAGCAAACCTTCCAAGGTGGTGGCGGAGATATTACTCCTCCAAGTACTTCTCTTACTATAGGAAAGCAAGGTAACTCAGTAGATACAGCAAAACAAACAACAGGGGGAGAACTTAACTACTTAAGAGGGGGCAGAACAGATGGCACTAACTTAGGCGGGGCCGGTGGAGCTATGGGACGTAAAGGCTATGCGAACGGCGGAGAAGGAATTGTAGTTGGAGAAAGAGGTCCTGAAATAGTAAGTCCTTCTGCTCCTGTAGATATTACACCAAACTTTGCTTTAGGCGGAGGAGAAACAAACGTTAACTTCACAATCAATGCAGTAGATGCAACGGGTGTAGAAGACCTATTAATTAATCAAAGAGGAAACCTTATTAGAATGATAAGAGAAGCAGCCAATGAAAACGGTGAGGAATTTTTACCTACTATCGATCCAATGGCATATGGGAGTAAAACATAATGTCATTTGATAATTTCGCAAATCGCTTGCCAGACCCAAATTATAAAATCACCGAAGCTGGAGAAAACTCGTCAAGTGGACTTGCAGGACCAGGCTTTAAAACGGTCAAATTTAGCAGCGAACAGCCAACATCATTCTCGAGAACAAATAGTGGTAGAGTGATAACTCGAGCTATAGTTGGGCATAACTGGAAAATTAATATAACCTATAATCCAATGACTCGAGATCAGTTTGAACCAGTATACAATTTTTTATTAGAGAAGCGTGGTAGACTAAAGCCATTTTTTGTGGCACTACCGCAATATTCATCCACTAGAACTGTGACTTCTGGTACTATTTCCGTAGTTAATACACATACAGCAGGATCTACAAGCATACTTGTCGATGGCTTTGCTTCTGTAAATGGAGGACTAAGACCTGGTGATATGTTTAATATAGAGGATTCTACTAATTCAAATCATAAAAAGATTTACCAAATAACAAGAGTCGCAGACGACTCAAACAAATTAACAACAGATACAATATTAAGTAATCAAAGAAGATACTACATAACTCCTTCACTTGAGAAAGATGTATCTAATAATTCAACAATCTACTACTCAGCACCTTTAATAAGAGTAGTACAAACAGCAGACATTCAAGAATATAACTTAGGGACTAATAACTTATATTCTTTTGCACTTAACTTAGAGGAAGCACAACCATAATGCCAAAAAGAAATATACCAACCAATGTTGAAAACCTACTAATAAACAATGAGCCTTTTGAGTATGCTCACTTAGTAAAGTTTGAAAGACCTTTTAATCCGAAAGACGGAAAATTTCGTACAGATACAAATAGATATGTATATCTAACCGATGGAGCAAGAGATATATCCTATGATGGAAATATCTATAGAGCGCATAGACTACAGTCAGTAGGTAGCTACTCAGAAACTACTGTAGCAAGAGCTACAAATATGTCCTTAACACTTTTAGGTGAAGATTTAGGACTTTCTTATACTTTTAAAGGTAGTCAAAGTGGCGCAACATTAACTGCAGCTACTACTGGATTATATGACGGTAGTGAAGAAGTCGACTTTGTAGAAGCAGGTTTTAGAGAAGGAGACAAGGTAAAGATAGTAAGAACAAACGGACAGAACTTTTCAAACGGGGACAGTCAAAGAATTTTTATTATTTCATCTTTTTCAAGTAATAATCAAGTTATAACTTTA
>Ga0208667_1000878_pt1 | contig 12002 bp, 15 predicted proteins | sample 11BtaG_FD_184085 | JGI IMG/M metagenome (GOLD analysis project Ga0208667, IMG submission 184085) | Marine viral communities from the Subarctic Pacific Ocean - 11B_ETSP_OMZ_AT15265_CsCl metaG (SPAdes) (version 2) | ecosystem: Environmental > Aquatic > Marine > Oceanic | place: Pacific Ocean... | reverse complement strand
CCTCTGCGCCCCCCCCCCCGTCGCACTTTTTTGGGCGAATGAGCCGCTTATACCAACGGTTCTAAGAGATAAGTCAAGTTTATTTACCATTGCCGACACCTAAATATATTTAAAGCGCAATTTTGTAAAAAATAAAAAAAATACTCTGTTAGGGGTCGCACTTTTTTGATACACAGATATTTATGAAATCCAAGAAAAAATCCAGACATATAAATACATACTCTAAACCTAAACTTGTAAAGAAAGAAGTTAAGTTTCCATACAGTAGATATAAAATAGACTGGTGCGATATCGTCACTGAGGGCGGCTGGGGTAGTGAACGTGAGTTTAAAAATATGAAACTAGCAACACCTGTAAGTGAAGGTTACTTGTTTAGTAAAGACAAAGATACAGTAAAAATATTTGCTGGGTATGATGTAGAAGAAGATGGTACTATTACTTTTTCTGAGCGTTCTGTGTTTCCAACGTCGTGTGTTCTGAAGATGACAAAACTTCATTAATATCTTGTGATTCACCCTCAACAGTCTTCATATTCAAAAGAGGCGCGTAGTCGTCTAAAATCTGTTTCATTTTTGCTTCTAGCTGTTCTTCTGTTAGGTCCTCTAACTTTCCTGTTTTTATTATTTTTCGGTCTATATATAATCCTGCTGCTTTTCCTCGGCTTACTTCAGCATTTACAGCTGATGAAAAAGAACCTTTTTTTAAAGCTGCGTGTTTGATTCTATCTAGTTCAGCTATGTGTTTTGAATAACTAACTTCATGTTTTTGTAATCGTTCGTCATGTAGTTTTCCTATGTACTGTACTACAAGTGGTGACAGTCTTGGGTTAGTAAGTTCGCTGCCTTCAACACGTGATCTCTTTGGTGAATACCCTGCCATTTCAGCTGCTTCTGATTTAGATAGCGGTCCGTCAGGTCCACCAAATACTAAAAACTCAGCGAATCTTTTTTGCATTTCTGTTAATCTTTTTGGAACTCCCATATTGACTTTTTAAGGTAATCATCCTATAAAGTCAAGGTATGAAAGATAAACGTACCTATACACATTTGAAAGAACACGGAGAAGATATGACACACGAGAATGAAAGTAAAACAAATCTGTCTGAAGACAGAGGTCCTGCAGATTTAACTTTGTTAATTGAAATGCACAAGAAAGAAATCTGGGATTGGAAACAGAAAGAATCAGAGTGGATCAAAACAGAAAACCAGTTGTCTGGTACTAAAAAAATTATAGATGAGTTAAGTGCTAAACTTATTGATCAGGTAAGGATCATAGCAGAGTTAGAAAAAGAAATTGAAAGACTTGTTGCAGAGAATAAAAAATGAGAGTAAGAGATCTACAAGAATTTTTATCGTCATTTACAGCTAGAGATAAGTCTGCATCTGGGCAAGGAAACGCAATCAGTGATGCTGTTATCTACGTTGAAGTAAATGGTCAATTAAAAGAAATTAAAAAAATGGAAGTACACGAAAATAATCAGACTATATTTGGATTGCATAAAAACCATCATTCACATCGTCTTGTGATGAAAGTAGCAGAAGCATCTAATATAATTATACCTGATAAATTGCGTACTCCGGGCGCGTAATGCGTGGGGTAATTACCTCGATAATGACATGGGTCCAGAGGCAAAATTTTATCAACAAATCAAAAGAAACTTTAAGTCACTTTCACTTATCCGGATTGAAAACAATAGCTTACTTGGGACTCCTGATCTATTGGTCTGTAATACTTCTGGGCACTTTTGTACTGTAGAGCTTAAGGTAACGAAGAGTAAAAAAATTAGGTTTAGTCCACACCAAATTGCCTTCCATAAACGTCATCCACACAATACATTTATCATAGCAAAGACCCTTGGTCCTTGCTCCCCTAATACTTATCCAGTCTCCATGTTCCATGGTTCACGTATCTCGGAGCTTGCTGCTTGTGGCTTGGCGCTTGAAGCTGACGCTTGCGGGCTTGAGGCTTGTTGCTTGATGCTTGAACAGGTTGGTTCGAAAGCTTGACGCTTGGAGCTTGGTGCTTGAAGCTTGAGGCCCGGACCAGGATGCACGCGTTTTACACTCCGTCGAGTTTTTACCGCTAATGACCTGATCCGAATTAAACGCGCGATTGGCTGGCAAACTACCCTGAGCTCGCTCGCGCGTATTACATGATTGGCTAGTTACGCCTAGTAATTTTTTAATGTTCACCATAACAAATATTTTGAATTGACTTGTCCCAGCAGGCCCTGCAATCTTTGCATTTGTTGCCCTGCGTTGGAGCTGGACATGTCCGTTGTCCAGGCTTCGTTGTTACAGTTGATGTATGAGGCCAGCTGTCAATTGCTGCTTGGTCCACCATGGGTATGGAGAACCGAACAACAAGATTGTCAGGAGCTTCAACAATATAGTCCTTGGTCCATGCTTCACGGGTTGGCATCCAGTGCTTAACTGAAGGCGTCAACCTGCAGACCTCGTAAATACGTCTCAAGTGATCAAGATTCTGTACATCGCCTGAGTCATGCCATCTAAAGTACTTGACCTTTTTAGAATTAATTTGTGCAGCCATAGCCTCCACCCATTTAGGGTGAGTTAATGACCTGAATCTTTTATACTGTGCGTCTATTACATTTTGAAATCTATATCGTCCTCGCTTGTAGGCGTAACAGTTAGCACAGACTGAACCAGCTACAGCTCTTAATTTTGTACCAGTCTTGCATTCATGAGCTGGCGTTGAATATGCAAAGCCTGGCATTTTTCCTGGTTTTGATAATGTGTGAGTTATTGCTTCTGCTTCTTTAACCTTCATATTCTTTTATCCTTTCTTTTATAGGATACTATATCATTATAATGTTTTCTTGTCAAGCTTGCAGCCTGAAGCTTGCAGCTTGTTGCTTGCTGCTTGTAGCTTGGGCCCTGATCCTCGAGCCAGCGCCAGTGATTTATTAATACTGTAATACTTTCTGTTCCTTGTCTTCTAGTCATAATTTCTTTCTGTTAACTGATCCCAGGTCTAACAGCTACTGTCCAGCAGTATGCCCCTCGTACGTCGGTTGTTAGACCAGGGATCAGCCCGGTACCGTCAACTTCAGTGGACGAACCAGACGACTGATCCCAGATCCATCAGTATTAGCCGGAAACCGTCTAGAACTCCGGAGGTGTTACTCCCCAATGGATCAGGGATCAGTAGCAAGGCAGTAGGTCTAGTAAAACCTTGCTATAATCCTATCTGCTTTTGTAGGTGCAGATCCCCAGAATATTTATAGTTTTGTTTCAGCGATAAATATTCAAATGAGGCTGAACATCAAATATAATGCTTGACTATCCTATTGTCAAGTGTTAAAACAAATTAATTTAATCAATACAGGAGAAAAACAAAATGAGTAAAATAAGAATGAACACCGAGTTAAGAAACAAACTCTTTAATAAGATCAAACACACGTTTGAGAATGAGGACACTCAGGAAAGAGAGGCATTTCTTCAAGCAAGAGAAGATGTTGATAGACAATATGAACAAGCACATAGACTTGCAGTTGATGTTGTTGAGAGATCATATCCACCAGAAGATGTTGCAATACTTAGAACTTTCAAAAAAAAATATGGAAGTCCTTGTGATGTTGTAGCAAAAGACAAATGCTTTTACTTTGCACACAATGAATGTGTTGATGAGGATAATCAACCAACAGAAGTTAAATCACACTTTGATTTTGGTTTGTTTGGCAATCTAAATGGTAGTGAGTATAATGATGAAGAGGGTAGAAAGTTTGCACTCGCATATTTTAGAGAAGAACTAAAAGCAAAAGATTGCAACCCAGATATCTATGCTCAACAAAATGAGAATAAAGATAATCCACATAAAACTAAACATGTTGACGAATGTATGAAAGCATTAGGTTATTCAAATCAATATAGTCCTAATAATGATGTTGGTATTGGAATGACTAAAACTTTTAATGACCAATACTATCTTGATGTTATTGGAACATCTTACTGTCGTTCACGTGCTATTGCTTGTACTAAAAATGAATACGAGCAATTTGAAACTTGGAGAATTGCAAAAGGCAATTTAGTTTCTAAACATCAAACTTGGATTGATACAATTACTAAACAATGCGATCAGTTAAAGATTGGATTGAAAGCATACAGATATCTTTCAGAGGGTATTGAACTTGCAACTGAACTTGGAATACAAGTTGATGAGGCCGAGTTAATTAGAACTAACTCAACAGGTTTAACTATCTACAATCCAAGCAACTTGGCTAGTATGATTAAAGGCATGAAGAATAAGAACCAAACAAGAGAGGCAAAAATATTGGCTAGAAAACAATATGAAGAAAGTCTAAATTAATAGTTGACACTAATGGGATAATCCTATAAGATTATCCCATAACAAATACAGGAGAAATAACATGCAAAACAACACACAATTTAAAATCACTTATTATTCTAATAAGGATAAAAAACACATAACAAGACAAGCAAAGTGGACAGAGAAATGTAGATTTTGGACAAGTAGTCAAGGTGCAAAATTAATGACATACTTTGACATGGACGCAGACAATTACAGAACTGCCAAAGGCAGTTGGAAAGTGAGGTACTAATGGACGACAGAAATTGGAATAACAACAAAGTAAGTTATGGAGAAGTAATTGCAAGACTAATGATGGTACTAGTAGGATTTATTGTTGTCATGCTAGGTTTCATAACTTTTATACACTCAGGCGAACATAGAATGTTAGGTTTATTAATTATGTTTGGTGGTATTATGTCAATGTTTGGGGGGTTACCAAATGCCGAATAAACATTTTTGCCAAGGACCAACATGCCACGAAAAACCTACAACGGATAGATTTTTAAAATCTAGAGGTGTGGTCCGAGGTCGGTATTCATATTGTGCTATTGATACTAATTGGAGTTATGGTAGTGGCGATAAATTCTTTTGCTCTCAACGATGTAAGTTTAGTTGGCTAGAATTAAATATGCCTAACATTGAACAAGGTCGGCCGATCGAGTTTATCAGACACAGACGAGAAAGCCAAGGTTATGAGAAAGTAACCAAGGAACACGACTCGTGGAATGGTGGAACTTATACAAGTACTGAAATTAAAAGGGTTGACAATAGTACTGAAATAAAATAGGATTATCCTATTAACATACAGGAGAAAACATGACAAATACAAAACAAGCTACAACAAAAGACATGGAGAACTTGTTAGATGAAGACTACAAGGAAACTATGCAAGGTAGAACAGAAGAAAGAAAGAACAGATTCAACGGTGAATCTGTTATGCTAACAAAAGAAGAAGCAGACAGACATGATGCAATCTTTATCAATGAACTGTCAGCAACACTAGAAGATAAAGCAGCAGGTGTTGATGGCACGTCTAAGCTATGGGACAAAGTACGTAAAGATCTTAACTGGTTTAGACAACACAATGCAGAGGCATATATGGTCTTACTAGACTAACCGAGTTACATACAATGTGTGACCCTGTTGGGTCACACTCACACACAAATCATGGACCAATAGAGGTACCACACCCACACCCAATAAACTTTAGAACGATATAAGCAATCCCCCTAAATAAAAAAGGGGTCCCACTACTCTCGGTTGTATTGCTTGATTTAGACAGTTAATGGTGGTAAAAAACTTGTTGAACACCTAAGATGGTGCAAAAAATTTTATAAAAATTTTTATGAATTTAAATAATATAGATATAAGTAAGTTACCTGCTGACGTTAGAAAAGAACTTTTAAAGCTACAAGTAATGGTAGCTGAAAAAAAAATAAAAAATAAAGCTAAAGATGACTTCATGTCCTTTGTCAAAGCTGTTTGGCCCGAGTTCATAGAAGGACCACACCACAGAGTCATAGCTAAAAAATTTAATGACCTTGCAACAGGTAAAATTACAAGACTAATTGTTAACATGCCACCAAGACACACTAAGTCTGAGTTTGCGTCATTCTTATTACCTGCCTGGATGGTGGGCCGTCAACCAAAACTCAAGATCATTCAAGCAACGCACACAGGAGAACTTGCTGTAAGGTTTGGTCGTAAAGCTAAAACACTAATTGATAGTGAAGATTACAAAAAAATATTTGATACAACACTAAGAGAAGACTCTCAGGCTGCAGGAAGATGGGAAACTGCACAAGGTGGTGAGTATTTTGCAGCGGGTGTTGGTGGAGCAATCACGGGCCGTGGTGCGGATTTATTGATTATTGATGATCCACACTCGGAACAAGACGCAATGTCAGCTAGCGCCTTTGATAATGCTTACGAATGGTACACATCAGGACCTCGACAACGTTTACAACCAGGGGCCAAGATCGTTTTAGTCATGACACGTTGGTCAAAGAAAGATTTAACAGGAATTTTATTAGATAATCAAAAAGATGTTAAGGGTGATCAGTGGGACGTGGTGGAATTTCCGGCAATCATGGACCACGGAGAGAATAAAAAACCAGTTTGGCCACAATATTGGAAATTAGATGAATTAGAGAAGGTGAAAGCTACACTTCCAGTTGGAAAATGGAACGCACAGTGGATGCAAAAGCCAACTTCTGAAGAAGGAGCGCTAATAAAACGTGAATGGTGGCAAACTTGGGACAAAGATTATCTCCCAGACTGTCATTACGTCATTCAAAGTTATGATACTGCATTTTTAAAAAAAGAGACAGCCGATTATAGTGCAATTACGACGTGGGGAGTGTTTTATCCAAACGAAGACGCAAAACCAAATTTAATTTTACTAGATTCAATCAAAGATAGGTTTGAATTTCCAGAATTACGTCGACAAGCGTTAGAGCAATATCAATATTGGCAACCTGACATGGTTATCGTTGAGCAAAAAGCATCAGGCACACCTCTAACTCACGAATTACGGCAAATGGACATTCCAGTGATGACTTTTACGCCAAGTCGTGGTAATGATAAGCACGTACGTGTAAATTCTTGTGCACCACTGTTTGAAGCTGGCATAATTTGGGCTCCTGACAGAAAATTTGCAGAGGAAGTTATTGAGGAATGTGCATCATTTCCATACGGCGATCATGACGATTTAGTCGATAGTATGACTATGGCTGTTATGCGATTCAGGCAAGGAGGCTTCCTACCTCACCCAGAAGATTACGAAGACGAAAAGTCTGAACCTAGGATTATGGAGTATTATTAATGGCAGCAAAATTAGGATTTGAATTAGTTAAAAGAGCAATGCTTAAAGAGCTTATGAAAAGAGGCGATGATGGCATTATGTTAACTTTACCTAAAAATGAACTTGTAGATTTAAACGCTAGAATTACTATGGATCGATTAATTAAAGCTGGTATTGATCCTGACTCTCTTACATCTTCAGATCAAGTTATAAATATTTTAGAAAATATAAATAATCAAATAATGAAAAATGCTAGAGTAATATCTGCAGATAGTGCCGAAGGTAAAACTATTACAGATAAATTATTTGGTAAAAAAGGTGAGGTTGTAGAGTTTCCACAAAAAAGAAGTTTTAAAGAAGAAATAGAAGCCATGAAAAAAAGTGGTGATCTTGTAGATGAAGACAAAATGGTAATTAGTGAAAAAATTACAGACAGAGAAATGTTTAAAAACTCTAATTTAAATAAAAGAGATTCTGTTACTGATACAATTACTTATATAAAAACTTTAGAACCTATGGATGCAATGAAAGAAGCAAATTCTGTAATTGGTAGAAAAGGTAAATATAAAAATTTAACACCAGAAGAATCTAAAAAAATATTACAAGATACTGAAGATCATATCTTTGAAAGAGATATACCTATTGATCCGGAAGACATGGCAATCGGCGGACGTGCGGGTTTTAGTGCAGGTGGTGGATCAGATAGAATGCCAACCGACTATGAAAAATTTTTAATGCAAAAAAAATTAAGAGAAATGCATGAGTTTCAAAATTACATGAAAAATAAAGATATTGAAAAACGTCAACATAAATTTTTTGAAATGAATAGCGGAACAGGACCAGGACCAATATTAGAAGCAGCCAAAGGCGGACGTGCAGGACATTACACAGGTGGTATCGTAGACGTTGAACCGAGTCTCGATGACATCGGTCATGGTTCAGATGCGCTTATGGCTAGAACAAGATTAGTGTCACCTGGTAATCAAGCAACAACATCAACAGGATTAAATTATTTACTTGCAGAAGACAATGACAACATGAGAGTTCCTTTTTCAACAGGTGGTGGTGGCAGACGTGCATTCTTAAAATTAATGGCAACACTAGGTGGTGGAATTGCAGGACTTAAATCAGGATTATTTGGAATGGGTGGTAAAGAAGCTGGTAAAAAAGCTGTAACAGAAACTGTAAAACAATCTGTAGGATCAGGAACACCTCCTCCATATTTCTTTAAGCTAGTAGAAAAAATTAAAACATTAGGTGATGAAACTGTAGCAACTCAAGATAAAGCCATAGCTAAAAAATATAAAGATTATACAATGGAAGAAGACTTTGCTGGCAACATAGAGATTATTAAAAAAGGTGGAGATGATATGTTTCCAGAAGATGTTTACATGAGTTACAAAGTAGATGAAGTTCCACTTAAAAAAGGAAAAAAAGGATCTACAAAAGTTGAAGAGTATGAAGAGTATACTGCAAAACCGGATGCAGAAGGTAAAATGAAAAATGTTGAACCAGGTGTACCAGATGAAATTATTAGAGAAGTAGAAGCCGGTAGTGGAAACGTTCCTGAATCTTTTTATACAGGACCAAACGCAATTAAAAAAGCAGACGGCGGTCGTATTGGTTTTAGTGCAGGCTCTCTTGCTAAACTTGGTGTTACTGGTTCATCACGTAGATTTTTAGAAAAAATATTTGGTAAAGGCAGCCTTGATGAAATGCTTAAAAGAGATCCTGAAATGCACAGAGGATTATTAGAAGTTGTTGAGATGTTTAGAAAAAGAGACAAAGAAGGTTTAAAAGCGTACATGAAGAATTTCTTACCGCACATGGATGATACACAAATAGAAGAATTTATAGTTGGTGATGCAGTTGATTCTGCGGGTCAAGCAAAATTTGGTCTTGGCGACATGCAAGGTCAACTAATTAGATTGGGTAGTGGTCGAGATTACAAAGCTAAAATAGAAGCAATAAAAAAATTAGAGGATGCTCAAAAACTAGACACGTTAAATGTTACTGAAGAAATGATTCGTAAACCAAACGCATTCGGCGGTCTTCAAACCATGTTAGGAGAATAGATGAGCATATTAAGTCAAATCATAGCTTACTCTCCAAATAAAATAGACACAGAAAAAAAAGCAAAAACTTTACTTCTTGCCGAAGTTCCAAGATCCGAGATGGATAATTTTAACACCCCGGACCTCGAACAATCACCCGATTCTTTTTTAAAACCTGGTGAGACGTTAGAAGACTTTGATGTAGAGTTTAGAAGACCCAATGCTCAAGGTGGACGGATACCTTTTGGTGATGGCCTTACAGTAAAACAACAACAAAAAGTAATAGAAGCTTTTCCAGATATAGAATTTAATTTTAAAGAATATCCTAAATATGGCGTTAAAAAATATTTAACATCTAAAGTAGGTCCAGTAGATGATCGTAAAACAAATAAAGATTATACTAAAATAGATAGATTTAAGAAAAAAGGATTTACTTTAGAAATGGGTAAAGGAAAAAACACCCGAGGAGAAGAATACTCAAAAGAAGGTAAACGATTATCTATTAAAGATCAAAATAAAATTAAAGCTACTTTTGAGTTACCAGAAGGAGTTAAAGAATGGGATTTTTCTAAACCCGATCAAAAATATGGTTTTAAACCAGACACACCAGAAAAGAAAAACATTGCTGCAAGAATGGCTAAAAAAGTTGGTGATAAAAACCCATGGACATTAGCTGCTGATTTTGGAAGTGCTAAAGGTTGGATGTTAGCTCAAATGGAAAGAGTTTATAAAAATGAAAGTAAAAATCCAAACATTAAAAAACTAACATACAAACCAATATACGAAGAAATAAATGGACAAGATAGAATCATAGGTTTTAAAGATAACACTATAGCCGGACAAGGTAAGACTTATTATGGTTTAGATAAATACACTAAAAAAAATGCCGGTGATTGGACTAAACATGGAGACTATAAACAAAACTTAAAATTAATTGACATATCCAAACGATCTGGAAACGCTCCTAACGAAGTTATTATGGGGTTGTTAAAAGATAGAGATTTTAAAGGCAACAATGTAAAATTAAATGATTTAATACATTTTTTGTCAGGAACTAAAGAAACGTCTCAAGAAATTTTAAAAAACGCAATTGTTAGACATCACAATTCAGGTGTAGCATTTGGAAGTGCAACAAATGATTTATCTTTAACAACACAGACAATAAATAAAAGAATTGTAGAAGCTGAAAAAAGAATTAGAGCAAATAATATATTACCAGAAGATGTGCAGTTATTAAAAAATAATAACGTGTATGTTAGAAGCGGAGACGGTAACTTATATGGATCAGGTAAAAAATCAGCAATAGGACAGTTTAAACAAATAGAATCTAATGTAGCTCGTTCTTTAGAATCGGGTGTAGATTTTAAAGGAAAAAAATTTGAAACTAAACAACTATTATCTTATTTAGAAAAATTAGGTTGTGGTAAATCTGCTGGTGGTAGAATTATGTTTGGAGAAGGCACATCATGTGCGATCAAAGGTAGAGAAGTTTTAGAAAAAGGATTAAAAAGTGGTTTTAAAAATGCTGATGACGCAGTTCTTGCAAGAGGTATTTTAAAATCAGGTAAATTTTTAAAAGACGCTGTATCACTTAGAGGTTTATTTGGTCCTGCAGCTTTAGCATTTACTGTAGCAGCAGAAGCAGGTCTTGTTGGATATGATATGTTATCAGAAGGTAAATCATTTAGAGAAGCAGTTGGTGATAGTGTGTTTAATTATATGTTAGGTGATAAAACTAAAATAAATTCTGACGAAGAGTTTATTAAAAGATTAAAAAATATACCAGGTTCTCCAAGTCAAGGTTTTCGTGGTGTAACTGATGAAGACATTGGTAAGATGCAATATTTTAAATCTATGATGAGTGATATGCAAAAAGGTTTTCAAAACTATGATGATATAACAAATTTAAAACAAAAAATTACAGATAATGAAACAAACAAAGCAATTGATCCTGAATTTTTTTCAGATCAAGCTTTTCAATTAAATACTCAACTAGATAAAGCACAAGCTGATAATCAAGATTATTTTAGAACTAACAAAGTAGGTAAATTAGAAAATTACTTTACACCTAAAGAAGACGGAACAGTTCCTTATTTGGAAGGAGCAGAAGCTTTAAAAAAAGCAACTTTAATGGCAAAAGGAGATCAATTAAAAAATGTTAATCCTTCTTCTCCAAAAGGTATTGAAAGACTTAATAAAAAAATAATTAAAAATCAATATGATTTATATAAAATGAATAACCCAACTAAAATTAATAAATTTGGACAAATGTTTATGGATGCAACTCCAGGAGAACAAAGTTATTTTATGGGAAGAACAGATTTTATGGAAGGAGGCATAGCTAGTTTAAATGTCAATAAAAAATAAACCAACAAATAAGAAAAAGCCAAGCATGGCACAAAAGATGCAAGCTAATCCTGGTTTTAAATGGTGGGCAGTACCCCCTAAAAAAGGTCCTCTATCACAGGGGTTGAAATTACCACAAAAACAAGTTAAGAAAGTCTAGGAGAAAATATATGGCAGATATAGATAAGTCTCTCCCAAACGATAAACGACCTGAAGAAGAAGTTGCACTAGGCGTTGACGTTGAGGAGATTACAGAAACACCCAAAGGACCAGTAGAAGTTACGGAAGATGAAGAGGGGGCTACAATTGATTTTGACCCCAATGCAATGCAAATGCCTGATGGTGGAGATCCGTTTGCAAACTTAAATGAATTACTTCCAGAAGAAGACACAGATTTAATTGGTAGTCAGTTACAACAAGACTACATGGAATATAAAATGTCTCGTAAAGATTGGGAGCGAGCATAC
>Ga0208667_1000874_pt1 | contig 12024 bp, 18 predicted proteins | sample 11BtaG_FD_184085 | JGI IMG/M metagenome (GOLD analysis project Ga0208667, IMG submission 184085) | Marine viral communities from the Subarctic Pacific Ocean - 11B_ETSP_OMZ_AT15265_CsCl metaG (SPAdes) (version 2) | ecosystem: Environmental > Aquatic > Marine > Oceanic | place: Pacific Ocean... | reverse complement strand
AAACCTCGATGTATGCGTTACACACAGCTGAATTAAGAGTTGCGAATTGTTTCTCAGTTAAAGTGATAGTTTTCATAAAGCATTTAATTTAAGTTTAGCATTATTGCTACCGACCACCGCAGTGGTCACGCTCAGGGCTTAAAGCCTATTTAAAGTCCCCCTGAGGACTGCTACTCAGTATCAAATTTAAGTAGCATCTTACCATCTACTAGGCGAGGTACGTAATCCATATCTTCATCGGGTGACCATCTATTTTCAATGCACTCAAGGAATGAGAATACACTGCCCGTTTTTGAGGTCATATCATCGGTCTCATAGAAGTCACTACGGAACGCTACGCTATACTCAGGGAATACTACCCATACACAGCCATCTTCACCTAGGATAGGGTCTTCAAAGAATGTAATGCGCTGACCTAGGTCATTCTTGAATTCGTAAGGCAGGTACTGACAAGCATTTGCTAGTTGCAGATTCTTGTAGTCAGCATTTGGATTGATTGATTTCATAAAGCATTTAATTTAATTAGTTATACCACCAAAACCCCGCATTTATTTCAGTGCGAGGTGTTGGTCGGATTGTATCAGGTTAGCAAGGTATACCTACGTGCTCATCGATATCGTAGGTAGCTACACGCAGTGTCTCGCAGATAAGTTGCTCCTTACCAATATCAACAGCTACCTTGTACACCTTGCCGTTGGGCATTTGGTACGTAGCATAGGTATCGTTATGGTCTTTACCTGATAACCTGCTTTCCTTGAAAGAACGCTTCACATTACGACCCGTAAGTAAGCACTCACGCCAAGCCTGATTGCGGTAGATGAGACCTACACGTGTAAAGGCAAAGTGCTCATCATCACGAATCGGTAATAGGTCAACTAAGCGGTCAGCAAGTTTAACAATCTCAGGTCTTACCTGAGCGAACGATTTGAAATCTTTTTCTTGAATAGTCATAAAGCAATAAATGTTAATTAGTAATTGTTTCTACCACCAAAACCCCGCATTTATTTCAGTGCGGGGTGTTGGGTTGTTGGGGTTGACTAGTTTGTTCTTTCAATTAAGCCGTACTCATTTTCATTCCTAGCCACCCTAACAGGCATTTGGTCACCCTGCTTCATTTTCAGGATGTCTTCAAACTCCTCATTAAGCGCGAATACTAACTCGCGGTCTTCTTTGTCCTCATTGTAGAAGAACAACTCCTTAAAGGTGAGTTTTTCAGTGTAAGAAGAACCCTTGTGAACCGATACTATGGTGTATGTGATTTCCTCTACAAAGTTGGCTCGGCGATTTTTAAATTGATTAGTCATAAAGCAAATATTTAAATGGTTATTGAGCAAATGTACAATACAGCTACCATATACACAAGCATATCAACAAAGTAATTAACACTGAGCCATACAAAACCCCGACAACACTAGCCTCAGCAATGCAAAGTTTTTTTTAGGCAGTGTACCTAACCTTGCTATTCAGGGGCTCAATCAGGTAGTATAGATGTGGAGATACGTGGGTAAATGTGTGGTAAAATGGGTGGGTGTGGATTGTTCTTACCTTACTCATAACTCAGGCGGAACGAACTAAGTCTCAAGCGGTTATCAGCATCAGGCTGAATCAGAACATCAAGTCAGAAAAGGTAAAAACCTGAGGATGAACAAGTTAGATCCAAGGGGGGTGGGGTAAACGTATCGACTTCGGGCTGACACTTTTATGATTCTAACATATATATAATCCCCACTCCAGATAGAACTCAACTCAAAAAACAGGGGGGTGTATTTAGGCTGTAATAAAAATGAATAGGGGGTATATAGATTGTGTTTAAGGGTATATTTTTGGGTGGGGCGTAGGTTGGTATGGTGTATAATTGTTTTGCGCTTTAAAAGCGCCCTACGGGATCAATAGTTTTGGGTTGCTGTAGAGAGGTGGATGATGCACAGCTAAATATAGAGTATAGTATACCTTTATACAGAGTTGTTCTGGTTGTTTGGGGTTGTAGGGGTGGGTGCGGCGTTGAGCGCCACCCCTATAAGAAGTTGTGTCGGTGAGTGATTGAGGAATTATGCTACCAACTATTATTGTTTCTCTTTATGCAGTAAAGTTACAGCTTATTTTTGAGAATGTCAAGTCTGTTTTTACTGGGATGCAGGAGGTTTAGGCAAGCCTAAAACTCTTATGTACGTCAGGTTTAGGCAAGCCTAACAATATTAGCGTTATATTCTAGCTGTCAGACAGTTATGATATCTTTGCTATCTTTGTAATCTATTGATAAGGCAACAAGATATGAAACTAAAGAAATACGGTAAGGGCGGAAAGTACGATATGTACCAAAAGGGTGGTGTAACACCACAAAAGAAACCAACTTACGGTCCACCAAAGCCACCGGGCTATAAGGAGCCTACAAAAGAAGAAAAGGAAGAGGCTCGTGGAGAACGTGAGTACTTAAAGCGCCGTAAGGAAGCTGAACGCGCATACCGTCAAGCTATTAAAGAAGGAGCTACTGAAGCTCAAGCTACTAAGATCGCAGAGAAGTATTTATCTCAAGGCGGTAAGATGTACTTAACTGGTGGTCAGGTAAAGCTTGATGCAAACAAGGACGGCAAGATCTCTGGATCTGACTTTAAGATGTTACGTGCAAAGAAGAAAAAGTAATGAAAGCTAAAAAGAAGTCTAAGGTTAACGAAGCTGGTAACTATACAAAGCCAGGAATGCGCAAGCGCTTGTTCAATAAGATTATGGCAGGCAGCAGAGGTGGTGATCCTGGTAAGTGGTCTGCACGTAAAGCTCAGCTGTTAGCTAAAGAATACAAAGCAGCAGGAGGAGGGTACAAGTAATGAACCTGAAGAAATCACAGAAGTCTTTAAAGGACTGGACCAAACAAAAATGGACCACTAGTGATGGTAAGCCCAGTAAAGGGAAGAAGAGATACTTGCCTAAGGCTGCTTGGGCTGCACTTACAGCTGCTGAAAAAGCCGCAACCAATAGAGCAAAAGCTAAAGGAAAGAAAAAGGGTAAGCAGTTTGTTGCTCAGCCTGAGGATATAGCTAAAAAAACTAAGAGATTCAGATAATGAAGCTAAAGAAGTCATACAATAAAGGGGGTGAGGTCATCGGTCCTAAAAAAGCCCCGAAGGTAACTAAGCTCTCTGACGGCTATATCAAGCAGCAAGAGAAATTTGCCAAGGTAGGATACAAGTCCTATATGGACAGACTCAAAAAAACAGGAAAGAAAGTATACGCTACCGACAAATTTAAAGCTGAAACCGCAGCAATGAAAAATATGTATACTGATTTAGATTACGCTTCACTTAGTCCTAAGGATAAGAAGTTTGTAGAGAACCACAAAAAGCAAGCTGCTAAATTTGCTACATCTTCAGTTTCTGGTCTAACTGTTGTAAAGAGAGAATGATGAAGGCTAAGAAATCTAAGACACACGAGATGGTAAAGGCTCCTTCCGGTTATCACTGGATGACTGAGAAGGGTCGTCATTATCTTATGGCACACGAAGGGAAGTTCGTTCCACACAAAGGTGGTAGCTTAGAGGCTAAATTTCGCGTGAAGAAGGCGCATTGATTTTAATATCTCCCTGCATTTTATTATAGAAACGAGCTACAAAGATTCTACCCTTCTGAGATAGGGCGTAGCGTATACGATAGTTCTCACCTAGCTCCTCACGAAAGAGGTGATCATTTTTCTCATTGTTAGGTGCGTATCTGTTAAAGTGCTTGTAGAGGTATCCTTTTTTTAACAGTGGATATATTATTGTCTTACTAGTACCCCATTTCTTATTGCCGTACTGCTCAGCAATCCAGTCTCTAGTCCAGAACTCTAGATCGTATACAAAAAGCATAAACCTTACCTGTGATTCATTGACATCATAGTTCGTGGACATATCCCTCATCACGGGGTGCCATAGCTTCAAATAGTTGTCTTTTATGAATTTATCATTGATGTATGAGAAGTCTCTAAACATCTTAGACTTCGCTACCCTGCCCTTTGGCATAAGCTGTAGAATTAAATTAGTATCTTTGTGCAAAGTTAACTAAATAAAACAGTATGGCTACATTAGCAGGTCAGAAGATCAAGGATAAATACGGCAACCTTCTACAAGCAGAGGGTGGATTGAGTTCTACAAAGAAGGTAGTTGAAGACGGATCTGGAAACGACTCAGCCTTAAAGCTGTCAACAACAGCGGTAGAGGTAAACGGCACTCTTTCTTTTACTTCAGCCCCCGCTACAGATTCTTCCGAACTTACAGCTTTGTTAATTGACTCAAACAACGACGTTGTAAAACGTGAGTTTTCATCTTCTGCATTTACAGGACAAGTATTTTCAAACCCTATGTGGGTGCTGAGACCTAGTGCAACGTATACATTAACAGCGTCGGCAGCTACACCAACGCAGGCAGCTGTAAGTAACGGCAGTAACACTTCTTCACACGAGGTAAATGATGCTGACAACCATTTTCAGACGAGCTCAACAACAACAGGAGCTGTTACTGTGCAGCAATCGGGTCTAGTTAAGATAGATGTAAACTTTATGCTGGAAATAACCTCTGGAAACACTGATATTATTGTAGATGTTATGGAGAAGCCCAGCGGTGGTTCTGCTGCTATTATACAATCTATAACAAGAGCGCACGCTTCTACAGGAAACACAGCTATTGGATTTTCTTTAGTTCGCCACGCTGAAGCAGACACAGATCTTTACTATACTGTTAGAAATTCTGGCGGTGGTGCATCTATCCTTGTTACATCTACCTTTATTTTAACTAAACTTGACTAATGACTGAAAAACAAAAGGACTGTATATTAGAAATTCAAGAGCTTATACAGGCTATTAACTCTGTAGTGTCTAAGTATGACCTAAAAGATGAGTTCTTAGCTTGTATATCTATCGGATTTTTAGATATGAGTACATCATATGAAGACGAAGAAGGTAATGAGCGTGCAGATATGAGTCTACTTTCTTCTTTTTCAGTTACTGATGAGGATGAGCTTGATGATTTGCTTTCGTATTGCTTAGAAGCCTACAGAGCTGATGCAGAGGATTCTAAAAAAGATCCATCAAATATAGATTATTGGATAAACTTATCACGAAGAGACGGAGATGTAAACTAAATCTCGTTTTCTTTACATAATTTAAATTAAAATGATTAGAAAAATTATTATTGGGGTAAACCCCCTTAAAGCTATGGCTTATTATATAGGTCAGAAGGCAGGAGAAAGTATTGTAGACACTATCGTGTTAGACGAAAAATACCTATACAAGTACGGGAAGGTGAAATACCTTATATACATAAAGCATCCAAGTGATGGTATTATGATGTGGAAATCTGTAGAAGATATGCCCGTGTTGTTAGAATACGACTGCGACTTTTCTTAATTAAGCATAATTCAATTTAATATGAAAGCAATTTACGATTTCTTAGTGCGATTACCTGAGGCTTTTAACGACGAAGTTAAGGTAGGAGACACAACCCTTTACATCGATCCTAAATGGAACGAATTTGAAAACCGAAAAATGGAAGCCGAGATTGTAGCTGTACCTGAGAAATACGATACAGGAGCTAAGGTTGGCGATACACTATACTTTCATCATCACGTCCTTATTGCTGGAAACGGCAAAAGACAGCGTGTACAAGATGACATCTACTATGTCAAGTACAATCCCAACAATAGTCAGTCTACACAAGCCTACGCCTACAAGAACAAAGATGGCGATGTACAGCTGCTGTCAGAGTGGATATTCCTCGATCCAGAGGACCAGCCTGATGAAGCGGTTACAGAGAGCGGAATCATTACTGAGCTAAAGAAACCCGAATATAATCAATTCGGATATGTAGTGTATGACTCACCTGTAGTTAGAGACCTAGGTCTAAAAGCTGGTGATAAGGTGATGATTATGAAGCACGCGGACTACCGTATGAAGGTTGACGGAAAGGAAGTTTATCGCACGCATATTGATCATATCTACGCAACCGGATTTTAATGGGTCGTAAAAGAGTATTCAGCAGCGTTAAAGCCGGTGAAGAGCTGTTGGAAGCTATGGCTGAGGCTATAAGAAATATTACCGAAGAAATTAAGAGACCTATTGACACTGAACAAAGCGGATCAGGAAGGCGTGCTGAACTCAAAAGCATTAAGGAATCTGCGCTTGACGCAAAGGAGCTAATAACTGAGTATCAGAAATTAGAGACAATGATAAAAGAGCTTAAAGAAACTGGTAATATTGAAGGCGATCAAGACTTTGGTGGTGGCTTTAGTGAGAGATTTGCCAAGCGTTGATGGGTGTACTTAAAGACATAAAAGGATACGAGGACAAGGTTGTTAACATATGCCCTAAAGATAGTGAGGGTGAAGTTATAGAAATAGGTAACCTAGCTATACAGCTACCTCAACAGCCCGATTCTACACGTATACTCTATCACGACCTACCTAAAGAAGAGCAGCGCTGGAAGCGACAGGATATGCCAGTAGAGCTCGCACGTATAAGGTCTATGGATGAGTGGTATGATATGCCTAAAGAGTTTAAGAAAAAACACGAGCCGTACATACGTAGAGAATTTGACAGGCGAAATAATGGATTGTGGTTTTACAATAATGGTATACCTACATATATTACTGGTAAACATTATATGATGCTTCAGTGGAGTAAAATAGATGCTAGCTTCTACGGATATTATCTAAGCTTTCAAAGGGATATTATGATTCACCTTGAAGCTTGTTTTGTTGATCCTAGATGTGCTGGACAGATATATACTAAGTGTCGCCGTTCAGGATATACTAATGTAGCATCCTCAGTGCTAGATGACGTAGGCACCTCAACATATGATGTTACTGTAGGTATTATGTCTAAGACGGGTAAGGATGCTCAAGAAAACATCTTTATGAAAAAGGTTGTAGGTATGTATAGACATTACCCGTTTTTCTTTAAGCCTATACAGGATGGTACTACCAACCCACGTACAGAGCTAGCATTCCGTGAGCCGTCAAAGCGTATTACTAAAAAGAATAAAACTGCCGGAGGCGGTGAAGCACTTAATACGATTATTAATTGGCGTAACACTACGTCCAACGCATATGACGGTGAGAAGCTTAAGGTAATATTCATCGACGAGGCTGGTAAGTTTGAACGTCCTGAAGATATTCTAGAGGTATGGCGTATACAGCGTACCTGTTTAATGGTTGGTCGTAAGTTTGTAGGTAAGGCAATTGTAGGCTCTACGGTTAACCCGCTAGATAAAGGCGGTAGAAACTATCGTGACCTTTGGGATATGTCAGATCCTACTGAGCGTAATGCTAACGGACGCACAAAAAGTATGTTGTACAGGATATTTGTACCAGCATATGAGGCACTAGAAGGGTTCTTTGATCTTTATGGTAACCCCGTGATAGACGATCCTGAAGAACCTGTAGAGGGTATAGACGATGAGGTTATTGATATCGGTGCTAAAACATATTTAAAGAATGAGCGCAAAGCATTGTCCAACAATAGTAATGAGCTTAACGAAGTTATACGTCAGTTCCCATTTACCTCTGAGGAAGCATTTAGAGATTCTACTAAAGCCAGCTTGTTTAATATAGGTAAGATTTATGAGCAGGTAGAACACAATCAAGAGCTGTATCCCAACCCTGTAGTTAGAGGGAATTTTGTCTGGAACAATGGAGCTCAAGACACAGAGGTCTTATTTAGACCAGATCCAAACGGAAGGTTCAGGGTCGCCTGGTTACCGCCTGTAGAGCTTAGAAACAAAGTGTTATCCGAGAATGGAAAAAAAATACCTGGAAATAAACACTTAGGTTGTGGTGGTGTGGATAGCTATGATCTAGATGCTACAGTTGACGGCAGAGGATCTAAGGGTGCATATCACCTGTATAATAAATTCAATATAGATCACCCTTCTAATATGTTTGTATTAGAATATGCTTCACGTCCGCCACTGGCTAGAATTTTCTATGAAGATGTGCTTATGGCTGCTGTATACTATGGATACGAGATTCTTATAGAGAATAACAAATATGGTATTGCTAGATACTTTGAAAACAGAGGTTATGATGGTTACCTAATGGACAGACCGGAACACTTAAAGTCTACAGCTAGGGTAGCTGTAAAGACTAAAGGTATACCCTCTAACTCTCAAGATGTAATACAGGCTCACGCACAGTCTATTGAGGCATATATACACGAGCACATAGGTCTCAACGAGGCGGGTGACTATGGGCGTATGTATTTTGAAAGGACATTGGAAGACTGGATAAACTTTAAAATAGATAACCGTACCAAATATGACCTTACGATATCTTCAGGGCTGGCATTGCTTGCAGCGCAACGTGTAACAACGGAAAAGAAAAAGTCCGATTTCTCTAATAAACAGTTCTTCAGGAAGTTGAAACCAATCATACGTTAATATTCGTTATATTTGCAGTTGATAACGATTCAGCGAAAAGATGAATAAAAGTATGAAAGGAGGCTTTCCTAACCCGTTAGCCAAGGTAGAAGAAAAATTGAGCGAAAAGTATGGATTGCAATATGCAAAGGCTATGCTAGCTCAATGGGGTGGTCTAGATAATCAAAATAGTATTTACGGTAAAAGATATAAAGAGTTTGAAAGGGCTCGTGCATATGCTGCTGGTACTCAAGACACATCTATCTATAAACAGATTTTAAATAGCCTTGATCCAGACAATGGTGACGGGACTTTAATGTCTCTAGACTGGACTCCAGTGCCTATCGTTCCTAAGTTTGCTAAGATCGTCGTCAATAAAATCATATCTTCTTATCGTTATCCTCAAGTAGAAGCTGTTGATCCGTTATCACAAAGCGAAAAAGACGTTAAGAAAAGAAAAATTGCAGCTCGCATTGAAAACAAAGAGAAGTTTCAGGAAGCTAAAGCAGCAGGTCTAGAGGTAGATATTGATCCGGACCGTTTACCTGAGACACCTGAAGAGGCTGAGATATTTTTAGAGACAAATGTTAAAACAGACGCTGAGATCGCAGCGCAGTTAGGTACTCAAATGACCCTTAGCTGGAACAACTTTGATGAGCGTGTATATAGACGTGTAGTTGAAGATCTAGTTAGCTGTGGTATGGGTGTGTCTAAAAGAATTAATGATCCTAATTACGGTATCAGTCAAGAATATGTAGATCCAAAACTGTTCATTCATAATGTTACAGAGGACCCTACATTGTCTGACTTAATGTATGCGGGGCATATTAAGACTATGTCTATTAGTGAACTAAAAAGGTTTGCTGGTTCTACATTTACAGAAAAAGAGTATCAAAATATTGCACAAGGTGTAATGAATAAATACGGGAACGACCCTAGTGCTTTTGCACGCAGACAGGTAGGGGATACTGTAAATATACAGGATATGCCGTATGATGAATACAGTGTTCAAGTCCTAGATTTTGAGTTTATGTCTGTAGACTCTATGATATACGAGAAAAAGATGTCTCGCTTTGGCAATCAAGGTTTTTACTTTAAAGGTGAAAAGTGGGAAGTGCCAAAAAATTCTGTTTATGATCGCGACATTGTAAATATGAACAATGCTACTGTATATGGTGGTAGCTATATTATAGGCACTGATTATATGTACAATTATAAGCAGTGTAGCAACGTACCGAAAAACATTCACGACCTCACCCGTGCAAGATTATCGTATAGCGTTGTAGCAAACAACATTCGTAATATGATTCCCAAGTCGCTAGTATCTAGTGTTATTGGGTTTGCGGATCAACTACAGCTGTCACACTTGAAATTACAACAAGCTGTTGCTAAGGCTAAGCCGGATGGTATTATCATTGACATTGAGGGGTTAGAAAACGTTGATCTAGGAAGAGGCGGCGAACTTACACCGTTGCAGATACAGGATATCTATGAGCAGACTGGTGTAATGTACTACCGTAGTAAGAATCCAGAGGGTGGTTTCCAAAACCCTCCTATTCGTGAGATCAACAACAGTATTAGAAACATTAACGAGCTTATATCACTATACAATCACTACTTACGTATGATTCGTGACGCTACAGGTATCAATGAGGTTGTAGACGGAACAACACCTAAGGGTGAGGCTTTGGTCGGTGTAAACCAAATGGCTGTAAGCGCTTCTAACAACGCTTTATATGACATAACGAACTCAGCTATGATCTACTACCGTAGGGTTTGTGAGGACATCGTTAAATGCTTACAGATATTGCCTAATAAATCTGTGTTGTATCAGGTTTATGAAAAGGCTATTGGTAAAACCAATATGAGTGTTCTTAACAGCTTTAAGGACCTACCTATGTATAACTTTGGTGTTCGTGTACTAAGTGACCTCAGCGATGTTGATCGTCAGTATTTAGAGCAAAACATTCAGATTGCACTGTCTCAAAAAGAGATTGACTTAGAAGATGCTATTGCGATTCGCAACATCAAGGATATTGATCAAGCAGAGCGTCTGCTAATCATTCGTCGTAAGAAACGTATGGCTCAGCAGCAAGCTATGCAGCAAGCTAATATTCAAGCACAGTCTCAAGCTAATGCTCAAGCTGCTCAAGCGGGTATGCAGGCAGAAGTTCAGAAAGAACAAGTGTTAGCACAGCTAGAGATGCAGAAGAAACAAATGGAGTTTGAAATGAAGGCGCAGCTAGCTCAGATGGAGCATCAGATGCGTATGGAAATGGAGAAGCTCAAAGGAGAATACGGTATTGCAGAGCAACAAATTGAAAGCCGTGTAAAAAACTCAGCAGAGACAATGAAAGAAGACCGTAAGGATGAGCGTGTTAAAAAACAAGCGATAGAACAGTCCAAGTTATTGTCTCAGCGTCAAGGTAAGCGCGGTGAGTTGCCAAGTGATAAAGGCTCTGTAGATATTTGATAACCAGTAAATTAGTACATTTGCAATATGGCAACCAGCGTAAACTTAGACATAGCATCAAGAGTAGATATAACCTGTAGAAAGGGTGATACATTTACCTTAGAGTTAACTTTTAAAGATGAAGACGGAGAAGTTATTGACCTATCAACTGGATATGACTGGGTGATGCAGGTTCGTGAGTCTGATACCTCAACAACATTTGCCCTTAGCGGTGACTCGGATGATGAAAATGATAACGACTTTGGCTTTGTAAGCGATGCAAATGGTGTTCTGACTATTAGTTCTCCAGCTTCAATTATGGCAACTATAGATGGCGGAATCTACGTTTACGATTTACAGTCCGTCCAAGGTTCAACTATTGTGACTTGGATGTATGGAGTGTTTAAAGTAAACGAAGACGTAAGTGAGTAATAGTATACAAATACAAAGCGGTGCTAGTACTAGCATCTCCGTAAAGCAGACAGGGTACAACAAATCTACTGTTGTCAATCAACCTGTTAAAAATACCATTGACATTTCAGGTCTTAAGGGAGGTGGCGACCTTAGCTATGTTCATAATCAGACCACGGCTGCCAGCACCTGGAGTGTAACTCATAGTTTAATTAAAAAACCAGCTGTAATACTACTAGACGATGAGGGTTATGAGATAGAGGCTGATGTTCAGCACATTTCGGATAACTCAGTAATAATAACATTTAGCGAAGCTATAACAGGCACTGCTCACTTCAACTAAAAAGCAAATGGCAAAGAAGTTCTATACCGATATAAACCTTCTAAAAAATGAGCTACAGAATGCTGCTATACAGAATTTAGCAGAAGCTCCTGAAAGCCCAGTTGAAGGTCAGATATACTACGATACCGTAGATGACGAGATAAAGTATTGGAACGGTACTAACTGGGTTACTGTCGGCACTACAGGTAGTGAAGAAGGCGAGGGTATTACAATTACCGCTGACAACACAGACCCAGACTTCGGAGACATTGAGATCTCAATTAGAAACGCAGAAAACCTTACTGACGATACTGTAAGTAAGTGGGACGATACCAATGAGCAGTTTGTAGACAGCGTCATTACTAATGACGGCACTAACGTAGGTATTAATAACACTACACCTTCTGTTGCGCTTGATGTTACAGGAGACACTATATTTTCAGGTGATTCAACATTCTTAGGT
>Ga0208667_1000871_pt1 | contig 12041 bp, 7 predicted proteins | sample 11BtaG_FD_184085 | JGI IMG/M metagenome (GOLD analysis project Ga0208667, IMG submission 184085) | Marine viral communities from the Subarctic Pacific Ocean - 11B_ETSP_OMZ_AT15265_CsCl metaG (SPAdes) (version 2) | ecosystem: Environmental > Aquatic > Marine > Oceanic | place: Pacific Ocean... | reverse complement strand
AGACCGTAATGTTGGTAGTCATAGTTTTAAACTAGTGACAGGATATATACGATTAGATGAACTGAATTCTAAACTAGATAACTTCTCGTACCGGGTACTCAAAGAAGATTGTTTAGATTTACCAGATAAGGTGTACATGAAAAGAAGTGTTCCGTTGTCCCCGGAGCAACTCAAAGCATATGTAGAAATGAAAAAACATGCACTCACCGAACTAGAAGGTTCACAAACAACAGCGGCTAGTGCCTTGGCACAGATGATTAGACTACATCAGATTACGTGTGGACATTTAGCTACTGATGATGGTGAGGTTAGAGCATTAAAGAATAATAGAATAACTGAATTACAAAACATACTGGAGGAAGTAGATGGAAAGGTTATTATTTGGGCGGTATACCGTCATGATATTAAAGAAATTACACGCTTACTTTCAGAGAAATATGGAAAGGACAGTGTGGCGGCTTTCTTTGGTGATACTGCTGATAGTGATCGTCAAGATATTGTTACTCGCTTCCAAGATAGAGAAAGCCCTTTACGATTTTTTGTGGGCAATCCAAGAACCGGAGGGTATGGTCTCACTCTTACTGCTAGTAACACTGTTGTGTATTACAGTAACAGCTACGATTTAGAAATTAGATTGCAGTCAGAGGACAGAGCACATCGTATTAGTCAGACAAAAAAGGTAACGTATATTGATTTGATATCGGAAGGTACGGTTGATGAGTTCATTGTGAAGAATTTACGTGGTAAAATCAACTTAGCAACAAAAGTACTAGGTGAAGAGTTCAAAAAATGGCTAATTTAATATAAACCCTGTTTTTTTACACGGTGGTAAAGAAAAGTAATTCTTAGGTACTATCACCCTAGGAGGTGCTAATTCGTGCAGTGTCGCTTAACTGTGGGGTTAAAATTTTTATAGAGGTCGTGTTAAATGACTGATTCCTACCAATCCACCTTTTGCAAGGGGTGCTGGTTGTTGAAATATTATTTCAAATTCTTGTTTAGATTTTAAAATTTCATCAACAGCTTTTTCAGCTATATCAGACTCTGCATCTGAAATAGTGCCTCTGTTCAAACCTCTTATAATAAGATCGCCTATTTTATCTTCAATCGCTTTTGCTTTACCTATGGTTAATCCATAAGCTTCACCTTGTACACCAAGATTTTCCATATCTAAATTAACAAGTTTAAAGTCTCTCATGTTTTTTATTTCATCTAAACTTTTTCCATCTTCCAAACCTTGTTTAATTATTTTTCTCGCAGTCCCCTCAAGAACATTTTGTATGCTAGAGTTGTAATCAGAAATATCTATGTAAAGTTCAGCTATATCAGCTCCTGTTCCTGTTTTGCTTTCACTAACAAATCCTTCTTTAATACCAGAAGTCATGTACTTATGAGCTATTTGAAAATCTGCTTTTGCATCTTTGTTTGTTAACTCTGATAAAACTTTTACTAAAATAGGTTTTAACTCGTCTACATTTGTTTTTCTTATTTGATCAATTTTTTCAAATTGTAAATACTTTTCATGAAGATCTCCTCCGGGTTGAATGCTTTCTTTTTTATATTGACCAAAAAAAGCTTCGGGATTTTTTTCTAAATTTGGCTCTGTTCTTCGTATGCTATTAAAAAATCTAAACTCACTATTTGTTTTAACATCTTTTATAGATTTATCCGGATTAAATTCAGATCTATAATATTCAGCAAATGTATCAACGTCTCTTTTCTTTTTAGGTTTTAATTTATCTATTTCATTCTGCTTTAATATTTTAAAACCACCCTCTATATTTTCAAACTCATCAATTAAATCATTAATTTTTTTATTAGCTGATTGAGATTGTGATAAACTTCCTGTTTCTTCATATTGTTTTGCCGCTTTTGATTCTGCATATCCTTTCTTATAAGAGTTTCTAAAAGCATCTAAAACAGCTTGAGGATCATTCATGTCCACTCCTTTAAGACTAGATTTAAAATCTACAAAAGTATCTTCTTTTCTTTCTTTACTAACTAAATTTACATTTTTTCTTTCTTCGTCTGTAATTTTTAATGATCTTTTTCTATCTGTAATATTTTTGGTACTAATATTTGTTATTCCAGTTTTTAAATATTTATCTGGTTCATTTAAAAAAACCTCCACTGCTTTTTTATTTGATACGTCAGGATTATTTTGTAACCATTTGTCTGCTTCCTCTGTTAAATTTGGCGAAGGGCCCATTTTTGCCATAGTATATATTGTTGGTAATTGATCTTTTGAATCAAGCACAGGAGTGCTTAAAGTTGTAGATTTTCCTGCATCTGGATCTTGTGCCATTATCAAAGGTCCATTAATTAAGTCATTAATATTAATAACACCCCCTGCTGTAGTTGCGGGTAATTTATCTGCTTCTTCCAGTTCGGGAAAAATTTCTATTTTTGGTTTATTTACAGTTTCGTCTGGAACAACAGTTGGATTAAATCCATACTCACCTCTCTCTGCGGCATCTCTAACTTTGTCTGCTACAGTTGCTGATGTTCTATTTCTTCTTGCTTCATCTAATGCTGCTTGTCTCTCTGCTTTTTTTCTAGCTACTTCAACAGGATCTGAACTTAAATCCTCCCCACTTACTACGTCGGGAATATTACTTTTCATTATCATTGATGCTAATTGTTCTGGAGTATAATTATCTAATGTACCATCACCCATTTGAGTAGTAACTAAGTTACTGAGAAGAGGAACTCTTCTGCCAACTTTTGCTAAAAATTTTGCAAGATTATTTAAATCTAAATCTTCTAAATCTATGTTAGAAAAGATTCCACTAGGTGCTGTTTTTGCAGTTGCCATAATCTATAAATACGTTATAGCGCCTGCTACCCAAAGGGCACCAAATATCATGTACGCTATTGTTACTGGTTCCATTACATTGCTCCTAAAGGATTTTCTAATGCTAGTTTAATTCTTTTTTCCATCTTTTCTTCTAGTTCTTTTTGTGCCTGTTTTATTCTATCTTCTAATTTTTTCATATCATCTTCAATAGTATCAATAGTAACTTTGAGATCTTTAGCACTATCTCTAGAGTCTTCTTTTACTTGTTGTTCTACATCATTAACAATCTTTTCAACACGTCTTACATCTTGACGTAGATCATTCTTCAACTCGTTTGCTACATCAGATACCAGTCTTATTTCCGCCATCATCATTTCCATTTCTTGCATCAACATATCAATCTCAGTCTGAATAAGCTCTGTCTTGCTCTTCATTTCTTCTTTTGTGAGCGCGATGTTTTTATCAAACTCTGATAAGTCCGGCGCGACATAACTCTGTATTTGATCTTTCATGTTAAGGTAGTCTTTGTAAAATTCAAAACCACCCCATAAAGCACCACCTGCTGTGGTTAGTGCTGTCAAGATTACAAAGATCTTGCCACCGCGAAACTTTATTCCGCCTACTTCTACTTCTGCCATTGTTGCATCACCATTTCGTTCATTAGCCCGTCACTCCCTGCGAACAAGAAATATCCAGCTATATTGTTATCAGATATAACTGTGTCTGGCAAACTCTCATCTGTAAAGAAGCCTGCTCTATCATTCAATTGTTGTTGTGAGTCAAAAAAGGTCTTTGTGTTACCCAACACTTGCATCACAATAAGTGTTTTTAATTGATTTTGAGAGTCATATCTACCTTTATCTCCCATCTTTTTCACTATTTTTTTAGCCGCTTTTTCTTTTTTAGACTCTGGTTTCTTCACAGGTTTCTCTTCGGCTTCACTCTTATCCTCTGGTTCTTCCATATCTTCTGGTTTATCCTCATCTGCATCAGTCTCTGGTGTGCTCTCTTCCGGCTCCGGCTCCTCTGCCACATCTTCTTTAGGCTCATCAGCAGGTTCATCAGCAGGTTCTGGCTCAGCTTTGGTTTCTGGTTCATTTACTGGTTCCTCCATTTCTGGTTCGGGTTCCGTGGTCGGCTCTGCTTCTACCTTCATCTCTGGCTCGGGCATCTCCATATCCATTTCCATCTCCATTTCCATCTCTACTTCAACACTTGCCATCTCCATCTCTGGCATTTCTATCTCCATCTCTGGCATTTCTATTTCCATTACAGGTAGCTCCATCTCCATTTCAATCTCAACCATTTCATAAGATACTTCCATATCAGTCTCTTCAAACTCTGGTTCAATATTAATGTCACCGTCTGGAGATGTAACAATATCGTTGTGTTCAAATATGTTTTCTATGATATCAATGACCTCTGTCTCTGTACTACCGCCGTATGCTACCCACATCTCTACGCTTGTGATAGATTCTTGTACAATAGTATTAATCGTGTTGTATAAGACATTGACGGTTACATCATCAAACAATGGTCCGATAGCCAAGTTTATATCACGGCCACCAACTTCGATTATAAGTGTTGTAATTTTACCACTAAAATCAAAACCACCAGAATATGCTTCATATCCACTAGCTACACCAGACTCTGATAATATATCTGTGCCACTAAATACAGACGTATTACCGTTTTTACCTGTAATGTGCATATAGATACGATCTTGCGCATCTCTTTTATCTACCTTAATTGTGTAGTTTGTTTTACCGCCGTACTCTATATCAAGATCAGATATATCCACGGTGTTAATAAATGTTGTACCCATACCATCGACACCCATAGCAGATGTGCTATTACCGCTGCCGGTAATTTGTGCACACTTATCAGTTCCTAGATTGTAGCAACTATTACCAGATGGCATACTAGCAGATCCTTGGCCTCCCCAATCAATGTCCATGTCTCCTTCTTTATTGGTAGCAACAAAATCATTGTCACCGTCAAGAATATCACCGCTGTCTTCATTAGCAACGGTTGTAGTTGTTGTGACCGTGGTAATTTCTGTAGTTACAGTATAACCATCAGCTTCGTACTCAATGGTTTCTGTAATTGTTTCGTCTATGATTTCTTCAATAGTGGGTGTGCATAGTCCAACTGTATCTGTTGAACAATCTACCGCTTTACTAGAAAATGAAAGGAATACCGAGAACAGTAACGCCGGTATACATAGCCATAGCCGCAATAACAAACTTTGTAAATTGATCATTATTTATTTCCTTTACATCTTCTTGTGTTAATTCTATCTTACCAAATACTCTGCTTCCTTTTGGCACGAGGTCCGGGTTTTGTTCCCAACCTTCCTTTGCTTCTATACCAATAGCTCCCATGTATGGACAGTAAGTTCCTGCCATCCACATACTATCAAAAATACGGTAATCAGCACATAATGTTGACACCGCGGCAACTTTCATACCCATTGAATATAATGACCGTGATAGTTTTATGCGTTCACAATTTTCGTCTGTAATCGTGATACCAGAACTTATACCTAGTATTTGTGTTTGCACTGCACCTGCAACCGCTGTTTTACAAATGTCAGAATTGTTGACCACGACACTTGGTGAATTAGCTGTTGGTGGTGTATTATTAGTTACTACCGTACTAGATACAGTATTTGTATCAGCACCTTTAGCGCTAGTAATTGCACTAACAACTAGAATAAAAGTTAAGATAATAAAAAGTATTCGCACTACTTTATACCACCCATGATTTTCATAATTGTCCAGATACCGCCTACGACAGCACCTACAATTAATAAAACTCTTATCCCCCCAAGTCCCATGTTTGTGTGTTTGTTTAAATCGCGTACTTGCTTTTGCATAATACCTATATCTTCACGAATATATTTCACATCTGTTTTTAGTTCAGCTATTTCTTTTTCCCACTCAGCCATTATCTACCTTTTAAGTATCTTGCCACAGTTGCTAATCCACCCATGTTAAATCCTTGACTTGATCCTTGTGATCTTCTGTCTAAAATATCCTCTATTCTTTTTGTCTCTTCTGAAACATTAGTTGATGGTGGCGTGAAACTACTGCCTACTACAACATTACCTCCGCCGCCTTGACTGCCATCTTGGCCGCTGCCTTGATTACCACCTATTATAGGAAAGTCTGGACTTGATGCATCTGCACCACCACCTCCCCCTGTTCCGCCAGTATTAGTAGGAGTAATTACAGGCTGTTGTATGATAACAGGAGGGTCTGTTTTGTCTTTTTTAAATACATTAAATGGATTAAGATCTGCAACTCCCGGTAAATTATAGAGCATATCAAAAGGATATTGTATTACATTTGATGCGGTTTGAACTGGTTTTGTACTAAGGAGATTTTGTATAAGTTGATTATAATCACCACTAATACCAGTTATGCCTGTTCCAAACTTATCAGCACCAAATTGAATTGGTTTGTTAGCTAAATTTAATGCACCTTCAATTCCAGAAGAAAAAATATTATCACCGGGTATATCTATTCCTGAGAGTTGATCAAAATCCGTAGCAAATTTTTGAACAGCAGTGTTAGCTAACTCTCCTGCGGCAATGGCATTTCCTAATGGATTACTACTTAGACCTAATGCAGATACAACAGCAGCCGGAGCGCTTTGTTGTAACTGATCAACTTCATTATAAAAAATACCTGCTAATTTTTCTGTATCCCCAGCGGCTAATGCCTCACCTATGTTTCTTAAATCCATAGGATCTATTTGACTACTCAAAAAGCCAGTTTGATCAATTGAATCTATAACCTCTTTTGCCTTTATTGCAGCTTGAGTTTTTCCTGATTCAATAATTATGTCAGTTATTCCTCCGCCTTGATCGTCCGGCTGTGTTAAGTCTTGTTGAAAAATATCATCTATACCATTTGCCATTATGCTACCCTCTGAAATGCTTTTGTTGTGTTCATGATTCCACCTTTAGCGGCGAATGTAATGTCGTTTTTAAATAGTTGTTGTCCTCGTTCCATCGTGTTTGCTCTGTTATCTAAGCCTACATTTCTAAATCCCATATCTACGTTTCCTAAACTAGATGATTCAAGTGCTCTATTCTCATCTTCTTTTATATCTTGTAACTCTTTCCCCATTTCAATTTGAGATGTTGTTGTAGCAAAACGAGACTCTGGGTTAGAAGGAAAGTTTTCTAAGTAATCTCTGTTTCCAGAAAATACACCATCTGGTATATCTGAATTAGTACCCAATTCTCTTTGTACTTCAAAGTCATTGTTCATGTACTCACTCATTATAGAACCAAACGCTGACCGTATAGCAGTGTAATTCACTGAACTATTTAAACCATTAGGAATCATTTTTTCTAACATCGCTGGTGTTACATCTCTTCCTAAAAGATGAGCGACGATATTGTAAGAAAAATACGTTTTTAAAAATCCTAAACCTTTTTTTGGTTCAAGGATAGCTTTAACAGCTTCACTACCTAGTTCAGCCGCAGCTAATTGACCACCAAGGTCAGATGATGCACCAAGGACATTTGTGTATAGTTCAAATTTACCTAACGTTGATAATTGATCTTCAGTGAAGAACATTTTTAAATGTTCACTTTCACCTAACTTTTTAAATTCTGCCATTAACTTTCTAGGGTTAATAAGTAATGTGTTTGTATTTGGATCTAAAACACTTGACCTATTTAAAATATCTTCAATCATTCCGGAGCGAACATTGTTCATTACTTTTCCGTTCATGCCTCCAGCACCCTTAATAAAGTTTTGTATAGCTAACGCATCTCCTATCTGTGCATCTTTTGCTTGTTTTAATAATGAGTTAACAAGTTCTTGTGTATTAGCAACAGTGTTGTCGCTTTGATTTTGAAATGCTTTTTGAATAATGCTATTATCCATTGCATTAGCAGTTTCGCTTAACTTTAATAAATCATCTATTTCATCTGGTTTTAATAAAGTGCTTAATCCATCTGGATCTTTTTTCTGCCAAGCTTGAATTATATTTTTAATTTCTTTTGGATCACGTATTAAATTTGCCTTAAATGATTTTTCAAAAGCTGTCCAATTAACATTGTCTGGTCCTAAAGAATCTTTTAATAATTTTAAATTATAACTACTACCCGGATGAAAAAATTTAGACGCAAATTCATCTGGAGCTATTTTATTGCTTATAGCTGTTTGCATGTCTTTTAAACCAACAATAGAATAATAAGATTTTAAATTATCAAGATGCAGTGACATAGCTTCGTTGTATTTTGCACTACCGCCGCTTTTAAATTTACCAGTATTATCATCCATTATACTAATAATTTTTTCATGAATCTTTCTTGCGGCGTCTCTTACTGCCGCATCGTCATTACTCATTAAAGCAAATGCCTTACTTCTTAAATTTTCTATTTGACTAAAAGCATCCCATTGAGACTGTTGACCTTTTATTGCTCCTAAATTTGGTGTATTAGTTTTTGGATTTAAAATTACATCATCAAGTGCTTTGATATCATTAACAAGTGAAAGTAAATCCTTATTAGATTTTTTTGTTAAATCAATTGCAACCTTTGCAGTTACTAATTCACCCGCGTCATTGAAAAACCTTTCTGTTCCTATTCCTTTTACATTAGAAGCGCCACTTCCTCGAAAGGCACCGGTCCCTGTTTCAAGTTCATTGATTAAACCTTTTAAGCTGTTTTTACCTCCTATAGTGTACGATACTCCGGCAGAGTTATTTACTGCTGCTGCCCTAGTTGCATTTATTCCATTTTGTATAGACTCATCCCATTCTTGAAAAGCTTTCTTTAATCCTATATATCCCTCTTCTGGTGTTATTAATCGAGTCTTTCCACTAGCATCAGTAATTTTATAAGGCTTCATAGCTTGTGAAAGTTTTTGTGTTTGTACTGTAACAAGATCAGCCCAGTCTTGCCAAGTTATTGATTGTGCATCACTTGCTTCTTTTAAAGCTTTATTTAATACTTGATTTTTTGCCGCTACAGCATCAACAGTTCCTACTGTACCAAAATCCCCGTTTTTATATTGTGCGTTAATAGATTTTGTAAGTTTATCAATGTCTGCTTTCATTGATACACCAAAAGCTTTCATTTTAGCAAAAAGTTCTGCCTGTTGAGGAAATATTTTTTTACGTCCAAATCCTGTTATGTCGCTTGCACGAAAAAAAGTTTTATGAATTAAAGGGTTAATTGCTAATTGAGCTACAATATGAGGAGGAAGATCCAACTCTTCTGATATCTTTAATACTTCTTTTGTTATCTCAGCAAGGCCCGGTTTTGTTGACCCGGTTAACATGTTTGTTGTTATGCCAATACCTTTTGTAAAAGCTGTAGTTAAGAATGCAGGAAAAACATCTTCATCTAATCCTACTCCAAAAAATCCTTTATCAGAACCAAATTGAACAGGCATAAGTTCATTAACCCATTCGAGAGGTCCTTTATCACTAAGTTTATCTACCTTGTAAAACTCACCTTCACCGCCTTCAAAACCTAACGCCTTACCTAGTCCCCAGTTGATAAGTTTATCAACTTTGATACCCATGTAGTCACCAACACCAGCGGCTAACGCAGGATTTTTTGTAGGGTCTAAAAGAAAAGCAAAAGATGCACCTAAAGTTCTGGCACTAAGAAGTTCTGCTCCAACAACACCAAATTCATTAACATCTCTACCAAAAGGATATAATAAACCATATTCCTCATCTTGACTTTTTTTATATACTGTTATTACTTTTTTCTTACCATCTGTTCCAACGATAGGAACTTCCATCATATCACCATCTGGATAAAAATATTTAAAAGCGTTTGCTTTTCCTTCTGGTGTTTTGTAACGTTGTAGTAATGTAGATATCCAAAAACCCATTTCATTATGATTGTTTACAGGAGCGCCTACCTTACTTTCTGCATATTTTAATTTAGCGTCTATTATTTCTTTTTGTCTTTCTTGTTGTAATTGAAAATCTCCTTCTTGAAATTCACTTAATAAAAAAGGTCTTGGAGCGTCAATCCTTTCTTGAAGGTCTTTGTATTTTTCATCTATGTTTGTTATTGCTTGATTATAGTCAAATTTAGTTTCAACAACCCTATCTAAAGAAGGTGTTACTACAGCGTCCGCTGCATTTGGATCAACAATTATTTTATCTGGATCTGTATCAGATCGAACATTAGAATAAAAATCTCTTTTATTTTGTTTTTCTAATTCTTCTTTTGCCTTGGATAATGTAGTTCCTTTACTTGCTAGTTCTGCCGTTTGACCAACTGCTATGTTTTTTGAAGAATCAAATGTTGCCATTATTCAGCTCCTACTATAAAACCTTTTATAACAAATATAGGTTGATTATTATTGTCTAATTTTCCTGTATTAATTTCATATACAGGTTTGTTTGGTCCAGCCTGTATTTTAATTGTTTGTCCATTGTATTCAAAGTTACCACTTTCATCAGAATACCCCATAAATTCAACAGATTGATTATCTTTTTCTGCTTCAGCATCTTTAAGATTTACATCGAAAGTTGTATCAACACCTTGAACGTTTGCCTTAACACTTATAGTGCCTTGACCATTTGCTGTTGCTTTATTCCAATCACTTACTAATTTTCCTTTGCTCTTAACAGCTTCAAATTGATCACGTAGATCATCCCATCCAAATTCATCATTACCAGAAATCATATCATTTCTTATTCCATTTGGTCCTTTAATTTTATCTTTAATCATTTTCACTGCTTCACCGTCAGTTAATCCTTCAAATTTTTCATCACCAAATAAACGTCCCTCTAATGTTCCAGTTAATAAAAAATTATCTAAAGCCTCATATCTCATTTGATCTATTTGAGCATCACGTTGATACAACTCAACGATCATATCAAAACCTTCTTTTGAATTAAATAAAGTTGCGTAAGACTGTTGTAATGTTTCAAATTCTTTTAAGTTCAAGTTGCCCGGCAGTGCTCCGTTTTCAGCGTTAGCTAAAACACCTAAACTTGTTATAGCTCTTACAACATCTGTTGACATCATATTACCTCCAACAAATCCATTTATTGTATCAATCATATTTTTCATATCATCGTTCATATTTTTAATTTTTTCTGGATTATCCCAACCTAAGAAATTCATCATTGCTCCAGCCCATTCTCTTGCAGGTTGAAATACTTTTCCAATAATAGCGTCTTCTGATGCCAAAGCTAATGCTTGGTACTGTTGTATTTTTTCCGATGCGCCTTCGCCTTTTGCTTCAGCCTTCTCTACATATGTATCTATTCTTTTGTTTCTACGTGTTAGTTTAGCTATTTCTTCTTCTTTTTCTAACTCATCTTCTAAACTTAAAATATTTGGCTGTTCACTTGCTAGAGCTTGAAGACGTCTTTCAGAAAGATCTAAAGCCTCTGCTTCTAGTATGTCATTAATTTCTGCTGTTGTGTAAGGAAGATCAGTTTCTGGATTTATTTCACCTTCTAGTTGTCGTCTTTTCATTGCTAAAGTATTTTCAACTAATTGAGCAAATTCCGTATCGTCACTTAAAAATACTGCCGCGTTGCCCGGTTCTTTTGAATGTTTTGATGGATCAAATTCAGAACCTTTTATTAATACCCAATCTTGATCACCTTTGTCCCACACCCAATAGTCTTTATCAGATTGTGCTTTTGTATTTTTACTATCTAAAAATTCAGCAAAGCCGGGTCCTGTTGCTTGAGATTCATCATCTAATGTTTTTAAATAATTTTTATAATCAGTAGTAAATCCGGATTTTTTTCTACTATCTAAGAAGTCACCAAACTCTTCTGTTGTAGGAGTATCGTCTGTTAATAAATACTCTTCATAACTTTTTGGTTTATCTAATTTAAATTTTTCTAAATATTCTAAGTATCCCGCTGGTGTAGGATTATTTGTTGTTAAAGCATACTCTTCATAACTTGTTGGCTGTTTAGTTACTTGTGTTTTTTCATTTCTATCTAAGAACTCAAGAAATCCGTCTGGTGTAGGATTTTCTGTTGATTTTAAATAATCTTTATAATTGTTTGTATATTTATCATTTGCCTCTAATTTTGGTGGATCTTTTGTATATATTTTTGGATCATAGTCTTGGTTTCTTATGTTTTCCATTTGTTTTGTTTTTTTATTATATGCCCAAACATATTTGTTACCTTCACCTTGTCTATTAGCCGCTCCCTTTTCCATTGTAGCAGGATCAAATATATCGTCAGTTACACGTATATCAAAACCTGTTTCTTTATCTACTGC
>Ga0208667_1000868_pt1 | contig 12068 bp, 18 predicted proteins | sample 11BtaG_FD_184085 | JGI IMG/M metagenome (GOLD analysis project Ga0208667, IMG submission 184085) | Marine viral communities from the Subarctic Pacific Ocean - 11B_ETSP_OMZ_AT15265_CsCl metaG (SPAdes) (version 2) | ecosystem: Environmental > Aquatic > Marine > Oceanic | place: Pacific Ocean... | reverse complement strand
AAAGCTAATCCTGTAGAAGATATGAAGAAAGCAGAATGGTATCTTAAGCGTATGAATGAAGCATTAGCGGAGAAACATAAATGACAATAAACGAAGGAATACTGCTAGGTAATCTAGCTCTATCTACCTACTTAGTGTGGATCATATCTAGGCTAAATCAAGATATAAAAACTCTATTCGAAGGTCTAGCAATTACTATGGATGCAGTAGGTGTTAAATAGCCCCTGAGAGGGAAATTAAGCGTGGTGTGACAGGGGTTAGAGCTTTCCATAGGGTAACCTACCTGAGAGGGAATTAATAGGCTCACACAACAAGTCTAGAATCAAAAAAGCCGTAGGCGTCCTTGAGTGGATACCTACGGCTTTTCTTTTGTTTACTCTTCAACCATATCGAGAGCTTGTTCTAATGTTTCTTTGTTACGCCGTGTCCATCCACGACCAAAGTGTTTGTAATCATCTAGACCTTCATAGAAGCCTTGACGTACTGTGTATACATAATCAATTATAAACTTAGGATCTTTCTCCATTATAAGACCTAACGTCTGTGGTCCTATAGCTCCATCTGCTGTAGCACCTACTGCACGTTGTACAGCTTTAGCAGGTCTACCTGATCCAGAATTCACAGCCCAGTCGAAACAAGCCCAGTCTACCCCAGATGGAAGCGAATCGCCTTTAACTCGATCCCAGTAGTTCTTTTTATATATAGGAGCTACATCATCTGGAGTTAAGTCTCTCATCTCTTGTTCAGTAGACTCTCTGCCAATCCATTTGTCGTACACTCTCTTAGTGACTCCCAAATTAGTCATCCCACCTTTATCGTGGACGTTATTTACGTAACCCCCTTCGTGATGCAATAACATTTCTAGGCACTTATCAAAGTTGTTCTTCATGCTTATTTCTTTCCAAAGTATTTACTTACACCACGCATACCAATACTAGCACTTACAATACCACCAAGGGAATATTGATACCAAGCTGGCATGTTAGATAAAGCGGCAAACCCATCTTGTACTATCTGATTACCCCAGTCTCCACAAAACGCTAGAATTAACGGAATAGAAAAGAGTAGAGTTATCCACTCGTCTTTCCATGAGTTCTCTGTAGCTTTCATAGCGGCTAGATCCCAATCAAGTTCACCTGTCGCTATTTTCATTTTAGTTTCAGCTTCTGCCTTTTTTACAGCAGTCTTACCTTCGATCATAGTACCAGCTAAATTAGCTACCTGACCTATTAAGTTTAGTCCTAACATTATCCGTTATTACCTTTCACTTCTTTCTTGCTCATATTAGTAACGCCAAAGAATACGCCAACTATACCAGCAACTGATAGGAAGTAAATGGAAGCCATAGAACCTATGATAGAAGACGCTTGGTCTAATCCTAACGCACTAGCTAGTACGACACAAAAAGGATAAGCAAGCATACCTGTTAGGCAGAACCAAGCCATCCGTCTTTGTGCATCTCTTTGTGCATCTTCATCATCTAGTCGTCTGCGTCTATCTTCTAGTTCAAGTGCTTCCCACTCTGATCTATCTATAGTGCCACTTCCATCTTTATCTACTTTGTCAAACTCACTCATTCTTAAGAGTAGTCCATGCACCCCAAGCGATAGCTACACCTGCGGCAATGTTGTCGATTGAGTTAGGTAGTAATATTACAACTACTCCAAGTCCACATAGAGCAACTCCGTCCCATGTAGTTCTCTCTTTTAATCTGTCTTTAATCCAATTCATATTAGTCTCCTAATCTGCTAAGGGGTTATCTAACGCCCTTTGTAATTTATCCATAAGTTTATCTTCGAGTTCTTTCATCGAGCCACTTTGTGATACTCTGACACGTTCTCTTTGGTTCTCAAACCTTACTTCAGCGTCATCTATCATATTACGTACTTTGTCTTCTGTTTCACGTACCATGTCTTCTACACGATCCGTCTGCTTCTCTATACTAAGAATATCAGATCTAAGTCCATTCTTAATATCACGACTGTATTCTACAGACTCCTCTACCTTCTCAGATATACCTGTCACCTTAGCATCCATAATGTTCATCTGTAATTGATATTCTTCTAAGTCAAGACCAGCGACTGCTTCTATCTTCTGGTACAAAACAAAGCCACCGTATAGGCCACCCACAATAGTAGATAGGAAAGCAAATATAGCCATGATAGACCCAAACGATAACTTCATACCGCCTGTCTTAAACTCACGGTCTGCTAAACCATCAATGTTATCTGCTATCTTAGTTGTATCCATTAGTTTTCAAACTCCATATCACCGTCAGAACTTTGTAGTTTCTTCAGTTGCTCTAATTCCTCTCGTAGCTTTTGTACTTCTAATCTACGTTGAGTTAGCTCTATTTGGTATAGGTCGTCACAATTAATACGAGCTTTTGGTTTATCTAAAGGTATAACAATCCTAGCGTAAACACCTATATCTTTACCCTTATTTATTGTATCTAAACCTGACAGTACACCTGTTACACCGTACTCAAGGTTTACACCCCCACCAACAGCATTACTGCACCTCATGTTACCAGTGGAAAATGAGTCCGACTGATAGTTCATAGGTGGGCTAGGTAATGCTAATGAAAGGGAACTACTATCTGCTACAGCAGAACTAGCTACAAAACAAAGGGTAAATAATAATCTCATGCGGGTTCACCATCTAATCTTGAACATATCTTAGAAGAAACAAGAGTTCTAGACTTGCTAGTCTTTCTTACCTTTGATGTCGTACATAAGTACACAGCTTCATCTATATCCGACTCACGTATATATACATCAAAAGACTTTTTCTCTTTGTATTTTATATTTATAATTCGGTATGAGGTGGCAAAAGGTATGTTCGTCCAATTTAAATCAAACAACTCTATCTGATACCATTCTATCTCTTCCCTAGAGTTAAACAGAGACATCTCTACTTTAACTACACCATCTACATGAGAGGGTTTAACAACAGGATAAGCTGGTGTCATTTCGTGCGCTGAGGTGGAAAATGACCATAACAGAAAGAGTAGTATAAGCCTACTTAGCAATACAGCTGGCCTGTACTAGAGCAGTATAGACCCCTCCGACGAAAGGTTTAGCTGAACCATAGGTAGCACTTGATGAAGTAGAGAACCATGTTGACCCTGCAAGAGTTAGATCAAAGATGGTTGTATTGTCTACTACTACTTTAGCTCCTTCGTAAGCTGACATACCAGAGACAGATGTTTTAGTTACACTTGTACTTCCTGTCCATGCAACTGTGTCGTTAAGAGGTGGGGAAGAACTAAAGGATGTAGGGTGTGTTATGTTAGCTGTGTAGCTATCTGCTAAAGACACATCAAACCTAATGACAGGTAGGACACCACCATCAGCAGGTGTGGTACTTAACTTACTAGCTATAGGGTTTCCATAGACCCCATCTTTAGTTGTTTGTATTACACACTTAGCTTCTACAGTACCTGTTATGGGTACGTTCTTTGCTAATGCAGGTAAAGATAGTAGTGATAATGATAGTGCTGTTACTAGATACTTCATATTAAACCTCATTTATTATACTGCATATCGACCATCTGTTCGTGCAGTATCTGTTGTGCTAAATTATTTCTTAGGGCTTTCTTGTTGTCAGGTATTGTACCATCTTGTAGTCCAGCCGCATCATTTAATGTACCACCATTTATGTTGGCATTGTAGTACATAGCAATATTAGTTTGTTGGTTGATAGCCAGTATTATGTCGTCTTGACCTTGTGCTTTAAATATAGTTAGAGCATTATCAGAAGCAGTTAGACCCATCTCTATACGTGTATCTTCCTCTTCCTCTTCTTCGTCAACTATAACTTTACCATCTTCATCATACTGAAAGTCTTCAGTCTCTAGTGTATCTGTAACTGCATCATCTTCTAGTGCATCATATACTACAACTTCTGGTAACTCTGGCATAGGCTTTACGTAACCAGCACATGAAGGATCAGACTGTGGATCATAACACTTGTCTACCCTGTAGGAGTATATAACAACTGCATCTTCCACTCTGCCCTCTCCTTCCACTTCAATCGAACCTGTACCCCAATTTGAAGCTGGAATGTTCGAAACTGGAAACGACTTTACAATGGTATTACCAGCTACCCCCGACCAGTCATCTGTTTCTCTAAAGATATACCCCTTACCACTAGCGTTTTTATTACCTACATGCACCTTCATGTCAGCATCTGGGTCTTTAACAGTTGTATATCTGTACATTAGACCGTTTATGTCTACACCAGCAATGCTAGGTAAGATACTATCCATGCCCCAACCTAAAGAAGTACTAGCCGCATTTCCTGTTGCACCGTATGTATAGGGGTCAGAGTAGGAATAAGAAGGCGAGAGTGCTAATGATAACACCCAAACCCATTTTAGTATCCGCATTTTCATCAAATATTTTCCTTATAGGATTGTTCTGATCGCGTTGTATTGCGTCTTCTACAGCTTCCATTTCCCATGCAAGTCTAGCTTTATCTCCCACTAACCCATCCTTGGGACAGGGCGTCCCTGCATTGAGCATGGCTTCAAACACTCTCTCGTCCTGACACATTACAGATACAGCCGCAACCTTCATACCCATGTCGTACATAGTCTTAGCGTTCTTAAGCTTCTCACAGTTCATGTCTCTAACAGTACGACCTGCTGAGATACCTAATATCTGTGTCTGTACCGCCCCTGCTACACCTACAGTACATAAGTCAGAGTTACTTCCACTTATCTGAGGAGAGATAGCTGATGGTGGTGGACTGTTAATTGTAGTCTCCATAGATCCATCAGAAGTTATTGTACTATTAGAGTCGGTGTAAATCGTATCGTCAGCATACACAGTACTACCAATTAGTAGGGTAAGTAGTATAAGTAAGGGTTTCATGGATTTCTTTCTCTTGCCATCCGTTCTATGGTGTCTCTTATAGCTTTTATATTCTCATCTATACGGGCCATAGATATAGCTTGTTGTTGAGAAGACCTCTCTGTAGCTTGTACTCTAGCTTGCAGTTCTATAAGGTCTTCTCTGTTACTTTCTATGTCGGACATCATCATAGATACAGTCCATACAATAGCCGCACCTTGTGTCATAAGACCTATAATTAAACCAATAGGTACAGTCTTAGACAAGTGCCAGTCTGATATAGTATTAGGATCTGCCATGTATTAAGGTTCTCCTAACGCAATTATGTGGCACTTACCAGTACCATAGTTATTAGCATTAACATGATGGAATTGACAACTAACAGCACTATTAGTATAAGATCTTATATAAAGATTACCATCCATATTTGCTCCAACATTTAATTCCATTGATACGTGGACTACGTATACGTCACTAAATGTCTTAGGGAACTGAACAGTAAAAGGACTGTTCTCTTGAGCAGTGAAAGTAACTCTACTCCATTGTACTAGCAGTCCGTTTAACTCCATGTAGTTATCATTACTGAAACCGTTTATGTCAATTAAGTTGTTACCGAAAGTATCTCCCCAAGATTTTAGTTTAGAGGGAGAGAATAAACTTTCTGTAGTGCTAGTACCAGCAGTCCAAGCAGATTGTGATTGATCTCCTAAGTTACCTATGTGAGTACCGTTTGTGTCTACAACTTTAGTGTCGTCAAATATTTCCCACTTACTGTTACTCTGATCTATATAAGCAACTGGTATCCAAGCATTGTTACCTTCGTTTCTTAACGACAATATATTAGTGCTTGGGTTGTACCAGTATTGATTTGCAAAGGAAGGTGATGGGGCAGTAGTTCCACTACTATTACTTGCAAGAGCCTGTAGTGCATTGTTAATATCACTTCTCGCACTAGAAGCTGTTTGGTTTGCTATTGTAAAGTCATGTTGTGACATTTGTTTAATACTCCACTGTGGCACTAAGTGCCGATATGTTGGGTGTTATCTTAGATTGTGTGTTTGCAAGTATAGCTCTAAATTGTATATACTGACCTACTACTTCACCTGATGCTGTAACGAAACTTGCATTGTTCATTTCACTTACAGTATTACCTGCTCTAACTTCAAAAGTAACAGAAAAATCATTATAGTTACCTGTTTCATTTGTCCAAGTGTCCCATGAGTCAGGCCATGTGTCCCAGTTATTAGGTATATCATCCCAGTTAACTTCACCGTTTACAGCATCTAAATGTTTACGTGTTACTGTAATAGTAGAGGACAACCTGACAGTACGGGGTGTTCCTACATCAAAATAACCTACACCGTTATGATCAAACTGGTATGTACCAGTAGAACCTGAGTTAGTGTATGTGGTCATAAATAAGTTACCACCAGAAACTGTTAAGTTGCTTTTTGATCCACTAAAGTTAGGACTTTCTGTGTGTGTAATACTCTGACCTAGACTTGGCAACTCCGAAGGTAAAACAATAGTTGAAGCCGCAGTAGTACTCTCGTTACCTGTCTTATCTACTGCTGATACAAAAAACTTACCAGACAACGCAGGGTATGATACAGATGTAGCAGGTCTAGCAACTTTATCTACTAAAACTAATGTAGAAGAGTCTCCATAGTTAGCTTGGCTGTTAGAAGAATAGTGTATCTTATAGTGTGATAAATCTAGTGCTGTAACAGGATTCCAAGCAAAGAATATAGTACCTCCAGATAATTGATGGTTAAGAGACGAAGGTGGGCTAGGGGCTGTAGTATCAGCAGTAACATTAAATGTAGTTACTTCTGGATCTCCTCTAAACCCAAGAGAGTTAACTCCTGTAACACTTACTGTATAGTTAATAGCTTGCTCGTTAATCTGAGGTACATCTATACCTACTATCTCAAACCTACCAGCGGCTATACCGTCATTTACTAATAGAGACTGTCCAACAGTCTTAAAGTCTGGCGCACCTGTTTGTTTGTATTTAACAATAACTGAGTCTAGTCTTTCTATTGCATCTGAAGTAACTTGAACAACAAGAACATTAACTACGTTCTCATTAACCTCACGATACTCTTGAGTTATACTAAGACCTATTGGTGGAACTTCATCAAAGGAATCTAAGGTAGTATTGTTACCCTCTATAACCCTTTCGTCTGAAGCACTAAATCCAAACGCCGCTGAACTACTCTCTTTTAAAGATAAAGCAATTCTCATGTCGCCTTCTTCTGCATTAGGAGAGAGTTTCCAGTTTATTACCTCAAAGGTTTTTTCACTTCCCTCAGGCCATCCGTATCTCTCATTTCTAATTTTTATGAAGTCTCCAACCTCTACGTCAAATGCGTTCATTCCAAACTCTGCGTTTAAAGTAAGTTGTTCTCGACTTCTGTACAGAACTTGTTTAGCTACTCTTTGTGCTGTTAAACTATCTGTAGTGTAAGGTAGAGGTAAGTCTAATAAAACCTCATTACCCCCATCAGTAGATAGGAAAGTAGCTGAGTTTATCTGAGGGTAATCTGTACTTATGTAACCAGATGAAGCATCTGTGTATGTACCTCTTACAGCATTAAAGTTATCCCTCATAGATACTTTTGTGTCTATACTTAGAGGACTTCTTAAATCATCTAGAGTTAAGGTTTTAGTAGGTGCTACAAAAGCTCCAGCATATAGTCTCCAAGATCCAGATCCCCAAAACAAAGAACCACCACAAGTAGTTACCATTTTATTTAAGACATCCCCGTGGGATTCATCTGCTGATATAACACCGTTAACAGTAAATTGTTTTTTACCGTTTGATAATACATCTGTTCTATCACAAACAGCCGCCGCCGCTTCAAAGGAAGGGTAGTCTATAGCATCGTCAGAAAATCCATAAGTAGACTTTAAGTAGTCTCTTATAACCCAAGCACTACTCTTATTGTAAGAAGCAGTTTGTTCTACTCCATTGACTGTTCTAGTTATCTTCTTACCTCTAACTTCAACAGTAAATTGAGGTACACCGTTATTGTAAGCGTCTTTGTCATACTTTAAGCGACAATATATATAAGCTAAACCTTTACCTACGAAAGATGAACCTGTACTGGTTTCAGCATGTAGAGTTGTAGCTAGACTTTCACTAGAATTAGCAAAAGTATCTGTAGCACTTGTTTGATTACCTAAGTGAAAATAAACTTTTAAATAATCCTTAAATACGTATCTCTCACTGGTTATAGAGTTGAACAAATCCATATGGATATTACCTGTTACGGGGGCATTAGGTGTTACGTCATTAGGATCTCTTGTGTTGTTTTGTATAACATATTGTTCAGTTCTTCTTCTTCTATAAGGACTGCTTGTTACAACTTCATCATCCATAGTAACTTTTTTATCGTTCACGTATAGGTCAGTTATTTCATCTACTTCGTGTGCCGCTATAACTATTATCTGGTGTAGTATTTTATTGTTTGTTCCTGTGCTTTCTACAAAAGACACTGTTCCACCCTTACGTACTCTGCCGTATACAAACTGTGCAGGTGCTGTAGAGCTTTTACCGTTTACTAACAAACCAGCAGAGTCATTTATCCCAAGATTACTACTTGGAGGTTTAGGCATAAGAGCTTGTAGAGCCGCTGAAGTAACCATAGATACAGCAATAGAACTAACTGTTAAAACTGCGGCATATAGAACAGTACCTTGAGCGGCTACATAACCAGCAATAGTAGCAGAAATAGGATCTCTCTTAATTACCTCTTTAGGGTTTGTGTGTCGTAGTACGTTAAAAGGAGTGTTGTGTTTATTCATTTTAAAGCCCAAGCACTTTCTACATCTTTAATGTTTAATCTAATTAGTCCCTCTTGACCAAGGAATACAGCCCTAGACCCGATGGAAATACCAAGAGCAACACCTGTCACCCAACGCTGATTTTTCTTTGTGGTAACTAGGCAACCAAAGGTAGGAGTATTAAGTTTCACTAGCTTATCTGCTAGTGCTTCTTCTATGTTACTATACCCATAATCATGTCGTAAGCTACTTAGTCCTTTTGGGTAGACCTTGTTGCTTTGCATATATCTGCCTGTCCATTCGTCTGCGTAACCTATACCGTACATAGCTCTAAAAGCACCATTAGTAAAAGTAAAACAATCATTCACACCCCACTCAAAAGGTATGTCAACTAAGTTTTCAATGTATATATTTAAACGCTCTCTCGACCCCATGCTATTTGTTTATCCTGTATGCTTGTGACATAACTAAAGAAAGTGTCTCCATTATATCGGGATTGATGGTTTTCATCGGTATATCTCCAACCACTACTTCTTTCTAGTTCTACTAGCTTACTTTCAACTGACAAACTTATGACGCTATCTTCTGCACTATCAGATATAGACATAGTGTCCATCTTACCTCCAAATACTTCCGTTACATCAGATACGCTTTGTTCTCCCATGTAGACACGACAAGTTCTTCTTTGGTAAGGCTCTTGTAAAGCAAGAGATATAATTTCTGAAGGTACTCCACTTAAAGTTAACTCTAAGTTTTCGGCAGATAAATCTTTTACCTCTCCAAACTCTCCAACAGTAAGTAGAGTACTTGCACCAGTAAACACCTGATTGCTACCTTGCACGTTAATAGTTCTATCTCCTAATCCTGTCCAAAACCTTAAAGGTGAAGTATCAAACAGTAATTCTACAGCATAGAAAGGTCTTATGTTATTTGAAGTAAGAGCATTAAGTAATGCAGTTGTTATTGGTCTACTCATATTATATTACCTCTTGCGCCCCAAAGGAAATACCAAAGAAACTAGCATTATTAACTGACCAAGAAGTCTCGTTAGAGGCTAGTCTAAATACACCAGACGCATTTACTATGACTGCTGTTACTGAAGATCTGTCTTTACGTAGCTTAGGCCATATCTCTAGCGTCCCATCTCCAGACTGATCTACAAGTACTTTATGTAGGGTGGCATCTGAGGCAGTACCTAGTTGTATATAATCTCCAGCTTTAAGTGTACCAGTCATAACAACACTTACAGAACTTTCACCTGTATCTCCTGTAACGACAACACTGGTTGCAGTACCCCTTATATTCTTAGCTGATGGGTCGTATAGTAGAAATGACCCTAGTTTACCTCTTAAGCTCATTAAGAAACTTACCCAAGATTCTGCATCATCTCTGTTCATAGGTGGTAAAGTAATATCAGCTTCCCACTTCTCCCCATCATAGGAAAACACTTGTTGTTTATAGGTAAAAGGAGACATTGAAACTGCTGTAGTATTTACTGCTCTTAGTTCAATGCTAGACATACCAATATTAGTTGGTAAAGTTATTGGGTAAGAAATAGCCATTATGCCATTGCCCTTCCATAGTTACCGCCACGTCTTTTAGCGTTTAGTACTGCACCTTTAGCACTGTCTGCAATCTGTGGCATCATTTGTCGTATCTCAGAACGTACAGTTTGTTGTACACCTGTCGATACATTTATGTTTTGTACGATAGTAGTTCCAGAACCACCACCTCCACCAGAGTTAGGTGTTATGTGACCTCCCATTGTAGGGGTAAATACTTCTGGTCCACGTTCACCAACAATATATTTACCTCCAGCTGAAACTGGTCCGCCGTTAGCTAAATTATCTGTTATAGCACTCGCAGTAGCTCCTACATCTGGAGCGAACTTATCTTGTATAGCACCAGTTATCATACCTGTAATCTTCTTAACAACATAAATACGATACAGTTCTTTGATGATCTCTCTAGCCATATCCTTGAAGGCATCCTTAACAGACTTAGTGCCATCAACCATACTCATCATGGCGTTCTCCATAGAGTTACCTATAGATTTATTTAGAGCTATAAGATCTGCCGCCGCTAACTTAGCCGCTTCATGTGCCTCTCTAGCCGCTTTAAGTCTATCCCTCTCAGCTTGTGCCGCTTTCCTCTTGGATTCAGCTAATCTTCGCTCGGCTTCTTCTCTATAATAAACATTAGCAAGGGCGGTTTGTTCAAGGTCTTTAATAAGCATAGCTTGTTCGTACTTCTTACTTCCTTCTTTTAGACCTAGCTTTTCTAAGTGTATTTTGAACTCTACCATCTCGTTTATTTGTTTAGTGGCAAATAAGTCCTCTTTGTTTGCGTGTGAAATTCTTCTAGCATGACCGTATTGTACTTCTAGTTTTTTCAAGAACTCATCTTGCTCTTGGTTTTGTTTAACTAGATCTTCTTTAGTCTTCTTCTTTAATTTAAGAGCTTCGTTCTTCTCAAGTTCAACATTTAACTTTGCAATCTGAGCTTCAATCTCAGCAACCATCTCATTATAAGACTTACCAAATACTCCAGCAAAACCTTGTTTCTTATCGTCTAGTTTAGCTAACCTTCTCTCATGGTTATCAGTTTGTTTGCCACTCATCATCCTCTCAGCTATCTCATCAGATAATGCGGCTCTTCTTACTTCATTATTATACTTAATTTCATCAAGAGCTTGTTTAGCTTTAGCTAGACTTGCATACTGGATACCCTGAGCTAACATATAGTTTTCTTGTCTAAGAGTTTTAACTGCTTCAGTAGTATCTTCCATAGCAGTCTTATATAGTTCCATAGAGCTAACAGATTCATCCCCTGCGCTCTTAGCCGCCATAAATGCACCAGCTAGTCCAGTACCAATAGCTAAGATCATACCTGCTATAGCACCAGCTGGACCAAAGATACCTAACAACTGCGAACCTTGTTGACCAAGGGCGACCATAGCACTTGTACCACCTTGAACCTGTACTGCGAAATCCTGTACCTGATAACCAACTTGTTGCATACCAACAGCACCGAAGCGTTTCATCTTACGTGTGTTGACATTTGCTACTTGACCAAACTGGTTTAAAGTCATACCAGACGCTTGAGCGTTCTTCTGTATCATAGCAAAAGTTCTTGAGTACTCGGCATTACTTATAGCACCAGTAGAAACTGCTTTTTGAGCCACCAATACCTGTTGAGTAAACACCTTCTCTGCTCTATATACAGGATCAATAGACATCTTGAGTTGCTTAAAATCAGACTTAGCTGACTTAGCGGTCATTTGTATGGTCTTCTTAGTAGTGTTTAAGTGTGTATTTAGAACCTTAAGGTCGCTAGTATCAACACTAACTTGAATTGTCTTAGCCATTTATAACCCTCATGTATATTGTATCTAAAGACATAACTGTCTCTACTTCTCTAGCA
>Ga0208667_1000862_pt1 | contig 12140 bp, 12 predicted proteins | sample 11BtaG_FD_184085 | JGI IMG/M metagenome (GOLD analysis project Ga0208667, IMG submission 184085) | Marine viral communities from the Subarctic Pacific Ocean - 11B_ETSP_OMZ_AT15265_CsCl metaG (SPAdes) (version 2) | ecosystem: Environmental > Aquatic > Marine > Oceanic | place: Pacific Ocean... | reverse complement strand
CCCCAATCCCATTGATATCATAGTCTTTATCATTATTTTTGTAACCAGCCATAATTTTTTATCCTTTCTTTATAACTAATTTTACAACACCTGCTAGAGCATGCTTGTCAAGTCTTGCTAACCCTTTTCTCTGCGTAAGCAGATATACGTGTGTTACAACAATTTACTAGTATGCTAGAAAGCTATGTTGAAATTGAACATATCCACATTCTAAAGAGCTTGAGCTACGTTACTTGCCTGCCCTAAGAACTAAAAGAATGTTTAACGTACTGTGTATGGTATTGACTTAAAGCAGTCCGTATATCCTACAATGTTCTACATAACTAAGCAAAGACGCTAAGAGCTACACATAACATATTATAACCTACAACTACTCTGCACTGTGCGCGTACGGATATGCGTGCAGTGTCAATCTGGGGTAGGGGTAGTATATATACGTAAGTATCTCGGAATATTTTGGTAATTCTTGTGGAATAAAAAAGGGGGAAACTGGTAATTGTTTAAGTAATAAATCACTTGCGTGATTCAAGTTACAGGTTACATTACAGGTTTACCAAACAGGATACACCAGCTTCCCTAGTGTAGTATTTTAGCAGAATACTGCTATAAAACAAAGAAAAGAAACCTTTATTTTATAGCTGAATTGCGTTAGTGCTTGTAGGGTAACAACGGAATATAGCGGACATATAGGGAGACCTATTGAAAATTTTGAATTTTTTTCTTTTTAAGGTCCTTGGGTACATCTTTTGTGGTAATCCCAGTCCATACTTGACAAGAGTATGCAAGATGCTTTTTGCCGTCCGATAGCTCTTACCTGTAACCTTATAGTCAAAAAAAACTATTTGTTATAACTACCATAACACTATACTAAATTAAAACAAGTTACAATTTACAGGAGAGGATTATGTTTACATTTGATACACAAAATGAAGTAGGGAAGGTCGGAGAAACCCTAGTTAGAAAATACTATGAATCACAAACTACTAAAGAAGGTAAAGCTATATTTATCTGCCGACCAGCTAAGTATGACGAGCAGATGAAGGGTGCAGACCTCTTTGTCATAAACAACGAATTAGGCTATAAGTACATAGAGGTAAAAACAGACACACAATCCCATGACACAGGGAATGTAGCCCTAGAGTTCCAGATAGTACATAACTCAGGAAAACTTACTATAGGGTGTCAGCTTAAGACCTTTGCAGATTACATGTTTTATTGGCAACATCCAACAGATACAATTTATTACTGGAAACCTGATGACCTCATACCCTTTATTGTAAACTGGTTGATGGAGGACAAGCACAAGATAGTAGATGCTAAAAATAAAAATTTTTTTTCACGGAACTTGCTTATACCTGTGGGGGAACTGCTCGACACTGGTGTAGTCAAAACAATTAGAGTAGATGGAGGAATACTAAATAATGTCTTACAGACCGCTTCCTAGTTATTTAATGTTGCAACCTAGCAAAATAGACGGTCTAGGTTTATTTACTTTGGAAGACTTAGAGCCTAACGAAGTGCTTGGGGTCACCCACGTATCTGACGCTGTAACAACACAATTGTTTCGTACACCACTAGGTGGGTTTATAAATCATAGCGAAAACCCTAATTGTAAATTGTATGAAGTAGGTAGGTTTAAATATTTAAGAACGGAACAAGAAATACCTATGGGTGCTGAATTAACACTTAAGTATACTATGTATGACCCTACCGAGTCATAGGACGTATATTACCCCAACGGTCTACACGGACAATAGTTTTTCTTTCTGTATCAGAAATACAAGGTAAACCATCTATGTGATGTCGATATTGTTCTTTGCAGACTAAACAAGGTTGATGTCTGTTGTATTGAAAATCTACTTTAGCCATAAGCTGTTCTATGTTAAGAGCAACTTCTCTAGCTTTTTCTTGAATCTTTTTATCCTGCATGGGTATGTTATGATATCATAATGATAAGAATATGCAACTCTTGTAATTTGCCTCTAAAATTCTTTAGGAAGTTTAAGGCTTGCAAGAATTTAGGTTGCACAAAGTATAATATAAAATTGAGGAGATATGATGCCGTACAGCAAAACAGGAAAAAAAACAGCTTACAAATCCAAGAGGAAGAGTAAGAAAGGCATGAAGTAACATGTCTAAAAAAGGTGGAATTAAAAAAAAGCCTAATATTTTTACTAGCGATTTACTTCTTAAAGAATGGGCTATGGATTTATCTGATGCTTGTGGAAGCAGGTTAGTAAATAAAAAACTTAACATAAGTAAGATAGATGCTTTGATAGAATCTTTTGTAGATGACTATAATGAAAACATGCATGCAATGATTGAACTTAAGAAAAGTGAGGAAGAGTAATGGCTAAGAAACCAGCAAGAAAACCTATTAATGCAAGTACAAAAAAAACTTTACAAAGTAAAGCTAGCAAATCTAAATACACATATGGACAGTTAGCAAAAGTCTACAGACGTGGACAAGGTGCTTATTTGTCATCAGGTTCTAAATCTGCATCTATGCAAGCATGGGCTATGGGTAGAGTAAATAGTTTTATTAAAGGTGGACATTCACAAGATAACGATATAAAGAAGAAAAAAAGTGCCAAAAAGAAAAAAAAGTAAACGTAAAGTACCTTACGAAAAAGGTGTACCTTCTAAGTATTTAAAAAATAAAAAGAACCCTAAATCTAAAGTAGCGTCTGAAATAAAAAGAACTGCTAAACTTTATAAGGAAGGTAAGCGTATTGACCTAAAAAAAGTACAGAAATCTAGGGCAGTAAGGAAGAAGAAGTGAAAGTATATACAAAAGCAGGCAAAGAGTACAAAGGCAAACATCACAAAATGCCTAATGGACAAATTCACACTGGTGCTAAACATACTAAAAATAGTAAACGTTTGTATAAAACCCCACCAAAAAAGAAGAAGAAGTAATGGCTATAGTATATAGAGGCGAGAGATTCGCAGGTTATAATAAACCTAAACGTACACCAAAAGCTAGCAAGTCACATGCTGTATTAGCTAAAGAAGGCGACAAAGTCAAACTTATTAGATTTGGTCAACAAGGTGTATCTGGTGCAGGTAAAAAAACTGATGCTAAATCTAAAGCTAGAAGAAAGTCTTTTAAAGCAAGACACGCTAAGAACATTAAAAAAGGAAAAATGTCTGCAGCCTACTGGGCTGATAAAGTTAAATGGTAAATGTAGTTTGCATCTCAGAAGGTTGCAACGAAACATTACCAGAGAACTCTACTAAATATTGTTCTAAAACGTGTTACAAAAGAGAATCACAAAGAGCTTATAGAGCTAAAAAAGATGGTAAAGATTATGAGTTACCTGTAAAAGAGTTAAATCAACCTAAGTCAGCAACAGTACGTAGAGGTAGTCTATATAAAAAGTTTATAGACGAAAGCTATGCGTTAGATGTTGTAAACGAAAATATAACATCTAAAGAAGCAGCAGAAGCATTAGGTTGCTCTACTGCACAGATTTCTAGAATGTTAGCTGCTTATAGGGAAGACATACAAACACAAGTAGAATCATCTAACTGGGAGGTATCACAAGATGCTAAACAGTCCTTAGAAGATTTTAAACAGTTTAGAGATAGGTACTTCTTAACAGAACTTAATGTAAAGTTTGAGACAGCAGATTTTCACCACAACTGGATTACTTCAATTAATAAAGCATTATCTAAAGGTGGACAACAAATGATACTAAGCCCTCCACGTCATGGTAAAACAGAACTTCTTATACATTTTGTTATTTGGCTTATCTGTAGAAATCCTAACATAAGAATCTTATGGGTAGGTGGTAACGAAGACATTGCAAGAAATGCTATATCTTCTGTTATGGATACATTAGATGCTAATGAAAAACTTATAGAAGATTTTTGTGGACCAGGTGGTACATTTAAACCTTCATCAAGAACTGGTAAATCTTGGTCACAAAATGGATTTACAGTAGCTACAAGAACTGTATCAGGTATAAAGTCACCAACAATGGTTGGTATTGGACGTGGTGGTAAGATTTTGTCCAGAGACTGTGACATTATTATTGCTGATGACATTGAAGATTTCTCATCTACTATGCAACCTGCATCAAGAAGAAACACAAAAAACTGGTGGACTACCACATTAGGTTCTAGAAAAGAGGAACATACAGCAATGGTTGTAATTGGTTCAAGACAACACCCTGATGATTTATATTCTGCATTATTAGAGAACGAAGCATGGGAGACAATAGTAGAAGAAGCACATGACTCAATGTGTACTATTGCAGAGTACGAAGAAAAAGACCATCAAGATTGTATGTTATGGGCTGATAAACGTACTTTTAAATGGCTTATGGATAGAAAACGTGATGCACAAACAACAGGTGGTTTACAGAGATTTGAAATGGTGTATCTGAATAAAGCACAAGCACAAGGTCTGTCTTTATTTAATCCTGAAGTAATTAAATTATGTTATGACCCAAACTGGGATATAGGAGAAATACCAGAAGGTGCATACTTAGTTGCAGGATTAGACCCTGCTGCTACAGGTTATCAAGCTGGATTCTTATGGGCTGTAGAAACTACTAACTCTGAAATTAAATTAACAATGGTAGATATGGAGAATCATCAAGGTGGTGGACTAGAAGAAGCTAGAGCCTTAATAAAAAAATGGTTTGAACAATACAACTGTTATCACTGGGTTATAGAAGAAAACGGTTTCCAAAAAGCTATTAGACAAGATGAAAAGACTAGAGAATACGCAAACTTACATGGTATTAAGTTAGAGGGACACGAAACACATAAGAATAAATGGGATGAAAGATTTGGTGTTACAGCACTAGCTCCTATGTTTCAAGAAAAGAATATTAAATTACCTTTTGCAAGTATTGATGCTCAAACTAAGAGTATTACCTATACCAAACAATTAAGTTATTTTGCTTCAAAAGGCAATAAAAATTCGTATAAAAGTGATATAGTTATGGCAAGTTGGTTTCCCATGAAAGTAATCAGGAACTTGCAGAAGTTAACCTACGCAGAGATAGGTTTAGACTACACTCCTAGTTATGAAGGATATAGTATGCTAGACTTAAACGATATACCATGGAGTTAAATTGACACCAGACCAGATTATAGATAGAGCTACGTTCTTAAAAAAGTCACATGATAGTGTTCTAATAGATAGAGCAAGATTCCGTGCAATACTTAATGGTGGTGAAGATGGTATACGACAATTACTAGGACCAGGAATGGACCAGTTAGACTCTGCTTCGTTACCAGCTCCTAACTTAATGTTATCTGCATTAGATAGACTTGCACAAAAAATAGGTAAAGTTCCATCATTAGATGTTTCTATTACCAATGCTAGAGATTCTCAAAGAAACAAAATCAAAAAAGATAAGTTAGAGAGAATTATTACATCATACGATAAGATGCAAGGACTTAAAATGCAATTGCCACAAGTAGCTAGATGGCTACCTGGTTATGGATTTGCAGTATGGGTCATCACAACAAAGCAAGATGGCGAAGGTAATGTCTATCCTTATGCTGAACTAAGAAATCCTTATGATTGTTTCCCTGGATATATGGGTAACAACCAGTCACCTGATGAATTGGCAATAGTACAGAAAGTACCTATAAAGCAATTATTGGAAATGTATCCTGAACTTAAATCGTGGTTTGAGTCACAAGATGATGAGACTAGAGATATGTACTTAAATACATCATCTGATACTTCTTGGGAAAACCTTTCTGAATCTGGAGACGTAATACTCGAATATATGAACATAGAAGGTACTTATGTATTACACATGGCTTCTAGAAGAATTATAGATTTTGTACCTAACCCACTTAAATCTGGTCCAGCTTTCGTTGTAGCTAAAAGATATTCTTTTGACAAGTTACAAGGACAGTTTGACCAAGTAGTAGGTTTGATGTCATCTATGGCAAAGATAAACATTTTGTCTGTTATAGCTATGGAAGACGCAGTCTTTACAGAAACAAACGTTGTTGGAGAAATAGAATCAGGACAATACAGAAAAGGTAGAAACTCTATTAACTATTTGTCACCAGGTTCACAAGTTATAAAACCTGTTACTAACTTACCATATCAGTTATTTGAAGCTGTAGGTAGATTAGAAAGACAATTACGTGTTGTTGCTGGGTATCCAGTTCAAGACGACTCTATATCACCCAACTCATTTGTAACTGGTAGAGGTCTGGAAGAACTGGAATCTGGCGTTGGTGCTATGGTCACTGAGTACCACACCATAATTGAACATGCTTTACAAGAAGTAGATAGCAAAAGATTAGAATTAGACGAAGCGTTATTTAGTAAACAAAGAAAACCTATAAGCGGTACATACAAAGGTGCATCATTCTCTGAAGAATATACTCCTGGTACTGATATAAATAAGAATTACACAACACAACGTAAGTTTGGAGCTATGGCTTCATTTGATGCTCCTAATAAAATAATTACTGGATTACAACTTTTACAAGCAGGAATAATTGACAAGGAAACTTTCCAACAAGAGATGGATGGTTTAGAAAACTTGACGCAAATTAATGAACGCATAGTAAAAGAAAAGACAGAAGATATCTTATATCAGACTTTGTTACAGCAATCTCAATCAGGAGATAAAGCTGCAATGATGGCTGTTGTAGAAATATATAATAATCCAAAAGATATTGGTATTATTCTAGAGAAGTACTTTACAGCACAAGGTGAAGAACCTACTCCTGAAGAACAAGCTGTCTTACAACAACAGGGTGTACCACAACAAGCAGGTCCACCAAATTTAGCAGCTTTGTTAGGAGGAGCAATTGGCGGATAACCCTACCAATTTAGAATTTGCAAAAATAGTAGCAGCAAACTACACCGTAGAAGAACAGCCTATGTGGGAAATGACTTCAGAGGCTTTAAAAGAAGAAGAAAACGGAGATATCATTGATATCTTAACTGTTGCTTATATACCAAACTTAGGAAGAATAGATATACTTATTGTTCCAGAAAACTTTAAATACGGAGATGGATTTGGAGTTGATGATGGGTCGTTTTAATCCTAAAACAAATAAAGCTGTATATGAATCAGAATCTTATGGACAAGGTGTAGAACTAGATAACTTGCAAGATAGTGCAGAAATGTTTAAAAAAGAGGTTGCTGAGACACAAGGTGTACCTAGAGTACAAGCTCCTGCAACACAAAACTTTTTAAATGCACAACAAGGTATTTATACACAGACAAATAATCCTGGAGAAGATGTAGCTACAAGTCAATATAAAACTGAAAGTGGTTTACCGCAAGTTGATGCAGATATGGCTTTAAGGAAGCTGTACACAGTATTACAAAGCAAAGACATATTAGCTCTGATGAATGACCAGTCAGCAGCACCAGAAAGAAATTAACCATGGCATGGCAGTGGAACTTCTCTGCTCCTTGGGAAGATGGACAAGACGAAGATTTTAGAAATGAGACTTTAGCTCAATCAGAACAACTTAATAACTTTTTTGCTAACAATCCAGCTATACCACAAAACATGGCTGAGATATCTAGAAGATTTGGTTACTTACCTAAAGACGTACAAGTAGCAGGTGCATTGAGTGGACTTACAGCTGACTCTCCAGAGTTTACAGCTATTGTTGAAAGATTTATGGAGAAAGAATCTTCATGGTGGGAATCAACAAAAGCAGCAACAAGAGGTGTAGTTAGGTCTGCAGTTGTTGGTATGGAGTCTGCATCACAGTTTGTTAAGAAGTATGGAACTGCCAATATGAAATATTACAGTAAAAGACAAATGAATCCATTGTTAGCTTTCTCAGGTATAGGAACATTGATGCCTTTACTTGACCCAGAAGGTAGAGATGAGATAGCACAATCTTTTAAAGACCAAGGTCCTACTCTTGCAACTAGAGCTATAAACCAAATACGTGAAGGTAAAAGAGTTAACTTAGGTGAAGGTTACTTTGGTAATTCTACAGTCGCAGAAGATACAGATATATACAAAGAACTTGTTGGTAGAGGTGCTAACCCTGACCAAGTAAAAGATATTATACAAGAGTATTACGGTACACCTATCTCACAACAAGAGATGTCATCTAGAGAAGGTAGCTCAGGAACATACAGAGGTAGAAAAGGTGTAGTCAAGTTATCTCCAGGTAGAGTTGCAGCAGTAGAAGTCTTTGAGCCAGGTACAAGAAGTTTCAATCTTATGTCAGGTATTATTGATGCAGCATACACAGTGTTTACTGACCCAGCTAACTATGCAGGTATGGGATTTGCTAAAGCTGGTAAAGCAGCTAAGAGTTTCAATCAAACTGCAGCAAAAGCAGATGCAGGACTTTTAGATAAAGTTGTTAGGAAAACAGTTAAAGTACCTACAGCTAAACAATATTTCTTAGAAAGTAAAACAGGAGATGATATAGCTCAACTGTTTGCTGATGCTAAAACTTATGATGAAGTAGAAATACTTCTAGGTAGGCAAGGTAAGTTAGCTACAGAAAAATCTGCAGGTGGTGCAAGATTATATAAAAGATTAAGAGACACTGATAATAAAGACGCAATAAAGAATATTCTTATAAATGCTGTAGAAGACCCTTTGACCAATGTGTCCCAAAGACTAGACCCTAACTCATTGTTGTTTAAAGGAAGTCTATCTAAAACAGCAGCTAAGTTTATGTACGGAGATAAACAAGCAGCAGTAGGTTTAAGAACAAACATGAAACTTAATGGAAGTAATAACCTGTTTAGTAGATTGTTCTCAGAGTTTCCAGCACCAAAGATTAATACTGATGATTTGAATGAAACATTTTTTCAACTAAAAGGATTTATGAAATTTGCAAAGGTTGATGATGATGTTGCAACTAAAGCATTAGATAGAGTTGTAGATGCTATGGAAGATGAAACTCTTAAACAACTAGAAGGTATGCCAGCATCATTACAAAAACTAAATATGATGTTAGATATCTATTCAGGTGAAGCTGGTGTCCTTAGACATATACAAGAAAAGTTTGGTGCATTAGGTTTACCTAGAGAAGTTGTAAATCAAATAGGTAAGTTTACTGCAAGCATAGATGAAGCTAACAAATATTTTTATGGTACATATGGAGAAGAAGCATGGAACTTACAGAAACTTGACATTATGGACAAAGGTCTTAACTCTTTAGATAGCATAGAGTTCAATATGGCTGAGACTATAGATTTGCTTGACACCATACTTACAAACACAAGTTTTAAAAAGACTAAAACAATTAGAAAGTTTGAAGACCTTAAACAAGATTTCTTAGCAAATGCTGAATCAGCAGCAAGAGTACCTACTGACTTAGCAGAGGGACAGATATTACCTAGAAAGATTATTACTGGTGGTGGTCCAGGTTCAGAACAAGAAGCATTAAAGATTGCTAAAGAATTAGATATAGAAACTGGTGGTACTGGTACTCCTGGTTTTAATCACGTTGCTGCAGAAGATGCAGGTAGATTTGATAAAGACGCTGGTAAGTTAAATGAATTTGGTCTAACTGATGACTCTGCAAGACAGGTTGACTTTATAGATAAACAAATAGAAGCAAAAGAAAAAGCAGCTATGTTTAAAAATAATTCAAAGGTTACTACTAGAAAACTTCTTACTCAAATTAAAGAACAAAAGAAGGTTGCTGAATATAGAGTCACAGGTATTGACAAAGGTATTAAAAATGCACAGATAAGTCCTGTAGCTACAGAAGAACAAATTCTTGTAAGGATACAAAATGGTCTAAGAAATCAAGAAAGTTTAGACAAAATTAGAGTACAGCTACAAGGTAAAACTACAAGAGGAATTACACAAGAGGGTAAAAGAATTAAAGAAACTTCTGTTCAGTTACCTACAACACAAAAAGATATTATTATTAATGAGTTTAATTTTGAAGCACAGACAAGAATCTTAAGATACGCCAGAGGTTTAAGAAACGACCCTGATAAAGGTATTATGTATGAAAGTTTTGATATGACTGGATACCAAAAAGAATTAAAAGCACTAGCTAAAGAACGTGATGTACTAAACAAAAACTTACAAAAACTTAAAGCTAATGAATCTCAAAGACTTGCTGAAATCAATGATGATTCTATTGTCAAACAGTTAGATAACTTACAAAAAGAAAAAGTAAAACTTCAGAACAATGATTATTCAACAAAACCTTTACCTGCTAAATACTATGTTAATAGAGCTAAAAAGAATGTGGATGATGCAGATATGACTGTAGTAATTTATAACAGTAAGTCAGCACCATTAGGTAAAGGGTCTATAGGTACAATTAACTATGCTACTAGCACTAAGTGGTCACAAGGTAAACCCAAAGCTCCAGGCATTTATAAAGGAAATAAACCAACAGTTATTATTGATGCTGATAAAGAATTGTCGTTAAAAAATATACAAGATATACAGGCTCTAATAAAAAAATATCCTACTATTAACATTGCAGGACCTAGAACATTTACAGATTCTGAAGCAATGAATCCAATACTTAAAACTTTGTTTGTACAAAAAGAAGATGCGTTTGATACTAAATCTGGATTTAAAGTTTATAAGAATGCAAAGGTATCTCCTAACCAAGTACTTAATTACTTTGAAAACCTTACAGATGATGCAGAGTTTTTAGAAGAAGTAACAGGACAGCTTATGAAGAAAGCTAACTTCAATGAAGTAGAGGCTGTTGTAGGTAGACCTACAGCACATTTGATATCAGAGTATTTAGCTTCAGGTTCTTTACCACTGCCAGATGCAAGACTATTCCTAAGAGTCTTTGCACCAGCTAGAGAGTTCTGGGCAAGATTAGTACCAGGTGTTGTTAAACCACCAGCAGCAAAAGAAGCAGCAAAGATTGCAGATAAAAGAGAATTTGTTGTATCTGACTTTGAAAAGTTTTTATCTAAACCTGTAAAAGATTTATACGATTTACAGATGGCTGACCAAAAAACTATATTTGAGCATGCAAAACTTATGGTTAAAACATCTAGAAAAAAGTTTAACTTAAGTAAAGACGAAGAAAGTGTTAGAGAGCTAACACAGGGTTGGTTATCTTTACTAGGAGATAGCTACATGAACAAAGCATGGAAGCCATTCATTCTTATTAGAGGTGCGTGGACTGCAAGAGTTGTTGGTGAAGAACAGATACGTATGTGGGCAGCAGACTTAGATAACGTATTTACACACCCTATATCAGCATTTGCTTGGATTATGGGTAAGAACAGAAAACAAGTATTGAATCAACTTGGCGATGTAGAGAATCTAAATGTCGATGCACTTATAGCGAAAGGACAATTTGGCATTAGAGATAATGAAGTATTAGGACAAGCTCTTGAACACCAAGCCTCTATGTCTAAATCTCATGGTGGTATCTTAGATACAGATAAACTAAAAAGAACTTGGGCTATGAAACAAGTCAAGTATGGTGAAGATGGCTTTACTGGTTCTGCTGTATCTGAAATATATCAAATGGTTGACGACCCAATAGCACAGCAATTAGCAGCTATAAAAGGTGGTATAGATGACCCTGCATTTAGAGCTGGGTTACAAGATGTCAAAGATAGATTTTGGGATGGTGACTTATCAGATTGGAGAAATGCTTTAGCATATGGGTCTGATGAAGCTGGTAAGTATCAAAAGATTAAGATACTAAACGATAGACAGTGGGCAGATGATTACATTGATTCTGTATATGCAAGAGTTCATTATAAGACTGGTGGTGCTTACAAAGTATATGAGATATTACCTGATGGTACTAAAAGATTATTTGATGATGTTATTGGTCAAACTAGAACAAGAAAGTCTGCACAATCACGAATAGAGTTTGAGCTTACAGAAACTGGTAATAGTGAATTACTAGAACACATTGCTAAAGGTGCAGAACTAGATAGAGTTGCACAGCAAGGTGGTAGACCTGTATATCTACAAATAGGTGATGAACAAATTACTTTTGGTAGAAATGGAACTATAGGAGATAAAAAGAAATACCAAGCATACTTAGGTAGATTAGATAATAAGCAACAAATATATAAACCTCATCACACTATGAAGAAGTCTGTATACGATTTAGATGGAGAAAGAATTAACTCTTATGACGCTGCTATAGAAAGATTATTCTCTATAGTTATGTCAGCTCCTACAAATAGATTGTCACGTTCTCCTGCTTT
>Ga0208667_1000852_pt1 | contig 12196 bp, 20 predicted proteins | sample 11BtaG_FD_184085 | JGI IMG/M metagenome (GOLD analysis project Ga0208667, IMG submission 184085) | Marine viral communities from the Subarctic Pacific Ocean - 11B_ETSP_OMZ_AT15265_CsCl metaG (SPAdes) (version 2) | ecosystem: Environmental > Aquatic > Marine > Oceanic | place: Pacific Ocean... | reverse complement strand
CAAAATTCAATACACTGGTAAGATCTGATACTCTGGTACTCTGGTACTTCTAGTTACATAGAGATATTAGAATAGATAGATATACTAAATGAAGATAGTATTACTAGTACCTATAATAATCTATATTCTAATATCTCTATGGCATTGGTATATGGAGCCTTAACGGCCGCGCATGCGCTTATTCTGCTCTAGTAGAACCTTAGCTTGTTTCTGAAGGCCCTCAATTCTATAGTTGTACGACTCTCTAATGTTAGCCTTTTGTGATCTATATGTACGACGCTGGTTGACGTCACTACAGCCTCTAATATTGCCGTCGATGCTTTTCATTTGCTGTTGCTTATCGCGTCTAAGAGTCTTGATCTGACTCATGAGAGCTCTACGCTTATTGATATTATTCTTGATTGCTGCTGCATTTGGATTCTTAGCCATGTATATATTATATCCTGTGCTTTCTGAAAATCCACGAGAGAGGCGGTTTGCCTTCGGCATGTATTATGATATCTTAGAATAAATATTAATATGGATTAAGAGATGATTTAGTATATACTAGAGAGTCTTTAATCTCTCTATTATGACTGATTATATAATTAACCACGTTGTTCCGACTTTAGAATCTATCGGCTATTTTGCTGCTGTTATAGTATTGAGTGTTATAGTGATTCGGAATACCTAGCGGCGGATTTTGGCTCCTACGGAGATATATTTTTTACTTGCCTTCGGCATATGTGCTGCTATACTAAATAGTAGTATATGTCCGTGCTCGAGCGCCAATTTGAGCACCCTACCCGAAGGACAATGAATAGCCGTTATATTTGAGTCGTGCCTTATATAGCGGCTATTCTCTTGTAATATGCTATTAGTATTATAAATAGAGTTATGGAGCCTTTTTGTTATAACGCAACTGTAGTACGAGTAGTAGATGGTGATACTATTCGAATGGATATTGATTTAGGATTCGATGTTGTTCTCAGTAATCAGAGCGTACGTCTATTTAGAGTCGATACCCCTGAGTGTCGAACTAGAGACCTTAAGGAGAAGGCTGCTGGCTTGTTGGCTAAGAGTGTTGTTAAAGGGTTCGTAGATCAAGGCTCAAAAGTAGTTATTAAGACGTCTCTCGATACTAAGGGTAAGTTCGGCAGGATCTTAGGTACTATAGTAGATGAGAAGGGTGTTAATATAAATGAATATCTTATTGATAATGCTTATGCAGTTGAATACTATGGTCAATCAAAAGAAGATGTTAAATCTATACACGAAGAAAATTATCAATTATTAGTTGAACGTGGCGAGTTAGAAGCTATTATATAGATATGAGAATTACTAATCAACGTAAAGAGCGTAAAACTAAGCGTCGACCGGGTATTGTTGCTAAGACAAAGAGCTCTAAGCATAAGCATTCTAAGAACTATAAGAAGCGTTATAGAGGTCAAGGTAAGGTGCGATAAAAAAAGCCGAGCTTAAGCTCGGCTTTGTTATTATTTAGAATAATATAATTTTCTTTCTAAGTCTCTATACCTTTTATCTGAATGCCATATCTCCTCTTTCTGAGGAGTATATTGTCCTTCTTTAGTCTGTACTGTCACCGTCGGGGTCAATACTATGGTAGAAGGTTGATATATGTTTAATGTACTGTTTTTCAGCGAGGAGCTGGGACTGCAAGAGGTCAGCGCGCTCAGTAGCAGCAGCGCTGCGCTTGTTACGCAAACTTTCAATTTCATTAATAATATCCTGTTGTTTGTTTCTCGATTCCTGAGTAATGTTATAGTAGAATGCCTTATTACGTAATTGCAAATAAGCACTTAACGCAGTTAGAGCAGTTTTAACTAAACCTAACATACTACTAGAATTACTTCTTAGCTGCTTTTTTCTTGGCAGCTTCTTTAGCTGCAGCCTTTTCTTTAGCCTTACCAATATTAAGCGCTAGTACTTCAATTACCTTATATACTTTGCTTAACAATGTACCTTCCTTAGGTGTAGGTGTAAGAGCTGTAATAGATGATGCGAGAAGAACAGCTGCTGCTGCTACTCCGAACCATGGCTGATCTTGTACAAATTGTATAATAAATTCCATAACAATAATATTTAGGCTAGACAGCTTGAATTATAATAAATTTACATAAATATCAATATGTCCACTAAAGAGATCACCAAACAAATTCAAGCTGGTGTAGGAGTAACTGCAGATGGAATTTACGGTCCTAATACTGCATTAGCTATTATTAAAGGCTTAAAACTATCAGAAAAGGAACTAACGAAGTTTATTCAAGAAAAGGTTGGTTCCTTACCTGATGGAGTATACGGTAAAAACACTGGTAAGAGTATATTGGATAGTTTAGGATTAGGTCCTAAAGAAAAAGAACAAGTCAATGTTCCTTCTGCTATAGTTGATGGAACATACCCAGAAGTTTATAAAGCTTCGCCAAATGTTAGTTCCTCTAGAATAGTTCCTGAAGGAGTTGTTCTACATCACTCTTCCGGTTCCTACAATGGTTCCGTAAGTTGGATATTACAAGATAAATCAAACGTCTCATATCATTGTATTATTGATAAGGATGGAAGCCGTACATCATTTGCAGAAGATGATCGTCGTTGCTGGCATGCTGGTAAGTCTAGGTTTAAAGGTCGAGGTGGTTGTAATGGCTTTCTACTTGGTTTAGCATTTTCAGATAATACAAAAACCAGAGAGCTTACAGAAGATGAAATTGCATCAGCTGTTGAGTGGTTATTACCTCGATTTGATAAGTGGGATTGGCCAAAAGATCTTTCAACAGTAACTACACATAGAGAAATATCACCAGGTCGTAAAGACGACGTTGATTCTCGCGCAGAACAAGCTATACTTAAAGCGCTTAAGGCAGCATTATAATTATGATTAAAAAAGAAGGAGAAAATATTGTACGAGTTTGTTGCGGTCGTAAAGGCTGCCCTACTGTTGAAAAGCTAGATGAAGAGAATTACAAGGTTACAGATGATGACGGTAATTCAATCATTGTAAAGAAAGAAGAGCTCTCGTTAATGGGTGACGCTGTTCAGACCATCAACGAGGATCAACAACTACTAAACGGGTAATGGCTGACGTAGAAGCAAAAAATGCTGAAAACGTAGAAGGTAAATTTTATGTTGACGAAGATTGTATAGATTGTGATCTTTGCCGTGAGCATGCACCAGATAACTTTCAACGAGATGATGATGAAGGTTATTCTTACGTATATAAGCAACCAGAAAATGAAGAAGAGTATGCTCTTTGTCAGGATGCGTTAGACAGTTGCCCTGTTGAGGCTATTGGTGATGACGGATAGCTTGCTCTTATTTACATTTGCATCATATGGATTGTGTCATATTCTAATGTATGGCACAATCCTTGATAAACCTCGTAAATGGTTAACAAGTCGATATGATATAATCGACGAACTACTATCCTGTGCTCTTTGCACAGGCTTTTGGTGTGGTCTAATAATAAAGCCTAATATTATATTTGGTCTATATAGTGCAGCTACCTGTTATATTATACATATAGTTACTGGCCTATTGTTAGATAAATCTACCGATCAGTAATAAACTTTTTTAATGAGGCTAATTGATGTATAGCATAGTCCATTCCTGAGCTCTCTGCCTCATTTACCATCTCGTCAATCTTAGCAAGTATATCAACTTTGCTTATATGACCATCTTCTGGCTTTTCTTCATCTGATACAGGAGATACAGTAGTAGGTATTTCATTAGCAGAGTATGCATTAGACCCGCCATCACCTGGTACACCCATTGGTAGGCTTCCTTTACGGTAAGATGGTGATCCCTGTTGAGCTGCTTGCTGACCACCTGCCATACGAGGAGTGTATTGACTACCATACTCTAATAAATACTTTTCGTAAAGTGTATTAAGGTTATTATAATCTTCCTCAAAGCGATTCATACTATTATTTATTGGCAAAGTATAGAATAGCCCTTATAATAGGTTATGGAAAAACGTAAAGTAGATTACGAGACTATAGATTTTCTTTCGCGAGCTTTAGCCTTTAGATTTAAATTAAATGGGCGAGAATTTTCACATGTTATTGGTATCTCTAGAGGAGGCTTATTACCAGCGAAAATTATTAGTTATATTTTAGATGCGCAGTTTCTTAGCTATGGTGTTAGCTCATATGAAGAAAAGGTGCAAACTGACAATATGAATGTATCACAAGAAATTGACTTTGATAAATTTCCGAAAGATTCACGTATTCTTATTGTAGATGATAAATGTGATACAGGTAAGACTATTGATCATATTAAGGGGGTCATAGGTGATCGGTTTGATTATGTTAGATATGCAACAGTCTTTGCAGAGAAAAGAGCTACCAAAAAAGTAGATCATTACGGTGTTTTACTTTCTGACCACACTTGGATTGACTTTCCTTGGGAATAGATTATACTATATAAGATGACCTCTAGAAAAATAACCTGCTTAGTATCGGGTAAGAGCTATACCTTTTCTAAAGACTACTATGATAAAAAGGTAGTTGAATATGGAGATGAAGATAGTATCAGAAAATACTTTATAACTCGTAAAGTTAAAACATATCTCAATAAAGGATATTCTATAAATGATATAAGAAATATTCTTGGAGTTGCGGATAAAGCTTTACCGGATCAAGAGTCAGAAGAGATTAGAGCAATGATCGAATACCATAGTATTAGGAATAAAGGAAAAAATAAGCGCGTGTCAAATACTTTAAACTTTGCTACACTTAAATCTGATCCCGACGTGGCTGCGTTTATAAATACTATCGCCAAGTATGAAAAGTAATACAATTAACACTGCTATTTTAAATAATAGATTGGGTCTCCTAGAGACAGGAACATTCGGAATAAAAAGTGTTGTTAATTCTATTCTTTCTTAAGATAGACTGACAGTTACTAATTTAGCTAAAGTAGAACTCGTTTAGATGTCTATCTTCGTAGAACAACTCTCTCGCAAACCTAACTTATATCCATGGACCGAACAATTTATTGAGTCTATGCACAATGGATTCTGGACTGATAAGGAATTTTCTTTTAAGTCTGATGTTCAGCAATATAAAACAGAACTTACGCAACAGGAGCAAGATATTATTGCTCGTACTCTATCTGCAATAGGTCAGATTGAAGTTGCTGTTAAAACTTTCTGGGCAAAATTAGGTGAAAACTTACCGCACCCAGCATTACAGGATCTTGGATATGTAATGGCTAATACAGAAGTCATTCATAATAATGCTTATGAACGTCTCTTATCTGTACTTGATATGGAAGATATCTTTGAGCAGAATCTTAAGCTTGACTTTATTGAAGGTCGTGTAAATTATTTACGTAAATATACACACAAATTTTATAAGGATTCTAAAAAGCAATATCTATATGCTCTAATCCTATTTACTTTATTTGTTGAGAACGTATCTCTCTTTTCACAATTTTATGTTATTAATTGGTTCGCCCGTTATAAGAATGTACTTAAAGATACTGATCAACAGGTTAAGTATACTCGAAACGAGGAGAATATTCACGCACTTGTTGGTATGAAGATTATTAATACTATTCGTGAAGAAAGTCCTGAATTGTTTGATGATGAGCTTGAAGAACGAATTGCGCAAGAAGCTGTATGTGCTTATAAAGCAGAAGGAAAAATAGTAGATTGGATGATTAACGGTATACAAGAAGATAATTTATCTGCTCCTATTGTCAAGGAGTTCATTAAGAATAGAATTAATAATTCCTTAGAACAAATAGGATTTAAAACAGTTTTCAACATTGATAATAGTTTAATAGAGCCTACAATGTGGTTCGAAGAAGAGCTTCTTGGCAACAATATGACTGACTTTTTTCACTCACGACCTGTTGAATATTCCAAGAAGAACCAATCTTTCGATGAAGCAGATATATTTTAGATAAAATGAACAATCCATACTGGTTAAACGACGACTCAAGACAATTCTTACAACGCGGATACCTACTTGAAGGTGAAACTGCGGAATCTCGCATAGAAGATATTGCTAAGAAGGCAGAAGGATATTTAAAGCTAGATGGATTTGCTGCAAAGTTTACAGATTATATGGAGAGAGGCTTCTTTTCTTTATCATCACCGATATGGTCTAATTTTGGAAGATATAGAGGATTACCTATTTCTTGCTTTGGATCTTATATTCCAGATGATATGGAAAAGATCCTCACCAAAATATCAGAAGTAGGTACAATGTCAAAAGTCGGTGGCGGTACATCTGCATATTTTGGAGATGTACGTCATAGGGGAGCGCTTATTTCTACTGGTGGAGCGGCAACAGGTATTCATCCTCAACTATGTGTATTCGACTCGTTAACTAATTATGTGTCTCAAAGTAATGTCCGGCGCGGATCTTTTGCCGCTTACCTACCAGTTGATCATCCAGATATTCATGAGTTTCTTCATATTCGTAGTGAGGGGGATGCTATTCAAGACTTATCTATTGGTGTTACTGTTACTGATGAATGGATGGAAAGTATGATCGCAGGTGATAAAGACAAACGATCGTTATGGGGTAAGATTATTAAGAAGAGATACGAATCTGGATATCCTTATATCTTCTTTACAGATAATGCAAACAATAATGCTCCGCAAGTATATAAAGATAAGAAAAAGCGTATACATGCTTCTAACTTATGTACTGAGATATTTCTGTCTACAGATGAGAAAGAATCGTTTGTATGTGATTTATCATCGTTAAATCTTGCAAAGTGGGATGAGATTGTTGAGACTGATGCTATTGAAACATTGGCCTTTTTCTTAGATGCCGTCATGACAGAGTTTATTAATAAAACAGCTGGTGTTGTGCATATGGAAGCTCCACATAATTTTGCTTGGTCGCAACGTGCAATCGGTATCGGTGTATTAGGTTGGCATTCTTACTTACAGCAGAAAATGATCGCCTTTGAATCAATGGAAGCTAAGATGAATAATAGCTCTATTTGGAAAACTATCCAAGATCGTACTATTAAAGCATCTAGAGAGATGGCTAAGCTGTATGGTGAGCCTGAACTTCTTAAAGGATATGGTTTGAGAAATACAACCTTATGTGCTATTGCTCCAACAACATCATCAAGCTTTATTCTCGGGCAAGTAAGTCCCTCTATTGAACCTCTCAATAGTAATTACTTTACAAAAGATCTCGCGAAAGGTAAGTTTACATATAAAAATCCTGAACTCAAAAAACTCCTAGCAGAGAGAGGTAAGGATGATGTTGATGTATGGAAGTCTATTCTAATTAAAGGTGGTAGTGTTCAACATTTAGACTTTCTATCTCACGAAGAAAAGGATGTGTTTAAAACATTTGGTGAGATATCTCAGAAAGAGATTCTTATTCAAGCATCGCAACGTCAGAAGTATATTGATCAAGGACAATCTATTAACTTAATGATACCACCAAAAACACCACCGAAAGAGGTTAATGAATTATTAATCTTTGCTTGGGAAAACGGTATTAAATCTTTATACTATCAACGCTCTGCCAATCCTGCGCAAGAACTTGCTCGATCAATTCTTACTTGTTCTTCTTGCGAAAGCTAAGTTAGCTTGACTAAATAAATGTCTAACAACCTATGGACAATATTTTTACGGTATTTAATACTATAATAACAAGCGCTGTAAGTATTGCAATTTTTTATCTTAAATACATGTTTAAGCGAAAGAATTATGATCCTATCAAAATTCAAAATAATATTGATGAGAATATTATAGCAGCGATAGAATTTTTACGTTTGGAGTTAGATGCTGACAGAGTAGTGATACAGGAGTTTCATAATGGTGGAAAATATTTCTCTGGCAGTAGTCAACAAAAGCTTTCTATATCTTATGAATCGTGTAGGAAGGGTATATCGTCAATATTTAGAAAGTTTCAAAATGTGCGTGTATCAGCACTATGTAATATAATTAAACGGTCTATGACGAGGGAGATATTAATTAACCTTAAAGATGAGACCTGTGCATATAGTCATGATTTGCAGATGCATGGTACAACAACTGCTGCTTTTACTGTAGTAAAAACCTTGACTAATAGGAATATTGGTCTATTATCAATACATTACGTTAATCGTAATAAACCTAAGCTAACTGAAGAAGAGGAAGAATTGATCAATGTACAAAGACGAATTATTTCAGGGTACTTAGTATCGCATAAGATAAAAATATGAAATGGAAATATAATAACACAGCAGACGAAGATAGTGAGGATTTAGGGGCAAATGCTATGCAAGCACTACTAACAGCATCTGCCGCATCATATAGTGGCTCATCTGGAGGTAACTCTATTAGAGTTGTTGAAAATACAATTTACTTTTATGGTGATGTATTAGAGAGTAATGCCTTAGAGTTAAATTCAACTCTTCATGCAGTAGATAAAAAATTACAGGTATCGAGTCAATTTCTCGAAGTTAAGCCTATAATTAACTTACACATTAATTCTTACGGTGGATCATTGTTTGCTGGGTTAGCTACAGTAGATACGATCAGACGACTTAACGCGGAAGTTCATTCTGTTATTGATGGGGCCGCGGCATCAGCTGCTACTATTATATCCGCTTCTTGCGCAAAACGTTCAATTGGTAAATATTCTAAAATGCTTATCCACCAACTTTCTGCTGGGGCCTATGGTAAGTATACAGAGTTAGAAGATGATATGGAGAACAATAAGCACTTGATGGATACTATTAAAGCAATCTATAAAGAGTATACTAAAGTACCAATGAAAAAACTTAATGAAATCCTTAAACATGACTTGTGGTTTGATTCTAAGACATGTCTCGAATTAGGTTTAGTTGACGAAATTATCTGAAATACTTGCAAAAGTTAGTTAGTGTATATAAATATACTTCTATGAAAACACTAACTAACTATTATAATCCAATTGTTAACCTTGAAAAAGCTTTTGAAGGGTTATTCAATCAAACCCCACTATTTCACTCTTTAGAGGAAATCTATAAGACTGGCGATCAAGTTCGCTTTTCTGGTGATGATAACTGTCTAACAGTTCAAGTAGACTTACCAGGGGTTACAAAAGACAAATTGGATTTATCAACAGATTCAGATAAGCGTGAAGTTTATATTAAAGCTACACGTCAGGTTAAAACGCAGGAAGGTCAAAGAGATCAAACATATAATAGATCTTTTAGTATTGGACGAGAGTATGATCTCAATAAAATTGATTTTAACTATATAAACGGTCAATTAGAGGTAACGGTACCACGTCGCAAGAAAGAGGAATACATACGTAAGTATTCAGTTTGATTTAATCTTAACCTATACAACCTCTAGAGTTATAACTCTAGAGGTTTTTCTTTACAAATTAGTCAAGGCGAAATAATTAATGGCCAAATGTAAGGTGTTGTCTGTTATGATTAGTAACCACATGGCCAGAAAATCTGGCGTCTTTTTACAATAACCATATTGTGATGTATTTTCCTTTCTCAACCAATACCTTCTTGGAGCAAGATAATTCTTAAGAATAGCAACCTTTTTAGCTAAAGCATACCGGTCTATAAAGAAGTGAGTTATACAAATAACAGAAAACGCAGCTAACGATGGCTCCATTATAAGAAAGGGAAGCGAGTACGTAAATGCGTGCGCAGCTGCTGCTTTACTGCATTTCGTTTTATTAAGTGCCATCCAGTCGCTCTGAAGAAGATAGTCACCAATCAAATGGAGTATCAGTTGGAGCATTGTATCTACATATAAAATTTATGTCTTGGGCCTGATTTTGCAACTGGTTTAATAAATAAAGTTGTGGAGAGTTTCTTAAAGCTAGTTACCGAGGTTGGATTTCCAATAGCCGGCGCTATTGTATGTGGTACATTTGTATTTATTATTCTTAAATTTATACTTAGTGAGATTACTAGTTCAGTAAAAGGTATTGGAAATATGATTAAGTCGCTAGAGAATAGAGTACAAACTATGAATAATGATATTATTAAAATTGATACTTTGGTATCACACGCGTTTGACAAGCAGCCTAATTTAGATAGGTTGGCAGCTAATGAAGGTAAAGAAGACGCAAGAAAGGATTAATATGAGCGATCAAGTAGTACAATCAATAAATGAATTTGGGTTTCCAATTATAGCAGCCTTTGGGTTAGGATACTTTGTATACTATACATGGAACTGGGTTGTTAAAGAAATCAAACCAGTTCTGGATGAATCTACAGGCACTCTTATTGGTTTAATAGATAGAATTAGAATGTTAGATAATGATATGATTAGACTAAACACTAAGATTCAAATGATAATTCAAGAGAAAGATCAACAAAAAAGAACGCGAAAAAAAACTTAAATATACTATTCAATATTAAATAGTAATATGAAGGCATTACTTATAGCACTCATGGTAACTTCAGCTGCAGCCGATCAATTAACATTTAGGTTTAAATCACCATCGTTTAATGGAGTTGGATATAGTTCACATAAAATAAATTTAGAAAATATTTCTGCTGCTAGAAAGAAGACTATTAGAGACGAAATAAAATCTCTACAGATTCAAGCTAACTTAGCCGCTCAGCGGACGCCCTTGAATGTATTTATGACTAATTTACAGTCAAGAATTTATTCAGAGCTCTCTAAGCAAGTTACTGAACAACTATTTGCAGATACAGGTATTGAATCAGGAGCTTTTGATTTAGATGGTAATACTATTTCATGGTACAAACTAGCTAATCAAATTAACCTTACAGTAACCGATACAGATGGAAACCTTACGGAAATTTTAATTCCAATAGGTTCTCTTCTGCTGCCTGAGCCTACTACTAATGAAACTACTTCTAACAACTAGCCTCATAAGCTCCTTTTTGCTATTAGGTAGTTGTAGTTATCTTAGAAAAGATCTATCAGAATTACCAGAAGTAGCACCAACACCTTTAAAAACAGAGCTGGCTGAGCTGCCTGTATTAGACGGGGAGGCTATCTATATTGGTGTATCTGATTTTAAAGACTTAACTGGTCAACGAAAGCAGTCAGATAATTATGCCAGTTTTTCTTCTGCCGTAACACAAGGAGCGGAAGCATGGTTAATTGAATCTTTACTAGATTCAGGTAATTGGTTTAAAGTATTAGAAAGAGGTCAACTTGATAGTATTATGCGCGAACGTGCAGTAGTGCAACAAACTAGAGAGGACTTTACAGATAATGATACCGGACTTAAGCCTATGCTTTTTGCAGGGTTGCTTATACATGGTGGAATTATTGGATACGATACTAATTACGTCAGTGGTGGTATAGGAGCTTCATATCTCGGTTTAGGAGCATCTGAGCAGTATAGAAAAGACGTAGTTACAGTTTCAATAAGATTTGTAAGTACTTTAACAAGTGAAATACTAGTATCTTCAACGGTCTCTAAAACAATATATTCTACATCAATCGGAAGTGATGTTTTTAAATATGTTAAAAATGAAGTTAATCCATTAGAGGTAGAGTATGGATTTGCTAAAAATGAAATGGTTTCTGTAGCAACTAGAGCTGCAATTGATTTAGCTATTATTAATATAGTTAAAAAGGGTGAAGAGAAGGGTATGTGGAAGTTTGTAAATACCCCAGTTGGTGACAACTAAATTGGTAATTTTTCATTAAATATTAATATGAAAATTAAAGTATTCTCTCTCAGTATACTCGCCTCTATAGGCTTGGCATCAGGTAGTAATGAAATTTACTTAGATCAGGTAGGAAGTGCAGGTGTGTTTAACATATCACAAATTGGATCTTCAAACAAATTAGGTGAAGGTACGAACCGGTCACGTATAGAAGGTGAAGAAGTTATATTTAACGTAGCAACTATTGGTAATCAAAACTTAGTAGATATTGATTCTGTTGGTAACGAAGAAGTAGTAAATCTTCAAGTTGAAGGAGATGCTAATGAGGTTATATTAGCTCTTAATGGTGATCAAAACTCTGTTAATGCTTTCGTAGCAGGTGATTCGAATGGTGTATTAATTGCAGGTAATCAGGAAGATTCAGAAAAAGCTTCTGTTAATAACGGAGTAATTAACCTTAATGTAGAGGGAGCTTCAAACGATGTAGAATTACTTTTGTTTGATACTTCATATACCTTTACTGATTACTTTATTGGAGGTTCTTTAAATACTATTAGTTCTTATCAAGAAGGTCACGGCGGTTTGATTGGTCACTCTCAATTAGTTGATGTTTACGGAAGTAGTAATAATTTATTAATAT
>Ga0208667_1000846_pt1 | contig 12236 bp, 2 predicted proteins | sample 11BtaG_FD_184085 | JGI IMG/M metagenome (GOLD analysis project Ga0208667, IMG submission 184085) | Marine viral communities from the Subarctic Pacific Ocean - 11B_ETSP_OMZ_AT15265_CsCl metaG (SPAdes) (version 2) | ecosystem: Environmental > Aquatic > Marine > Oceanic | place: Pacific Ocean... | reverse complement strand
TACTCTAAAGTCTACATTAGCATTAATAGGATTTATTACAACTTTATCATCAAATAATTTAAGAGTTTGTACATTATTACTAGTAAAAGTAATATCATCATCATTAGGACTTAAAAAATCAATATAAGTTTGAGAATTATTTGCAGATTGTACATAACCATTTATTACTATACCCCCACCAAGTGTTAAATTTCCTGTTAATGTGTGGGCATCATTAGAATCTAATAATAATTTTTGTTGGGCTGCTCCTGCTTTATTTGCAACACTAAAAATTAAATCAGATGATATACCATCAGATGCACCCTCACTTACAACTGCTTTTATTGCGGCTGTTTCTCCTGCTGTTCTTTCATCTAAATCACCTATTGAACCTGATTCTGCTACAAACCTTATAGAACCTAAAATGTCTCCTGCTTGTGGTGGGGTTATAAATCCTAATGATTCAAGTTTTTCTAATATTGAATTTTGTTTTGCGGATGATAAACTATTAAAATAATTTGTAGCTGCTACATCACTTGCTACAGAAATACCAATTGTGTCTAATGAAAGTTGATTAATAGTTACACCTCTAGAATATTTTAAAACAAATTCACTACCAGTTGTAGCTGAATTTACGTCTCTATCAAAACTTTCAATGTTACCTTCTTTATTTATTTTTAAACCTTTTCTAGCTCCTGGTCTTTGGAATTGAGCTGTATCCACTACAGCATCAAAAGCTGATTGGGGGTCATCTGTATTAAAACCAATATTACCACTTTGTGAAATGTAAACTGAATTAGTATATCCACTACTACCTGAAACTTCAAATGTTAAATTAAATGAACCTGGTACTGCTCTTATTCTTGCTCTTTCTTTATTATCGTTATAATCTGCATGTTTAGGATTTTGTTGGGTAGTTTCATAAAATTTAATTTCACTGTCTTTGATTTTAATAGGTCTACCTGTTGTTGGTTTTGTAATTATTTCATCACCTTTGATTGAACCTGATATTTCAACATCTGCTTTAGGGTCTTTAGTACCAAATCCTACAGCACCCGAAGAAGAAAAATACATTAAGGTTGAATTTATTCTTGATGAAGCATTATATCCTAAAGATGATGTACCTGCTTGAAATATTATAGATGTAGGTTCATCTGCATCAAATCCTATTTTAAAAGATGATGATGCTGCACTTAATACATTAGTAGCTTCTGCAAAATTAAAGGTTCCAGAACCTGTACTTTTTATAATAAAAGAAAAAGATTCATTTGCAGCTAAGGATCCTGTAAATAGTGTAGGTGTGTTTTGTGCACCCCTATTGATATTACTATTATAATGTATTGAACTTGTAAAATTACCTTGTTTACTAGCTGATATTAAATTTTGTCGATGATAACCAGATCCTGTAATTAAATCATGAACTATATTTCTTATTACAGTTGAATGAGATGCCCCCTTAGTTCCTGGATTTATTAAAACATCTCTATATTCTATATTTGTTACGTTAGTACTTGTAAAATATAATGAAGAAGAAACAGATAATACATTAAAACCTCCTCCTTCAGTATTAAAACTTCCTGTGTGTTTATTTGCAAAGTGGGAAGATGTAAAAAATCTTATAACTAGTTGTTCATCTACCCCAGCGCTTATAGTACTACCTGAAAATATAGGAATTATTATATAAGGATTTGCCTCACTATCACTTATTAAATTACCACCTAAAGTTGAAGGGAATGTAAGTTCATATTCCGCAGATGTTGCGGGGGCTGAAGATGTTGGGGTAAATATAGATTCTGAAGCATAAAACTGTAGTCCGTTTAGTGCATCAGCCTTGAAAAAATTTTTAGATGTAACGTAATTAGGCATATTTTATATTATGATGTTGATCCTACTGATATTTCTCCTGAGTAATGAATGCGTTCTGCAACTAGTCCAGAACTAGGCCATTCAGGTACCGAAGCTTGAGCGTACTCAATACCTCTCATACCCCCCATACTTATATCATTTTGTTTATACACACCTACTCCATCTCCTACTCCTGTTACGTTAGTAGCTGATGGTGGTGGGAAACTAATACTACCAAAGGTAAATCCTACATCATCCGCCATTTTTTGAAAATAAGTAAGTAGATTATTATCTGATTTCATTGCTTGCATTTGGTGTTGAAGATGTTTTAAACCTGTGTCAGTAATAATATTACCTTGTTGAGCTCCATTTCCTACTATATTTGTTTCATCTTGGTAAGGGTATTCACCATTTGCATCTTTAAATTTATCATAAAAAAATGTTTTTATAAGTGATGGAGAAAGACCCATTCCAAATCCGGTTTGTATTGGTTTATCTGTCCATCCTACTCTTGTAGCACCGTTTGAAATTTGAAATCCATCTATATCGTATTGAGCATCTATTACATTTCTTATATTTCTTCTTTGTATTGACATTTTACTTAGTTAATTTATTTACTAATTCTTTTAATTCTTCTATTTGTTTTTGTTGGTCTTTTACAGCTTCAATTAGTAAAGGAACAACTTTATCCATTTTAATTGTTTTATAAGGTTCTGTTTCTCCATCTATTCTGTTCCCTGATAAATATATTTTTTCGTTGCCTTCATTATCAAAAGGGGCACGAGTTACTGCTTGTGGGATAACTTCTTCTAATTCTTGTGCAATTAACCCAATTTCATTGTGTTGACGATCTGTTTGGAAACCTAAATCTAATGCTTTATCTTTCCAATCGTAATAAACACCTCTTAATTTTTTAATTTTTTCTATTGGATCAGGAATTTCAACTACATTTTCTTTTAGTCTTTTATCTGAGGCGAATGCTACAATATCATTTCCTACCCTTAAAACACCAAAACTATTTGCATTATAAGTAAAATTAGTTGTTGGTGTACCCATTACACCAGCTGTACCTCCATTAAAATATACTCCATGTGCAACACCACCAGGTTCAAAATCTAATGTAACGTTAGTTGTATTATAACCTATAACATTAGAAGTACCTGTGGAAGTGATACTTATATTTGATCCTTCTGCAAAATCAAGACCAATTTGTTGATCAACAGATCCAAGCAATTGTGTACCAATACCATTAACTACTGCTAAAAAACCATTAAACCCACCTGCATCTGTTAGTATATTTTCTGCTGTTCTAGTTTTTACTTCTTGGGACCCAATAGCACTATCTAACATTAAATATTTATGATATTGTGATGAGTTTATATTTGTTGAAACATCACCTAAAAATAAAGTATTACTTGCTGAAATAGCTCCACCAACTTGTATATGAGCTCCTGAACCTGGGAAAGAATTTGTATTAATATAAACTCTACCATCTGAGTCTATTCTCATTCTTTCAGACGAAGTTGTATTATCAATTTGACCATCAGGAGCTGTACCAAATGTTAGATACCCACCTTTAGCTGTTTCACTATGGTTTTCAGAAGCAAAACCCGCTATATAAGCTGAAGCTTCAAATATACTTGAAGGGACATCACCATCTTTTGAGTCAAAACCTATACCTCCTAAAGTCTCACCAATTGCAGTATTATTATCATCTCTAACAATTATTATACCATTATCAGTATCACCTCCTGAATGTCTAACATCTAATACATTTGCTGGGCTATTATTTGATCCAATTGTAAGTCCTTGTTCATCACCACCAAACACAGCATATGTTGTTGTTCCTGCTTGTATGAATACATCATCATCAGGTCTAATAATAACGTCATCATCTGCGGCTATATATAAATCTTCAGGGTCAATATCATCTGATTGAATAAATGTATCTGATGAATTAAAAACTATTTTATTAGTACCCATATCAAGATCCTGAGTAGCTGTGTGGTCACCTAAATTATCGGCACCAGTTGTTGCTTGGAATGTAGGTGCGTTTCCTGTACCATTACTAGTTAGTACGTGTCCTGCTGTTCCTGTAGCTACGTGAGCTGGAGCTCCAGATGAATTATATGTAATTAAATTACCGTCTGTACCATGAGCCATTTTAGCAAGAGAAACAGCATTATCTGCTATCTGGTCTGTATCTACAGCACTATTAGCTATTTGGTCTGTATCTACAGCATCATTAGCTATTTGGTCTGTATCTACAGCATTATCAGCTATCATAGAGTTTTCAACAGCATCAGCTTGAATTGTAGTTGTAATTGATGTTGTACCTGAACCACCTACATCACCAGATAATGTTATAGTTTGGTTACCTGTTAAATAAGTACTAGAATCAACACTACCATCTGCTTTTAAGAATTGAGTAGAAGTACCACCTCCTTTAATGAAACTATTTGCTGTTACATCCCCACTTGCACTTATATTACCCGAGGCTGTTATATTATTTGTTACATTTAAATCTCCTGTTAAAGTGTCTGTTGTATTTAATAGGAATGAACCTGAAATAGAAGCTGCAGATAAGTTAGCAAAATCTTGTGATTGCCATGAACCTGAAATATCAGATGCAATTTGAGCTGATGATGAAATTAAACCACTTAAAAAGCTAGATGTAGTAGCGTATGTTAATTCACCTGTTGTTGAATTATAAAATACTTGATTAGCATTATTTGTATTTGATAAACCGGCATTTAAAGTACCACTTGCACTTATATTACCTGAGGAAGTAATATGGCTATTAAATTCTGATGGTTGTAAAAATTGTAAATTAGTTACAACTGCAGCTGAAGTGTCACCAAATACTAATTTAGTATCTGCTGGGGCAAATGTTAAAAGAGGATTATCACCCAAATGATATGCTGTATCTGCAAATATATTTCCACTTGCACTTATATGACCTGAGGCTGTTATATCAGATCTAACATCTAAATCACCATTAATCATCATAAATGATGTTTGTCCTGCGTTAGATACATTATTTGTTCCAAATTCAAATTTAGGAGAAGTAAGTAGTATTTTACCAGAGCCTGTTATATTTTGGAGATCACCATCTCCATATAATGCTAAATCTGCTTCATTACCTGTAGCTATAAAACTATGTGCAATATTTTTTCCACTTGCACTTATATTACCTGAAGCTGTTATGTGAGATATATTTGATGTATTTCCTACTTGTACACTACCATAAGAAAGTAATGAATTATTTCCTTGACCAGGGTTTTGAATTGTTACAACATTAGAAGCACTTGCGTGGAATATTGATCCCTGGTTTGATGAATCGTTAACAATTAATCTTCCATCTAACTCTAAATTATTTGATGTTATATTACCTGAGGCTGTTATATCGTTTGTTACAGTTAAATCTCCAGTTAATGTGTCTGTTGTATTTAATAAGAATGAACCTGAAACGCTAGCTCCTGTTGGTAAAGCTGATATTAATGATGCATTACTAGATATACTTTGAGCATTATCTAGAATATTAGCTAAATTAGTTGCTATATCTTCAGCAATAGAAGAACTTGTTGATGTAAATGCACCTGAAACTGCTTGGGCAAACACTGCTGTGTTAGTAAGACTAGCAATTATATCCTGTTTTAATTCACCACTTGTTGTATTATAATATACTAAATTATTATCTGTACCCGCAGTTAATCCTGCAAATAAATTTCCACTTGCACTTATGTTACCTGTTACTTCTGTATTTCCAATTAATTTTACATCACCGGTGCCGTTAGGGTTTACTATTAAATCTTCATTCGTATCATATGTTGTAATGTGAGCTCCATCATTACTGTGCCCGAGTCTAAGCACTGGTGTAGTTTGTGTAATAGATGTATTTCTAATTGTGTTTGCAAAGACTGAACCGTTAACTCTATGGTCTATATTAGCATACGGCCCTAAGTCAAAGTAGTACGTACTTGACCTTATACCTTTAAATATACTATTAGTATTAGAGGCTGCGTTATTTGCAATTAATGAACCTGTAAATTGGTGTATGTCATCGTCTGTGTCTCCAAATTTAGTAGAACCACTTTCAAACATTATTGAAGCTGAAACAAATTCTGTGTGAAATTCTTGGGCTGTAATAGTACCTGTTACTGTTAAATCTCCATCTAAAGTGTCTGTTGTGTTTAATAAGAACGAACCTGAAACGCTAGCTCCTGTTGGTAAAGCATTTATGGCAGTTGTATTATTACCTACAATAGTAGTGATAGATGCTAAATTACTCGTATTAGTTGCTATGTCCGTAGTATTAGTTGCTATATCTTCAGCAATAGAAGAACTTGTTGATGTAAATGCACCTGAAATTTCTGTAGCTATTTGATCTGAACTGCTTAAAAATGTATATGAGTTTAAAAGCGAACCTGTTGCGGCATCAATTGCACCTGAAATTGAAAGAGATGAAGGAGAAAAATCATATGTTAATTGTCCTGTAATTCTATTATAATAAACAGCAGTAGATTGAGGTATTGCTGGTAAATCAGTAAGTACAGCAGTACTTGCACTTACATTACCACTTGCATTTATATTATTTGAAGCTGTTATATTTGTGTGGAAAGTAGTTGAATCTGAAGTAAGTGATATGTGTTTATCCCCAGTACCATCACTACTGTAAATGTAAAAATTATCATCTGATTCTGCTATATTACCTAACGTCCAATTAGTGGTTCCTGCTGTTTTAAATTCTAATCTAAGGTTATCATTATTTGCTATTCTTTCTAAAGTTGCTCTTGTGTTAGCTGATTTGAGAAGTATAGTACCACCATTTGAACTACTAATAGTAAGACCCCCTCCTGCTAATCCACCTTGTGCGTGGAAGTAATCTGTAGGTATAAAATCACTTCCTACCCCAATTCTACCTCTACCTGAAATATTATTAAAAGTTATTACATTAGAACCGTTAACTTTAAATTTAAATTGATCAGCTGCACTATGCTCATCATGAAAATATTTTATACTACCTATGTCTATATCATCATGTCTTCCAAAATGTAATTGTGATGCTCCGTCATCAGCTGCTATAATTGCAATTGATGCAAATTCACTATTATTATTGTTTTGAAATATAGCTATATCTGAAATTCCAGGTGGTGGAGTACCTTGTCCAGTTGATTTTTGAATTAATAATTTACTACTTGTTATATGATTTGTTACAGTTAAATCCCCAGTTAATGTGTCTGTTGTATTTAATAAGAATGAACCAGTTTGTGAATTTGTTACAAATGAACCAGTTTGGCTATTTACAACAAACGAACTTGTAGCACTAGTTAAAGTTGCTATGTCAGTAGTATTAGTTGCTATACTTGCCGAAAAAGACGAACTTAAAATTGTAAATGAACCTGATATTCCTTCTGCTGTAAAAACAGATGCTGCTGTACCATAAGATAATTCACCTGTAGTATTATTGTAAAATACTGTGTTTGAAGTTGTTGTGTTATCTAAATTTGTAAATACAGCAGTACTTGCGCTAATATGACCACTTGCACTTATATTACCTGAGGCTGTTACTGGACCATTTAATAAAATTTTACCCCCATTTTCATCTACTTGAAAAAATACTTTATTATCACCACTTAATCTTTGTAAAATAAAACTACCATTACCATTACTTTCAAACTTACCAGTAATGTCTCCACTTCCCGCAGTATCAATTTCTAATTTTAATTGATCTAATCTTGATCTAAATTTAAATGTTGATGAATCACCAGAAACACCCGATAATCTTCCAAACTCTACTGTTGGTTGTGCCGTAGTATTAGGAATAAAAATATCTCCTTTAGTAGCACCCCCAGTTCTATTAAACTCAGATGTATTTCCAACAATAAATAAACCACTGGCTGTTATATTACCACTCGCACTTATGTTACCATTAGGACCATCTGCTACTATATTACCTGAAACATGTAAATTTGCGGTTGGGTTGATACCTCTTAAAATAGAGATTTTATCACCTTTCATGTATAATAAAGGATGTGTTCCAATTCCCCCCGCAGTTGGGTCTATCGCAAAAGGATATAAAGAAGTATTTGGATCTCTTATTAAGAAAGAATCACTATAACCAACACCTGTTAAACCTGTTGACCATGTTACATCATCATTTTTAAACTGTAAATTAGCATGGTCATTACCTGTTTCTCCTTCTATTATTACTACAGGGTCAAAATCTGTTGCCCCACCACTACTATAATTACTTTTAATATGGAGCATTACATTAGGGTCAGTAGGGGCTGTTGTTCCAATACCAACTGTTCCATCTACTCCTATAGATCCTGTTATTCTTAAAGAACCAGTCATTTCATGAATATCATCCTGTGTGTCCCCAAATTTAGTAGAGCCGCTTTCAAAAATTATTGAAGCCGAGACAAATTCTGTGTGGAATTCTTGGGCAGTAATTGTACCTGTTACTGTTAAGTCTCCATCTAAAGTGTCTGTTGTGTTTAGTAAGAACGAACCAGTTTGAGAATTTACAACAAATGAACCAGTTTGAGAATTTACAACATACGAACTTGTAACACTAGTTAAAGTTGCTATGTTAGTAGTATTAGTTGTTATATTAGTAGCTATTGAAGCGCTTGTTGACGTAAAAGCACCTGAAATATCTGTTGCAATTTGAGCTGATGAAGAAAGTACTCCTGATCCTGAAAAAACTTGAGCAGAAGATGAAATTACTCCTTCAGCGTTTAGTAATTTAACTGCTGTATCTTGTGTTAATTCTCCTGTTGTTGTATTATAATAAACAACATTAGCATAATTTTGTGCAGTTAAACCACCAAATAACTTACCACTTGCACTTATATTACCTGAAGAGGTTACATTAGAACCATTTACTATAAGACCTTCATTTCCAAAAGTACCTATTTTTACTGTTTCATCTGAAAATACTTCCATTATAGGAATACCTGAAATATCTCCTACTGAAAATAAAGAACCTGAAAGTGAATCTGTTATTGAAAATAATTGTCCTTGTGATCCTTGAATGTCAAATAAAGTAGAACCTGATCCTATTATTGTATTACTACCTGATATTGTTAATGATCCTGTTATTCCTGAATTTCCACTTCTTTGTCCTGTTGATAGGAATGTTTGTGAAGCAGATATAAAATTTTGTCCCTGCCAAGATCCTGAGATGTCAGCTGCTATTTGAGCTGAGCTACTTAAGAATGTGTATGAACTTAAAAGTGAACCTGTTGCAGCATCAATTGCACCTGAAATGTCTGTTGCTATTTGTGTAGAACTGCTTAAAAATGTGTATGAGTTTAAAAGTGAACCTGTTGCTGCATCTATTGCTCCTGATATTGAAAGGGATGAAGGAGAAAAATCATATGTTAATTGTCCTGTAATTCTATTATAGTAAACAGCCGTAGATTGAGGTATTGCTGGTAAGTCAGTAAATACAGCAGTACTTGCACTTACATTACCACTTGAACTTATATTACCTGAGGCTGTTACATTTGATTCTAATAATGTTGATGTTAATGCTCCTGCTTTACCTATTACTATTTTAGTAATTTGTGAATCAGCAAATACTTGACCTGTGGTAGCACTATCTGATGTGTCTAATGCAACTTCACCGTCTATTTCTACTTTATTAAATATTCCTACATCCCCAATAATATTTCTACTTGCACTTATATTACCTGAGGATGTTATATGATTAGTAACCGTTAAATTTCCAGTTAATGTGTCTGTTGTATTTAGTAAAAATGAACCTGTTGCTGAAGTTAGATCTGCTATAGAGGCTGAGTTTGTAGCTATATCTGTTGCAATTGAAGCACTTGTTAAAATGAACGCGCCTGAAATATTTGCTTCTAATGCGTATGAACCTGTTGCACTAGTTAAGGTATTTATATTGTTTATGTTTATAGCTATAGACGATAAATTTGTAGCTACATCAGCTGCTATTGAAGCACTTGTACTTGTAAAAGCACCTGAAATTTCTGTTGCTATTTGAGCTGAAGATGAAATTAAACCACTTAAAAAGCTTGATGTAGGATTTTGAGTTAATTCACCTGTTGTTGGGTTATAAAATACTAAGTTAGAATTGTTTGTACTTGTTAATCCTGCATTTAAAGTTCCACTTGTACTTATACTTCCATTTGACCCATCAGCTACTATATTACCTGAAACATGTAAAGTATGACTAGGATTAGAATATCCTATACCAACTTTATTTTGATTAACAGAAAGCATATAACTTGATGCGTCTTTAGAAACAAAAAACGGAAATTTATTAGGTGTTACGCTTTTTAGATAAAAACCATCATTTCCACCACCACCTACATTTCCTAACAGGTAATTTGCATCTACATTTTTAAACTGTATGAATGCTTTGGAAGAGGCGTCGTCACTTTCTATTAATAATGTTGGGGTTTGGGATGCAGGTGCTACATTTATTGATTTAATATGTAGAGGGATGTTAGGGAGAGTATTAGGGATAACTCCTATTCCTACATTATCTTTAAAATGTGATGTTCCATCTATAGTTAAATTTGAAGTTGAACCTGTTAAATGTAAAGAACCTGTTATTCCTGAGTTTCCATTTCTTTGTCCCGTTGATAAAAATGTTTGTGAAGCAGATATAAAATTCTGTCCTTGCCAAGATCCTGAAATGTCTGTTGCAATTTGTGTAGAGCTACTTAAGAATGTGTATGAACTTAAAAGCGATCCTGTTATACCATTAGCAGCACCTGATATATCTGAAGCTATTTGTGCTGATGAGGAAATTAAACCAGCTAAAAAGCTTGATGTAGTTGCATAAGTTAATTCTCCACTACTAGTATTATAAAACGCTAAATTAGGAGTAATACTATCACTTGCACTTATATATAAATGACCACTTGCACTTATATTACCTGAGGCTGTTATATGGCCTCCGTCTTTTACATTTATACTACCTGAAAATGTATGTATGTCATCTGATGAATTTCCAAATTGAGTAGAACCACTTTCAAAAATTATAGAAGCTGAAACAAATTCTGTGTGAAATTCTTGGGCGGTAATAGTTCCTCCTACAGTTAAATCATTTAATATAAGTCCATTACTAGAAGTTAAACTAGAACCTGTTAAAAATAAAGAACCTGTTATTACAGAATCTCCATTTCTATGACCTGTTGATTTAAAAGTATTACTTGCTGCTACTATATCGGCTGCTAAAGAAGCACTTACACTGTCAAATGCCCCTGAAATGTCTGATGCTAATTGACTTGAACCCGAAATTAATCCACCTCCTATAAGTGATGCTGATTGGTGGGTAAATATTCCTGTAGCATCATCATAAAATACTATTTTAGTTCTTGTGGCTGAGGGTAAATCTGCTGTTAGCCCACCATCTATGTCTAAATTTCCTCTATTATCTAATTTTAATTCTGTTTTTCCATCAGATGCTTTAACTATAAATAAATCAGGATCAACATTGTAAATAAAAGAACCAGTAAGAGGACCCGCCCAATTAGTAGTTATACTCATACTAGTTGCACCGTTTATATCTTCTACTCTAACTGTTTGGTTATAACTTCCAGTTGAAATATTAACAAGATCACCTGCTTCAAAAAAAGTAGCAGGTCCTATAATTTGATTATTAGATGCTGTTGTATTAGATACTACTGCATTTACATTTAGCCCAGGATTAGGAATAACATTTCCAAATGAGGCACTTTGACCAACAATAATATTACCTGTTATTGTGGTATCACCTCCTATAGTAGTGTCTCCAGTAATTATACTATCTCCTGTAATTGTTAAAGTTCCAGTGATAGAACTATCACCTACTCTTGTACCATCTGATTTAAATGTGGCTGGGATCCCAACATTATATTGGGTTATGTTTGTAATATCGCCACTTCCAAAAGTGTCTGTGGCTAGTCCACTAGATATTCTATGAACACCAAGGTTCGATTTGTAATAAAGTACACCATTTTTGATGTCTATTACAAGGTCCTTTCTTGAGAACTCCGCGTATTTGGGTTCTTTAAATTTATTAATTATCTTGTGGGCCACAAACTATTAGTTTATATAATTACAAAATACCTAATTAAATTAAAATGCCTATCCTTCTAATTTAAAACGTTTAGATATTTATCTGTTAATAAATATAAACAAAAAAAGTTAAATGTGATTTATCCTGCTGATATTTTTAAAGTACCTGAATCATTCCATAATCTACCAGCTACACTAGGATCTGATGTAGGTAAATTAGTAAAATCTACTTGTGAACCATCTATTTTAAGATTACCACTTCCACTTATATTACCTTCTACTGTTAATTTTTCTGGTGGTGTAGATGTTCCAATACCTATTTTATCTTCAGATGCATCAATAAAAAATGAATGAGTGTCATTGCTACTTTCTAC
>Ga0208667_1000836_pt1 | contig 12342 bp, 14 predicted proteins | sample 11BtaG_FD_184085 | JGI IMG/M metagenome (GOLD analysis project Ga0208667, IMG submission 184085) | Marine viral communities from the Subarctic Pacific Ocean - 11B_ETSP_OMZ_AT15265_CsCl metaG (SPAdes) (version 2) | ecosystem: Environmental > Aquatic > Marine > Oceanic | place: Pacific Ocean... | reverse complement strand
GGCATAAATTATTAGTGGCTGAGAATATAAAGTCATCATTTTCAGAAGATGCATCGCTATAAACTGCACTTCCGTAAACCGCATTTACAGCATCATCATCAAGAGTAAAGTTTTCTGTCGTGGATGCCACGGATGTATTGCCCACATTATTACTGTTTACTGCAAATGTAGTATCTGCCCCTGGGTCTGAAAAGGATACAGTTTTGGCAGATGTATTAATTGCAGTAATTGTGTGACTGCCATTAATTGATGCATCGATATCATCCACATGAACTGTACCACTCACCGCAAACTCTGAGGCCGGAGTATCTTCAAGAGTAAGTGTCACCACATTGCTCGCTCTTACCGCATTCGTGACAATGTAGTTAATTGTGGTAGGAATCGCATTACCCATTGAGGCAACTGATGTTCTACCGATTGGGTTATATGAAATCCAAGACTCTGTTAGACCCGAATAACTGACATCTATAGTTGACCAACGCTGTGATGATCCAACTGTTGTAAACACTTCATTCGCACCTGACGATGCATATGTAATTGTACGAGTGTTGAAGTTTACAGAGGCTAAAGCAAATGTGCCATTCGGATCATCACCTGTGAAGTTTAGTCCATCAATGGTAATGTTGTTTCCAACAATAAAGGATAGGCTCGGAGTGTCATCTAATACCACTGTTACGACTCCTTGCCCGTCTACTTGAGAGCGAGATGCAGATAAAATAATATAAGGCAAACGAATCGCATCTTCGCCTGTTGTGATCGATCCAAATAAAGTGTTAAGTCCTTTGCGTGGTTGCCAAGTCCCATCGTCATTCATGCGACCATTCTTGGACAATGCTACCTCACCAGGTTTTAACTGATTGGGTCGCAGACGGGCATTCATTCGCAGAAAGAAGGTATCCCCCTCAGTCACGAATGGATCGTCTAGCTTGCCATATGAGCGGTAACGACTCACTTCTTCTTAACCTCCTGCCAAACCTTAATACTCATGTAGACAATGGTGATCACGCCTGCGATACATCCAAATAATGAGTCTAAGGACGAAAGTCCAAAGGTGGCTAATGTACCACTCAATCCTGCGACTGACACTCGATCAATCATTAGAACAATAGGTCGAGGACGATGATGCCTAGCACTAGGGCCACAAAGACTGTAATCATTTTGCCTCGTTTTGGGAGTGTTTCAAATTTCTTTTTGAGTAGAATTAAGTTTTTCATTTTAAATCGGAAGGTCTCGGAAAGGGAGGTCGAGTGGTGGATCTTGTGACTTCTGTTTTCGCACATCTTTTGGCCACGAAAATGGGTATTCCTAGATAGCATCCAAGCACTACTGCCGCTCCTATCAGGATTCTTTTTATGTAGGATGTGAACTCAGCGAATCCACTCTTATGCTCGGCCATTCCCTGAGCTACCAGGGCACTCACATCTCCATGAGTCAAAGCCTCAATCGTTTCTTCTGCTTCTACGAGTGCATCTGCATTTTTTAATGCCTCTCCGCTTACAGCACCTATGCCAGCACCGAGTGCCGCACCTCCTGGTCCCGCAAGAGATCCTGCACCTCCTCCGGCAATTGCTCCTAATGTCGGATAGGTCGAACGAAACGAACATCCGGCGGACAGGAAGCATAGTGCTATCAGCAGATAAATCATATAGGATCGTCAGATGACCAATCTTCGGTCGATAAAACTGCTAACATCTCAGAATGATCAAGTGCAGTCTTACCTTCCAAAAAGCTAGGCGTGTCGCCATCGAACTTAACGAATGTCTGAGTACCTGCTAGATTGTATCTTAAAGTAGAAGGACTCGTCTCTAGCACTTGATTAAAATCTACAGAAGATACTTCCGATGCGTCTATTATTACATAGTTTCTCATAGTTATTATGGTACTGTTGTTGAAAAGGTTGGGCCATTAGTTAGTGTTCCGTCATTACTTCCGCTTCCTTGGTCTGTTATAGTCGTGCCACTTCCTAAGTTATTATCACCCATACGCCACCACCCTACAGGATTCAAAGATGATATGTCGTTTGGTGTTCCACTGTTATAGATGCCTGTAACTTCTCGCTGAGTAAGTTCAGTATTAAAAATCGCAAACTCATCTATCAAACCGTCAAATTGATACGCTCCTTTAGCGACATGATTTGCATTTGCATAACTACCAAGACCTACTGATGTTGATCTGATGGCATAATTAACTCCATCAACATAGATAGTGAAGCTACTTGAAGACAGAGGGTCAACACCGTCGTAGGTTAGTATTAAATGATGAAAACCTGAAACAAGTGATGCAGATAAAGTAGAGTTATTCGTAGCGTATCCTCTAAACTCATTAGTTGCAGAACCAAACCATACACCGTTATAAATTGCATTACCTCCTGTGGTGTTTGATAAAGAAATGACAAAGCCTTTAGTAAGGTTAGTTTTTAATAAACATATGGTAGGAAAAGTAGTTGATATATTATCTACATCAAACCAAGCAGACACTGAAAACGCACTTGAGCTATTGATAGTAGTGTTAGTACCAAAGTCCATATAATCATTCGTACCATCAAAGTCTACAGAGTAGGTGTTTGTTATGGAGGGGAGGACGAGTGGAGGTGGTGCATTAGTTGAAAAAGTAGGCCCGTTAGTAAGTGTACCGTCATTGCCTCCACTACCCTGATCCGTAATAGTTGTGCCACTGCCGGAGTTATTATCACCCATTCTCCACCAACCTACGGGATTTAGCGAGGATATGTCGTTGGGTGTTCCGCTGTTGTACATCGCTGTTATGTCAGATGCGGAAAGGGCTGAATCAAACAAGGATACTTCATCTATTAAACCATTCCAATTATAAGTACCCGGTAATGAGTTATATCTTCCAATAACAAGATTGTTTCCTTTGAAAGTATTATTCGCGGTATTCGCACCTGTTTTAGTACCTTGAGAGCTTCCGTTTAAATACAGTGTTACATCTGTACCATCGTGAACAAAAGCTATGTGATACCAAGTTGATGCTGATAAAGTTGAAACAGTCCAAGTAGGATACCCCGGCCCCGGATAAGGAGTACCTGTTGACGGCCCCATGTGGTATGTAATTGTAGTGCTGTTTACTATATGTAAATACCAGCGATTCGATGAAACTCCGGCATTAAATGGTATTTCATTAACGGAATTGTAATTGATCCAAAGCGACCCACTATATGCACTGCCTGAATTTAAATCTGAAACATTACCACAATCAATATAATCGTCAGTACCATCAAAGTCTACAGAGTAGGTGTTCGTAATGGATGGTAGACCATCAGGAGCAGTAGGACTAGCGATTATTCCGCTACCAATACTTGGAAGAACAAAGGTCATCTTAGGATGCTGTGTCCCCGGCTAAAACAAATGTATCAGCAGAGTAAGCGACTATACTAGCTACTCCATACTGTGCATTGATCTTGGTGTGCGACTGTCTGTTGTAGATAGTAGTCGAAGAAGCACTGAAGGTAACTTGTCCTGCTCCTTTTTGTACGAACGAACAATTGAACCCTGCTCCCAATCCGCTTGGTACTGTTACTGTTACAGCAGAGGCATTATCCAACACTACTACTTTTCCGTTGTCACTAGATAGAAGCGTGTATGCAGTTCCTGTTTGGTCGTTGATAGATGCGTCAAATCCTAGTATTGCCTCGCCATCGAAGTTGCCGTCTGTCAAATCTCCTGCTGAAACTGTAACCGCTCCCGTCTGTCCTGCTACCGATTGCACGGGTGCTAGGGTCATCAGGTTAGTCGCTGTTACTTTCTTCGTAGTTGCGGTGCCAGCGACATCATCCACAATCGCCAATATGTCGGCTCCTGCGGGACTCGGTAGGTCTGTAAGTTCTGTAATTTTTTTGTTCATAAATATTTAAATATTAAGAGGGTACTGTGGTAGAGAAGGTTGGGCCGTTGGTAAGCGTACCGTCATTGCCTCCGCTACCCTGATCCGTAATAGTAGTACCTGTTGCTCCGTTATTATCGCCCATTCTCCAAAACCCTAGGGGACTCAACGAAGTAATATCGTTGGGTACTCCGCTGTTGTAAATTGATGTTATGTCAGAAGCAGATAAAGCAGAATCAAACAATGATACTTCGTCTATTAAACCATCAAGATAATTACCCGTGTAGTAAGACCCTATTTTAGCAGAGGTTACTGTGCTGTAGCTAATGGAGCTTAGACTCAAAGTGCTTGTCTGCACACTTCCATTTACATAGAGTTTTGCAGTCGATCCATCCCATGTACTAGCTAGATGATACCATTGCCCTGTGACTAGGTTACTATCACTCAATACTGAATACCAAGTTGTACCTGAGTAGTAAAAACAATACCACTTATTTTGAGTAGCAGTTAAAACGAAACCCGTATTAGCACCGCTTGCATCTTTACTAGAAGTGTAAATAGCATCGTAAGTACCTGATGTTGAGGCATGAGTGTCGGCTCTTACCCACGCTGATACAGTAAGTGCAGAAGTTGGGTTTAGTGAACTACTCGTACCAAGATCAATATAGTCATCAGTACCGTCTAGGTCTACCGAGTAAGTGTTACTAAAAGCAGGGGCACCACTACTAGCAGGTTCAAATACCAAGATGTCTCCGTTCTCTGCTGTTAATGGTTCAGCTAGTTCTGTTGTTAACGCTCCGTCTATAGCGGGTGCATCTCCACCAGGCTGTGGTTTCGCTATAAAAAGTCCTAGGGCTAATCCGGGCATCGTCTTTTAATGAAGTGCTGTCCAAGCTCCGTTAGCTCGTCCGTAAAACTTATTCTCGGTAGTATTGTATATCATTTCTCCGTCAGTCGGACTGCTGATAGCATTCATCTGAGTAGTAGTCATCCTCGGCATAATTACCCCTCCTGTTGTGGAAGCTACTTCTAGGGGTGCTGACGGGGAGAGAGTGCCTAATCCCACCCTGTAGGTATCCGGGTTCCCATCCTTATAAATAAATTGACCCAACTGAACATCACCATTTTCGTTCGCAATAATGATTGAATTAGTGCGAGCCTTATTTCTGACCCAAAAAGCATACGCACCCGTAGAATCATCATTAGCATCCACTTGAAGAGTAGCAACGGGACTCGTAGTACCAATACCGACATTGCCGTCTTCATTTATAGTCATTCTAGCATCTTCAATACCGCTGATTCTAGTAACAAACTCCATAGAACCACTACCAAGAGTATGATCATGCTCTCTTACTTGTATGTGAGCTAAATTTCTATTGCCACCATCACTATCTTTACCTACAAAATATAACTGAGCGGCAACAGTCCCGTCAGAAAAACTACCATAACCATGAATACCAATCTTTGCCGGGTCAGTATCACTAACAACACTTAAATTAAAATCAGGACTCGCAGTGCCTATTCCGACTTTGCCGGAAGAGTCGATGCGCATAGCTTCGGTTGAATTTGTGCAAAGACCCATTTGATTTGATGCTGGTGAATACATTCCAACCCCGGTTGCCGATCCGCCATTGCTAACACCTACAATCGAGCCTGTAGCAAGAATCTGACCATTTACCTCCAATTCAACACTCGGTGAGGTTGTCCCCACTCCCACTTTTGTTGTGCCAATAGCTAGTGCGGACGCTGTGCCCTCGCCATCTAGCACGGCCTTAACTGTAGAGTCCACTCCGTCTGTGTAATCTCCTACCTGAAGCAGACCTTTGTAGGTGCTTGCAGGTGTTTGATTTGCTAGATCGCTCATTAGACTCGGTAAGCTATGACTGCACCGCTTGTAAGCGTGAACGAAGTTGTGCGTCCATAAATTGGTGTACTTGGAGTCAATGTAGTCGCATCCTGTCCTGTGCAGAGATCTGCGATGTTATCGATATTACTTGTGATGCTTGCCAACACTGTGTCTTCGGTTGGTACGATGCAAAAGAAGTCACCTGTGTGCGCCACAGTATCATTAATGTATTCTCCTCCGTTAAGTCCTAATCCTCTGTATTCTGATGCCATTTTAAATATTGGTTGAGTATGTTGTTCCGTATGTTACGAATTGTATAAAGTTCTGCTGACCTTGCTGACGCTCTAGTTTATCTAGCTCCATCGTTATAAGTGATTCAGCCTGTTGAAATGCGACCTGTCCTTTTTCCATTTGACCATCTGCGGTTAGCCAATCCCCGTATGCTCCGTAAACCGCATACTCGGTGAACACATAAGGGAAGTCTGTGCTAGTAGATGTGTAGTCCTGGAAAGGTGCGCGATATAAGACAAATACGGGCTTAGTGCTGTTGCGATTTGTGAGTACAACTTTTCCATATCCACTACTTGCGTACTCCACACGGAATGCGATCTCGTTAGTGAATCCGGTATCGTAGGGATCATTATTTGATATGCGAAGGACTTCACCAATCTCAGTATTGAAATCTATCACATTCATGATGGTGGATACTGCTTCTGCTCCGCTTCCCCCGCCTCCTGAAAAGGATACTGTGGGCGCAGATGTGTAGCCTGTTCCACCTGCGGTGACTGCCACTCCGTTTACTGATCCATTGGAGTCGATTGTTGCAGTAGCGGTGGCTCCGCTTCCACCTCCCCCGCTGAAACTAACCATTGGAACTGATGTGTACCCTGTGCCTCCACCTCCTACAGATACATTGCGCACCTGATTGTCAGGTGTTTTTTGCTCCAGGCGGATAGTGTCAGGCCATCTTGTGCGCTCCCATGCCAATCTACCAAAGCGATTGAAACTACGAACTGCCGCATTTTGCTCATCCGTAAGTAACGAGTCAACGCCCACCAGGTGTTTAAGATTGGTGAGCATCGTACTGACCGTTACTTCTCTCATGCCGCGTTGAAGCTAGGTCCGCTAAAGGACTTCTTGGTTAAGGACTCGGCCTTGAAGGATGGGTTGTCGCGAAGGTACTCTTTTATGAAGCTCTTATCGCCCCAACATCCTGGCTTAAATTGATGCCAACGAAAATAATCGCGGGCAGGGATGGATGCTTTTAATTGTCCAAGCCCATCTGCTTTGGCGGAACCCATCTCGCGGTTCTCTTTACGGCATTGTGCCTCACGCATTGCGAGTTGTGATTTTTCCATGTCCACTTCGTAACGCAAATAACGGTCGAGGTTCTTCATGAACTGCGATCCGTTTCCGCTTTTCCAACTTGGTAAGAATATTTCCGCCATTTTTAGTAAAGGTTAGAGGGAGGTCCGCATCGCGAACCCCCCTCCGTTAAAAACACGATTAATTAAAATATCCGTGTGCTTTAGGGCTATAACACGCAAGGCCCGCTACGAGATCCGCAAAACCTCTGCGACCTCCGCCACGATTCTCAAGCTCAGAAGTAGACTCAGCTTTAAGCATGTGGATACCTACATACTCAGGATCAATAAGGAGTCCTGCGTCTGCATCAATAGTAGCCGATCCGGATGTTCTGTTTACAAACACGGATGGCACGATTGCCACATTTCCGAAATCACCCTCATAAAAATTCACAGTCAAACTGATCTTCTTACTCTCAGCAGGTTGTGTGATTTGATAATTAAGGGCAGTTGTGGAACCTTCCTGACGAGCGAAGTTTGAGATTTCGCGTTTAAGTCCAGGACCTGCAATCAAGGTGAGTTGTCCACCAGGCATTCCGTTGGCTTCGTAAAGCTCTTGGAGTACTGCGTTGAATGTAGTCTCAGTCTGTGTTCCGGTTGTGTCGTTAGCGACATTTTGGAACCCGGCAGGTACATCAGCAGGTTGACCACCAACTCCTAACCATTTAAGCATACCGCGAGTTTTGTATGGATTGGATCCATCGTCAGCGTCACGGTCTTGTGCGGAACAAACAGCGGCTTCAAGATCTCTTTTGAGTTCGCGAACTGCTTTACTTTCGGCATTTGCGTACTCGCTTGCAACTCCGGCTGTATCTACGATTTCCTGAAGATCGGAAACTGCGTAAGTTCTGCGAAGCTTTTGAACATAGTTACCAAGCTTTGCACGGTTTGCGGCTTTGTCATCAAAGGATGATGCGTCTTCGCCCTCAAGTACTCCGGCAAATGCGGCGGTACTTAAATCGTCACATTGCCACTCGAAGAATGTTCCTGTTGCGTTGCCCTTTTTAGCCATTGATACCAATGGAGTGGATTCCGGCTCCAACAAGGTGACTATATCGGTTAAATCCTCCCTGTTTCCGGCTACTGAATATGTTTTTGTAGATGCCATTTTTTATTAATTCCTTTTAAGTTTTATATAAGATTGATAGTCCGCCATAGATCCGGATTCTTCGTACTTTTTGTATGCCGCCTCCACAGCCTTCAGCTTTGCCGCTTGTGGAGTCTTCACCCTTGCCGTACCCGCCTCCGTGGATGCCACGGGCGATTTTGGTTTGGGTGCGGGTTTAGACTTTTGAGCGCTTCTTTCATTTATCGTATTCATACCCACCACCATTGCGGCCAGGGCATAATTAGCGTTTGGTAAATGATTGACCAACGGCCTGTAAAGCTTGTGGTCTTTTACGCTCATGAACAACTTGTAGTCAGCACTTTCAGGATCTCCAAGGAAATCGAAAGTTTGTAATGCCTGCTGATCAGAATTATTACGCTCTTCAATCCATTGCTTGCGAGCAGGAGCATCCTTGCGAATTATTTTCTTCGCATTGGATCTTATCCTTTTTAGATCATTCTTAGAGTAAGTCTTATCGCCATCCTTCAAGATATACTCATTTCCATCGTCATCGTACTGCATCTCATTATCAAGTCCATCCTCTGCCCACTCAATTAAAGTGTTTAGATTCTCAACCTCCTTCATGAGTGCTTGCTCATCGTTGACATTGTGCAAGGCATTATCTTTAAGGAACTCAGGAGTATCACTAGTTTGCTCGCTTTGGGCTTGCTCGGCTTGTGCCTGCAATGCTTCATTTTCTGCAAGTAGTGCTTTCTTCTGAGCGGTAAGTCTTCCAAACCGTTTGACCGCAGATGCATTCAGGGCCTTGGCTAGGTCGCGACTTTCCTCCTCTGACAAGTTGTCCAGGTCTATTCCATACTGTGAAAGAACATCCGAAGGATTTGGGGACGGCACATTTTCTGTTTCATCCGTTTCTTCGGCGGTAGGTTCCTCGGTAGCTTCTGCAACTTCCGCAGTTTCTTCAGCGGGTTCCTCTGCTTCCTCGGTTGGAGCTTCAGGTTCCGAATCGTTAGCTTGTTTTCTTTGAAGCAATTGCTCCGCAAATTCGGCCATCGAGACATTACCATCTGCTTTCGTTTCTGTTTCCACGGAATTTTCAGAGGACTCCGAGACAACCTCTTCGGTTAATGTTTCCATAATAAATCAAGGCAGTAGCCTAGTGTAGCAAAATGTAGTATATTGTCTTGACAAAGGCAATAAAAAACCCCCTGCGCTACCCCAAGCGCAGAGGGCAAGTCACTCCTTGGGATGAGCTAAAGCTTGTAGAAAATATCTAGTTCCTCGTCTATCGCTTCGAGTTTACCTGTGATGTAAAAGTGTCTGTTTGTGTCTGCGATGTTCTCAGGAGTCTGCAACGCCCGGATAGTTTCTTCACGCATACTTTCACGCATCTCAATATATCGCTTGAAGTTAGGGTCGTTTTTGAGAGCGGACAACGCTCTAATCGCATCCTCATGGTCTATTTCGTGGTTAGTTTTGCTCATTTACGCCTGACGGGTTTTACGCGCCTGCCCATTCCCACTTTACGCTTTTCCGCTTTCTTGCGGGCAAGCTGACTCTTGGACATTTCGCTTTTTGTTTTTGGGGTTTTCTTGGAAACTCTTTTGGTTGGACGGCAATATTCGTTCTTACCACCCTGTCCACATGGTTTACCACTACGGGTATCTTTCCACTTTTCGTCCTTCCATCTTTTTAAGGATGCGCCTTTTGCGGACTTCTTTACCTGACCTTTTGATTTGCGACACTTCGCAATCTGTTGGGACGCTCTAGCAGACGGGAATACTTTTACCCGTGCTTTTACTTTCTTATAGCATGCGTCCTTTGGCATCTTACCATTTCTTACAAGACCAATACCCTGCGGTTAATTTAGACTTCTTTTCATCGCACTTATGTCTTGCTCGGAAGGATTTACGCCGTGCGGGTATATTCTTTTTGATAGACATGCTAGGGTCACCGAATCGGACAAGGCGAACTTTATCGCCCTCTTTAGCAAGAACAGCAAACTTCTTGGACTTACCGGGTGTCCTTTTCGGTTTATTATAACCACTAAAGCGTTCACCTCTGTGAGAGATACTCACTTCTTCTTACGCTTGACCATCTTCTTTCCGGTCTTCTTTGCATAAGCCTTAGCCGCCGCTTTACCCTTTGTACCGTAACCGAATTTCTTCTTACCTACCATTGGCATAATATATGTCCCTTTTTAAGCCGCTTCTGTCTGAGCGGTTTGTCCGAATTGCGTGGGAGCCGCACCGAGTCTGCCGATAACAGCGTTCTGCTTTTGTGTAATCTGCATCTGACGCTGTTGCATATAATTCTGTATACGCTCCTGCAATGCCGGATCTTGTTGAGCTTTTTGTTGAATATCAGGTTGTGATAACCACTGTTGAAATACTTGCATCTTCAGTTCATGTGCATCCTGTGGACGAACATTTGGCGGTACTCCTGCCATAAGTTCAGCAATTGTCTGCCTCTCCTCATCCACCGCTTTCTGTGATGCTGTCTCCTTGGGGATCATAATCTTCTCAGATGCACCAGGCATGATCTGTCCGACTGCAAGCTGAAGCAGTCTTTCTGTATCCAAAGTGCCTGATCTATCCAAAGCAGGGGCAAGTTCTGCAATTGCTTTTACTCTCTCCAACATTTGTTCAGGATCTTGTGTTGCCACATCAAACTGTAAATAGAAGTCAAATCTTTCGCCCGGTCTGCCTTTACTAAACTTCTGTACATCTTGCATCCCGGTAACGCGGAAAAACTCTGCATCGGGTCCATACTGCTGATACAGTGTCCATACTTGGTCGATCACATACTTGAGGTGATTAAATACCTTATTGATGGTGGATTGCTGTTTATTCTGCGCTTCCACTCGATCAACGCCTGGAGCGTTATTACCCATATAGCGGTCGAATAATTCCTGTATATATCTTCGGACTTCTATATTTCCACCATCAAACCTTGGTGTATCTGCCCAACGAATCTCACCAGGTGTCCGATATGGCACACGCACTCCCGGACCCCATTTGGTTGGGGGTCTTCCGAGAGGGTGTTCAAGCGGGGGCAAAGTTGCTAATGACTGACGATCAATCATTGCATCTGTCTCAATCTTGGCTACCTGCTGAAGTGGTTCTCCCACTTCAGGGATTGAGCGGGATGAGTAAAGTCTCTTGCTTACATTCTCATATTTCGTAACCACGAATGGATACTTACCATGAGCATAATCCATAAGTTCATGCTTGGCATACAACTCAGGAATATCGGGATGAAAGATTGTACAGTAGATACCGGGAACTCCATCCTCATCAAGCAGTCTTTGATAACAGTACACTATTCTAATAGTCTCATCGTCATCGCGGATTACCGCATCTTCCTGCCTAATGTTATACAGACTATTATCTGCCTGTGTATGCTTGGCTTGATCTTTCGCCCTTTCCACAAACTCGGCATCCCATCCTTCAGAGTTAACCTTGGATTCCAACTGTTCAGGAGTCATGTGCAATACATGAAAGCAATAAGGTGCCTCCTGTGGATCTATTGTATAATTAGGAAAAATAACATCCTCGTCCGGTGCCAATGCTTTGATGCGGGGTCGATTTACGACCTGGCGGGTAACGGGGACTGTGGTTGTGCCATCCTTGCGTAGCTCGCGAAGCATCGCTTTTGCCTTGGACTTGGATACTTTAAATTGGTCTTTTAACGCGGCGGATAATTCCTCATCCATACTTCCATCCTGGATTACTTCTGCAATCTGCGGGAGCGCCTGTGCGATCTCGTCCAGGCGGATGGTTTGTTGCTGTTTAAGTTCCTTGGAGTCCCAATATACATAATGTACCATTAGGCCCTTCTCGAAAAAGTGGTTCAATCCTAATTCCAATTGATCGTAAAACTCCTCCATCTTGGAGTTCATTAACCAACGAAGGAACATGGATATTACATTTGCACGCTCAATATCACCTGATTCCACAGGGGTTGCCACGATGTGTGCGGATCTTACCGCATTTGTAGTCATGGCCACGCACTTATTTATCTGATTGTCCACCATGCGAATCTCTTGATCACTCGCACCATCCCACGGGAATACCTCCCCTGTTTGACTCAGATTGGAATGCTTCTTGAAATCATCGGACTTTCCTGCCCATAAACAATTTCTTACATCGTAATCGCGCTGTCTACGGTCTAACCATTCGCCCAACTCCGACTGAGTCCTGCGGTAGGTTTCCGCAAGATAG
>Ga0208667_1000834_pt1 | contig 12361 bp, 9 predicted proteins | sample 11BtaG_FD_184085 | JGI IMG/M metagenome (GOLD analysis project Ga0208667, IMG submission 184085) | Marine viral communities from the Subarctic Pacific Ocean - 11B_ETSP_OMZ_AT15265_CsCl metaG (SPAdes) (version 2) | ecosystem: Environmental > Aquatic > Marine > Oceanic | place: Pacific Ocean... | reverse complement strand
TTATAGTTAAAGTTATTATTCCATCTTCCACGTTATAAACAATTGTATTGCCTTCTAAAGTTAATGTACCACTATCAGAAGGAACCTCACCAAACAAGTTTTCTACTAACTGTCTTGATAGTTGTGAGTATATTCTTGACTCTAAGTTTCTTATAAATCTTGCTAGAGTTGTATTTTCTTTATCTCTTTCTATCTGGTCTTGTAATGCTTTTATCTCTGCTTTAAGAGCTGCCTTACGGTTGAACTCTTGATTCTGAATGGTAAGATAATGTGAGCTAGTGTTCACACCGTTAAAGCTAGGACTCTTAAACTTAAATACTATCTCATCTGCAATACTTCCTACAGACCAAAACATAATTAACATAGACCAAAAGAACATACACCACTTGCAGTTCCTTGAAGCTTTTTCACTTTTAAATGTCGGTTTTAATTTCATAATATCTTACTGTTTATCCAAAACATAAATAACATAAATCCAAATACTAATACTTGTACAACAGAAGCTACAGTAATTTGTTTCATTGGGTGTACATCTGGCATTTTTTCTATCCAAGATTCATTTGGAGAAAGATTAACTACTTGTAATATTTTTTTATCAATCTTTTCGTTGGTCTTTCTGTCCATCTGCTCTAGCTATCCTATCTATATCAGGTTTTAAACCCATTGCTGCACGACACATAGCATCTATTCTAATCATGTCGTTATCCATCTGTCTTATTCTATCTATCAATGCAACTATCATACCATGTTGGGTATCTAACTTCTTATGTATGTCCGCTATTAAAGATTTAAAGAGTACCCATACTAAATAACCTAAACCTGCTGCACCTGCTGCCGGAATACCAATGGTCTCTATAGCGTTTACCCAGTCTTGCATATTACTTCTTAACTAAACTACCACCAAAATACATACCTATGATAGCTGATACTAAGTTTGTATCTAATTGTGTTATTACCAAGCCTTGAAAAGTTATCCATTCAAAGACATCTCTACCTTCTTTAAAGAACCAGAATCCCGGTTGGAAGTTTGTATAACCTACAGTAACATCTACACTAGGATAATAAACAGCTACAAGTTTAGGAAGTATAACAATAGCAAACACAGATGATAGAGCTATAATTCTTCTTGTCCACTGGAAACCTTTATCTTTAACATCTCTTGCAGCTTTACGAGCTTTCATTTCAAACTCGCCACGTGTTATAAGTAACTTCTGATTATCTTGTTTAGCCTTACGACTCTCTGCCCAGACACTCATAACTCCACCAAGTACAGTAGAGCCAAGCATAGTTATTATTTCAAACGGAAATCCCATTATACTATCTCTGTTACTAACTCTTCGTATAGTTTTCTAAAGCTTTCTAAGTCCATAAAGTTTATACCTTGACTTATCTGGTGTAGCCTATAAATGTTATAAGCTGTTTCAAGTTGTATCTCTGTGTAAAGTATCATTGTATGAGTTGTTGTTGTAATAAAATTTCTTGTTCTTGTTTAGCTCTATTCCAATCATCTATTCTTCTTTGTAAAGCTTCTTCTTCAAAATTAGGATTTTCTTTACCTTTTATTGTTTGCAATGCTTTTGGGTCTTGATTCCAGTGATTTATCCAAGCTGTTCTACTATCTAACTCTCCTTTTGCTAACTTATCAAGTGGTAAAGTTCCTCTCTCTGCATCCATATAAAATAAATTATCTTGAGTTTTTTCTGATAAAGTTGAAAAATCTAAATCTTTTCCTCTTTGTGATAAAGCATATTCAATTTCTTTTGATTTAGGAGCATCAGGATATTTTTCATAAAACTTCATAGCTCTATTTAATATTGTTTCGTTTCTACTACTACCTTCGCTTCCTTCTACTTGATAACTGCCTCTTGCTGGTCCATTATTATTTTGAACTGTTGTAGGACCTGCACCTCTAGACTCTTGCCACTTAACATCGTCAGCATATTTTTTTAAAAATGAAGGGTCTTCGTAACCTCTAGCTTGTGCAATAAAAGATAATATATCTTGAGCTAGTCCTCCTTCTTGAAGACCTAGCCTAGCCATCTGGTCAGAGTAAGGTAGTCCTGTAAAAGAATCTACCCTATCTTCAGGTTCATCTTTAGTGAAAGGGACATCTACTTCACCACCTTCAAACTTGTTAATTCTTGTAGGTGGACTAACCATTTCCAAAGCTTCTTTTTCTTTTTTAGAATATTTATTTTTTTCTATTAAAGGAAGATTAGAAAGTTTTTGATATGTGTTACTATATAACTCTACAAAATCAAGATAAGATATGTTAGGCATATCGTCCATTTTAAATACAGTATTAAAATCAAATTTGTTTAATCTTAAAGGTTTGAAAGTATCATCACCTAATAAAAAACTTTGTTTTTCAATAGAATTAAAATTTGTTAAAGTTCTTTTTATAGTATTTGAAATTTCTAAAGAATCTAAATTTAAAGTATTAGCAGCTTTTAATGCTTTATTAAAATCTACTTGATAATTATAATAGTTTTCATTTTGTCTAACATATTTATTTATGATATTTTCTGCAGTATCTCCTCTATTTATTTTAAAACCAGCACTTACTTGTTCTTGAAGTTTATTAAAATCTCTTGCTTTAAAATATAAATTATCTTTTACAGTTTTTGAATTTACACTATAAAATCTTTGACCAGTTACTTTAGATAATAATTCGTTATTATAATTTAAATCTCCTTCTTTTAATTTTTCTGCTTTTTCACCTGCTGTATAACTAAAACCTTCTCTAATAAATCTAGGAATTAATACTCCTCCTACATGCCATGTAATAGCCATTGCATTATCTATAGAAGAATTTGTAGGATTAAAACCTTCTACAAATCTACCTGTTTGATTATCTCTTCCAGTATAAGCTTCTAATAATCTTTCAGTAAATAATGCTTCTGTCATAAATGGTTTTGCTAATGTTATACCAGATTGTATAATTGCATTAGCTAATTTATCATTAACAGTAGAATCAGGAGTATTAGGATTTAAAAACTCATCAAGTCCGTTCTTAAATACATCTATAATAGGAGCTTGTGGGTCTGTAAAACTTAAATCTACCCATTGAATGTTTCCATCTTTATCTCTTTGATATCCAATAGTACTGTTCTTTGACCAATAAGGTAAGGCTAAATCTTTAATAGCCTGTTCTTCTTCATCTGATACACCAAAAGAATATTTACTAAATTGATTTACACCTTCTGCTCCAGCATAACCTATTGCAATTTGACTAGCTAATCTTTGATATCCTCTTTCTACTAACTCAGCATTGCCTGATTTTACTTCTTTTAATCCTTGAGTTAAACTATGATAACTATTTCTCCATCTCTCAGCAAAAAACGAATAGAAATTACCAAAAGGCATAGCTCTTAATTCTTGAAAACCTGCAGGAACTAAATCATAAGTAGGCATAGTGTTTCTAATTATTGTAGCTGCATCTTTTTCTAATTGTGCTATAGTTTTAGGAGCAGTACTAAGGTCATTAGCTTTTTTCAAAACAGATAATTCTTTTTCAAAAGATGCTATTCTCCATAAATCATCTTCAGCTACATAAACTTTTGAAATTTTATTTGTTACATTTTTAAGTAAGTTAGTTGTATTTCCGTAAGCTAATGTAGCAAAATTTTTATCTTGTTGTTTAATATAATCATCTAAAAAAGACGCTGAGTTTATATTACGTTTAAATTCTCCTACTTGTACACTTTGATTTACTAATCCTAATTTTTGATATTTAACATAAACTTTTTCTAATTCTTTTTTACTTCTACCTGCCGGTACAAACAATTCATTTTGTAAAGTTTTAAAAGCTTTTCTAGTTTCAGAATCAAAAGGATTCAAACCGTTAGAAGCCATTATTAAACCACCACCAATAGTATTACGTGCATGAGTTGTTAAACTGTAAACAGTTGCTGAAGCTTGTCCCCATCCTTTAGCACCTAAGAATAATTGTCCTGCTCTAGCATACCAATTACTATTTTGAACTTTATTCATATTGTCAAAAAGTTTTGCAATTTGTGGAGTTGTTGACATATTATCTAATGCACCAAAACCTTCTCCACTTATAGTTCCTGCAACTCTTTGAGGATTAGTGTCTAAAGTATTTATACCATTTTTAAAAAACCACTTATCCTTACCTCGTTTAGCCATGTCATCATACATCTTAACTTCAGTTATATAATGACCTAAAGTTTCTATAGTATTAAACACAGATTTGCTAGTTTCTTTTAATCCTCTACGCCCCATTAACTCTTGTAAAGGTTTCCCAATGTTTTCTCTAGTAGCAAATTTAATATTTGCTTTTTGAACACCAAAGACATCATTAAAATGTTTTACTACATCAGTATCTATTCCTTTATTTTTAACTCCTTTAGATAAAATATCATCTATTATATTAGAAGCTTTAACTTCTATTTGAGAAGGAGTTAATTTACCAACTGTTTGAAACATTTCTGTTTGAGCTGGAGTTTCTTCTAATAGTACTTTAACATAAGTCTTAGCTTTTAATATGACTTCTTCTGAAGGTTTAAAGTTTGGATTTTCAAACAGCTCATAACTTTGTCTAAGATATGAACCCATATTCAAACGTATAACTCTTTTTAATTCTTCTGGTATTACTTTTGTTTTTAACAAACTAGAACTTAACTCATCAATTTTATTTCTTGTTTGTTTTGCTACTTTTTTAAATTCTTTACCTGTACCATTTAATGCTTTAACATCTCCAGCTAAATACTTTCCTAGTAATGTCTCTACTTCATCTTTAGTAAATTTTTTAGTTTGAGAAATTTGTTTTATTTGATATTGTAATTCATTAAATAAATTTTCACCTTGTTTAGACCATGCTATTTTATCATAACCAGCACTTTTAAAAATGTTAAACATCTCTTCACTGTAGTAACCTCTAGATGTACCGAACTTTCTTCTAACAGTTCTAAGAAAGTTTAAAGGTGATTTTAACATTCCAGACTCTGCTGTTTTAACAAACACATCGTCTACTATATCAGATTTAAAACTAGGAACTACTTTTTGTATAGGGTCTCTTAAGTATGTTTTTAAAGCTTGTACTTTTTTAGGGTCTTTTTTAATTTGATTTAAAACAGTTTCGTAAGTTTTTTCAGTTCCTTTTTTTATTCCCTTACCACCTACGACTGCACTTTTAATTACACCAAGAAAAGCTGCTCCATCAAATAATAAACTTAAACGTCTTTGACCAGAAGTACTTGTTTCATCTGTATCTAAATATTCTAAAACATCTCCAAGTAAATTATCATCTGCAAAAGTACCAAGTTTATCTTTAAGAAGTCCTGCTACAAATTGCATTTCAGGGTCATCTGCAAAAACAACTTGAGAAGCGTACTCTGCTTTACCTAATCCTTTAAGAGCTTCTATCTTCTTACTTCTTAAAGCTTTAACATTAGCTGCTTGTATACTAGCTTTACTAGGTCTACCTACTGGTTTTTTAATTACTTCGGTAGGTTTTTTTCCTTTAAACATTTTTATTACTTGAGTAGGATTTCTCATAGCTAAAAGAAAAGAACCAAAATCTACTCCTAATCTTCCTACCACACCTTCAGGTCTTTGTATTTCTGCTCCCTCATAAATATCATCTGTCCCTAAAGTCATAATAGGTCTAAGAACACTACTAACTGCTTCTTGTGTTTTAGTTTCTCTTTGTTTTTCTTCAGCTAATATTTCTTCTTTTGTTTTTATTCTAAACTTATTACCGCTAACCTGCTCATAAGGATTGCTTGAAGCCAAACCTTCTCCTATAAGTGATATAGTTCCTGTTGCAACTTTATCTAAAATACCTCCTATAGTTCTTCTAGTATTTTTTAAAGGCATCAACTCTGCAACTTCTTCTTTTGTTAAATCTTTAATGCTATTACCAAGTGCAGAAGATGCATCAGCTTTTGAAACCATAGACTGTCCTAACAACTGTCCAAAGTTTCTTTGAGTATATTTAGGAGTATCTATGTATCTAGATAAAGAACCATCTAACTTATTAGTAGAATTTTCAGTTGCACGAGTTATAAATTCTTGAAACGAATATTGTTTTTGATAATCTTCATTATCTTTATAAAGTTGTTGTATAACATTTAAATCACTTTCATAATCTAAATCATTAACTTTTTTATAGTTTTCTAATAATGAAGACATTTAATGTTAAGGATTTAATTGTTTTAACTGAGCTACTATAGCATCACCAGCTATAAAAGCTTTAGATGTTCCGTCTTGCAACCATAAACTTGTCTGTAATTCTCTTATAATAGATTTATCTATATCAGTTACTATAGAGTTTCCTTTATCATCTTTTGCTGTTAATTTAGTTTTATTCCATTCTACCATGTCAAAATTAATATCAACTAAACTTTGATAAGCTTGTGGAGATAGTTCTTGTTTTAAATATCTTTTATCGTTTGACTCTACAAAATTTATTTGTTTTATTCTTGTTTGAGCCATTGCTGCTCTTGTAGATTCAGCAGGACTTTCTTGTAAAATTAATAAGTTTTCTAATGTTTTTTCTCTTATAATATCAGCTTTTATTTGATTGTAATCTACTTCTCCAGTAGCAGCTAATAAGTCTTGTCCTATAATATCTTTTAATATTTTATTTTTGTCATCAGTTTTGTATTGACCCATGTTCAAACCTAACTCAAATAATTCATTAGCTCTGTTTTCTCTTTGAGTACTTAAAGATTCAGTCATTCCAAAAGCAGTAGCTAAATTAGTTTTAAAACCTCTTTTCCATGCATTATATTCTACAGAGTCTTTTGGAGGTTCGGTTCCTTCAAGTGCAATATATTTAGATTTAACATCATTTATTGTGTTTTGTGTTTGATTAGCATCAAAACTTATAATAGAACTCCCTATAACTGATAATGCACTATTGTAACTTTGATTTCCAGAAGCAAACTGAGCATAAGCTAATCGTTTACCTCTTAAGATTTTTTCAGAAGTTCCTTCAAACATTCCACTTTCGTCTAATAAAGTATTAAAATCTGCATTAGTAAGTTTAACAGAATCATCATACTCATAGTTATTCATTTTAATTTCCGCCATGTCTTGACTTGTTAAATTGTCAATTCTTTCTTGATGTCTGTCTCTTTCTTCTTTAAAAGTAGCTACAGAGTCTTTACCTTTTTTATCAAGGAAGTTACCAGTTTCTTCGCTTCTATCTGTACCAAAACCTATTTTACCTAAAGCTTTATGAACTAAACTAGTGTTTTGAGGATTTAGATAATCTTGTTTTTTAGCAGTATAGTAATCATCTAAAGGTTTTGTAAATTCTTCTTTTGTTAAAATATCAGTATCTATATTAGCATATCTATTATTTAAATCATCTTGTTTTTTAGATGTCCATTGTTTCATCCATTTTATTTTTTCAGGTTGAAAAGCTTCTAATTGATACTTAGGGTCAGTTCCAAATTTGTTTTCAAAAGCTGTTTCAGCATCTGCTTTGTAATAACCGTAAGCTGTTTTTTCTTGAACACCTTCATATTCTTTTTGCAACTCTTCTCTTTTTTCCCACTGTTTAGTTAGTCTAGCTTGTTCTAAAGTTTTTTCTCTTTCAAGTTGTTCTAAATTTTTCATTACTTTAGACTGCATATTAGCTTCTTTAGCATTAAAAAACAACGTAGCTAACATAACATTTCTAGCTCTGTTGTCTTTTTTTCTACCTCCAGAAAGATAAGCACCAGCTATTTCTCCCCAACTTGAGCCTGAACTTTTACCTAATAAACTTGTGTAATCTTTATCTGCCATTTTATTCCTCTCTACCTAATAGATTTTTTGATTGTGTTTCTTCTTCAACTCTTTGTAATAAACTTGGAGATAGTTCAGTTTCTTCAATTACTTCTCTTACTTCTTGAGGGACTGATTGAGGATTTACTCTACTTACAGCCATTTGTCTTATTTTATCTAATTCATTTATTCCGCTTTGTAAAGTTTCTATAGCTTTATCTCCAGACATTTCATTAGGTCTATCTTTGTCACCTGCTTCTAAATCAAAATCTATATCAGCTTTTTCAGCAAGAGCCATAATCATATACATGGTTGGCTCCATTAGTAGTGTCATTAAATCAGGATTCCACTTACCTTCTAAAAATCCTGAATATAAAGTTATAGAAGCAATATCTATAACACCTACACCTTTATTAAGAGACAGTAAAATATTTGTAGTTGTTTCTGGAACTGTTAAACTTTCAAAAACATACATCATAGCTTCTCTAGGATTTGTATATTCTGAAGGCTTTTCCCAATTATAAGGTTCTTCTGGTGAGTTTGTAAGGCTTTGTCCGGGTATAGCTTGACCCCTTTCTAAATTACCTTGTATAAAATTAATTGCTTTTTCCGATGTTGCCATATTACTTTCCTATGAGTATTGTGCTTGTCCCATTAAATATTGTGGAGACAAAGTTCCATATAATAAACTTTGATTAAGTTGTTGGAAGTTTGTAGCTTGTAAGTTTGGCATTTGTGTTTGAACTTCTGCCATGTACGAAGCTTGTGCAGGTTCAAAAGAGCCAACATCCTGAACACCTTTACTATAAAAAGGTTGCTCTGGTTCTCCTTGTAAAGCACCCATAACATATTCTTTTCCTATACTTTGAACAGCGTCAGGAACAAAATCTTCTCCTAAATACGACTTAGTTTTACCAAAAGGGTCTGATGCAAACTCTTTTGCACCTAACCCTACTTCTCTAATACTTTTTCTATATGTTTGTCCTATTGTTAAATCCTCTGAAGCTAGTTGAGCAAGTTCTTTTTTACTCATATCACCTATAAGCTTAGAGCCTTCTTTAGCTACTTTCATTCCTTCAGCTACACTGCCTTTTAAACCTTCTTGAGCCTGTAAAAGTAAATCATTTGATAATGTATTATCAGCAACAACTTTTTCCATAGCACCTGTTACGGTATTATCTATAACACCTTTAGTAGCAACATCTTTAGCTCCTTCAACTGCTGCAGATTTAACAGCTTCAGAAGTTGCAGTTGTACCTGCTGTAGTTCCTGCTGTAGTTCCTGCTGCAGTAGTTGCAGCTTGAGTTCCAGCTTGTGCTGCTCCGGTAAAGACACCTTTTATACCATTAAAAGCTCTGCTTATAACTGGACCCATAATCATGCTTAAAGCTATGCTTCCTATAAAACTTCCTATTTTAGAACTAAAAAGTTTCTTTACGCCTTTCTTTATTTTTCTACCTACTTTTCTTAAAAATCCCATAATTTTATCTTCCTTTATTTGCGGGTGGTGTATATCCTGTTACACCTGCTTTATATGAACTACTTAGTGAACTTAATAAACTTGTTAAATAATCATCATATCTTTCACCAGCTTCGCCTTCATTAGCCATAGCTGTAGCTATAATTTGAGCTTTTCTATTTTCTTCATTTTCAGAACCTCTAAAATCAAAATCAGCTTGGTCTCTTAGTTCTTGCCATAAAAATGCTTGAGATTGCATAGACATACCAAAAGCATTTTGTGCGTTCTGCATATTAATTTGATTTTGTGCAGCAGTATTAATTGTGTTTGCTTGTCTTCTCCATTGTACATTAGAAGCTTCAACAGCAGCAGCATTCTGTGCATTCCAACTATTCCTTGCAAAGTCTTGTTGAGAATTAAACTGGTCTACTTGAGTTGTAAGCTGTGCATTAAACTTTTCTAAATCAGCATCTCTACCAGCTCGTCTAGCTTCTGCAGCATTTTCTTGAGTTGCATTAAACTGACTCATTGCATTAGACTGTGAAGCATTGTATTGATTCATTTGAGCATTCATGTTAGCCATAAACTGATTAGTTTGATTTTCACTAGCACTATTAAATTGTCTTGCAGCATTATCAGCAGACTGATTAGATAATAATCTTTGTTGTTCTTGTTGAGCTTTCATCATGTTAGCTTGTTGATTATTATTAAGATTAGTCATATCCATTTGTAAAAATGATTGAGCATTAGTAATAGCAAGTTTAGTTCTTTGGTCTGCTGTAGCCATGTCAAGTGAAGCCATAGCTGTAGCATTTTGCATAATAGCTTGTTGCTCTGCATTCATGTTTGTAACAGCTACTGTTTGCATAAATTTACTATTAGCTAACTCTGTTTGTTGAGCAGCATTAAACTTTGTCATATCCATGTTAGCTTGAACACTAGCACGTTGCATCGCAGTTTGTTGGTCAACATTAAGTTGAGCTACTCCCATTTGTTGAGCTAACTCACCATTACGTATATTAACTTGCATTTGTTTATTAAGATTTGCAAGTTCTGTTTGTTGAGCAGCACTAAGATTTTCTGAACCAGCTTGATTCATAGCTGACAAATTTGCAAGTCTCATTTGCTGGTCATTAGATAAATTAGCTAAATCCATTTGCTGTTTAAATCCAGCATTTTTAGATAAGAAATCTGCAGCATTTTGCATTTCTATCATTCTTTCTTGATTAACTGCAGCTTGGTTAGCTCCTTCAACACTTGCTTCTATTTGAAGCTCTGCCATATTTAGCTGTTGCTCATTACCAAGATTCTGCATGTTCATCTGTTGTTGATTCTGAACATTGGTTATTGCAGCTTGTTGTTGATTTTGCAAGTTAGCCATTCTTGTTTGCTGTTGTTGTTCAGCAGTAGTCATTACAGCTTGTTGTGTAAATTGACTTTGCATTGTTCTCATTTGTTGAGACATCTGTGCAGTTTGACTTGCAGCATCTTGACGATTTGCTAAGTTCTGCATTCTTAATTGTTGTTCTTGAGTAGCTTGTTGTAAATTAGCTTGTTGTTCGTTGCTTAAGTTTTGAGCTGCTCTAGATTGAAGTGCTTGTGCATTGCTTTGAGCCATTGGCATAGCTGATTGTATAATAGAGTTAAATAAAGCATCTCTACCTACAGTAGAAACACTTAAACCTCTTTGAGCCATTTGAGCATTAATAGCATCTACAGCAGGTTTAGCCCACATAGGAACTTCACCATCTTCCATACCACCTAGTAAGCTTTCCATTTGTGAAGATACTAAAGCTTCTGTAGGTAGTGCAGCAATAGCAGCATTAACTTCTACAGGATTTGTATCTATTTGAGCTTCTACAGTTGCAGGGTCTTCTACAATAGCAGCAGCTATATCTTGAGGTATATTACCAACTTCAGCTACCATAGATGCAGCAGCACCTTTTGCAGCTTGTCCAGTTACTGCTCTTTGTTGTGCAGCTTCATAACCAACTGTTCCTATAATTTGAGCAGCTTGACCGTCTGTAGCTGGTACACCTGTAATAGCTTCACGTGATTGTGCTTCAGCATCAGGACCTTCTGATATATTAGCACCCACACCAACAACATCTTTAGCAAATGCACCTGAAGATAATATACCTTCTACATCTTTAGCTTTTGCAGCATTTGCAATACTTTCTGATATTCTTGCAGCTTCTGCTGGACCTGATAGTTCTGATATTTCTTGAACTTTAGCAACTGCATCAGGAGATAAATTTCCTATTGCAGCTTGAACATCAGGACTTGTAGATACTTGTGCAGCTACCATTTTAGCTGTTTCTATATCTTCTGGAGTTTGTGCAGTTTTAACTGCTCCTGTAGTAACTCCTTCTTTAGTAACTTGTTGTGCAGTAGTTGCTGTTGCTGTAGTATCTTTATAACCTTCAACATCTTGCATTGCTGTTGTTTTTTGGACTTGGTATTTTAAAGGTCTACCAAATTCATCAACACCTACTCTTTGAGCTGCAGGTATTTTTGCAGCATCAGGAACATCACCAGTTGCAGAAGCTTCTATTTGTAATCCTGTTTCTCTTATTCTTTCTTTTCTAGCTGCATCAAAAGTTGGGTCTTCGTCTTGAGCTGTTGTTTCTCTCATAGCCTCATCACTTGCTGGTGTTTGTTTTGGAGGTAAAGGAGTTCTTTGTTCAAAGTCATCTCTATCTCTTGGAGGCATTATCGGAGGAGGAGTTACAGGAGGTCTTTCAATTGGTCCACTTGCACCACCACCTATCCCACCTATTGAAGGTGGTTGAATTGGTTTATCATTTGGAGGACCTTTAACTGGTCCACCCGGAGGAGTTACTGGTCCACCTTTTTTAGGAGGTAATCCCGGTCTTTCGTTATCTTCAACAGTTCTAATACCGTCTCTAACCTTTTCACCTCTAGCATATCCTACTCTACCGCCTTCACGATAGTCTGCTCTGCCACCAGTATAATATTTCTTTTTATATTTTTTCATAGTATTATATACCTATTTTACTTGACTTCAAAGAGTTTGTCAAGCTTTTCTCCGATTTTATCTATCCTATCCATGAGGATTCCCATGTCATCTTTTAATTCGTTTTTGGTTACATACTCTCTAGCTATCTCTTCACGAGTCTTGTTTAAGAGTATGTCAAGGCG
>Ga0208667_1000829_pt1 | contig 12428 bp, 10 predicted proteins | sample 11BtaG_FD_184085 | JGI IMG/M metagenome (GOLD analysis project Ga0208667, IMG submission 184085) | Marine viral communities from the Subarctic Pacific Ocean - 11B_ETSP_OMZ_AT15265_CsCl metaG (SPAdes) (version 2) | ecosystem: Environmental > Aquatic > Marine > Oceanic | place: Pacific Ocean... | reverse complement strand
AAGAGATTCTTAGAAAACTCTGTTAGGTTGTCGTCTCTACTTAAATCAATATTAATACTGTAGCACTCTTTAATCATTTTTTCCCCTTTAATCTGAACTTCCGACGCTTCCGTCTTTTCTTTTTGCGCCTTCTGTAAGACTTACATATTCTTCTTCACTAACGATATTGAACTGGTTGTCACACTTAATTACAACTATTTGAAAAGGCAACTTGGAGCCTTCTTCAATAACGTAGTCTACGTTGCCAATATTGACACAATTAACAAAAACCTCACCTGTATAGCCTGCATCAATAACACCCGCTCTAGCCTTTAGAGGCGTCTTAGTAACAGACCCTCTTTCTTGAACAAGGGCGACATAGCCAATAGGCACATCGATTTTTATTCCTGTAGGGATTAGTGTCTTGAATTTTTGATTTTCATGGCGTGAAACAACTGTTGTATTTTCATATGAACCTGGAACTACACTAATAGTTTTACCGCAATTGTATAAGTCTAATCCTGCACTTTCTCCATTATATGCAGGAGTATAATCTTTTACATTGATGTTTTTACTCTCAAGAACATTACATAGTGAATTTAAAACAAAAATATTAGTCATCTTTTTTATTTACCTCTTTCCATTTCTCTCGAAGCTTTTCTTTCATTGAACTGTTATCTTGAGAAACTGCTTCGTTTAGTGTCATTGAAGTTTCATCTAAGATTTGAAACTTTGATTTTGCAGTGTCAATATTTATCGGAAACAGTAAGCCATCTCGGCCGGCGCGATTCTTAGCAACAAATATTCTACCAGTACCTTCAGACTTTTCCATAGGCTTCCTACTGATCGAAAGCACTACGTCAGCAACCTGCGCTTTTCCATATGATTCTCCTAGATTTTCTAGGCCTACGACGTCAGACTTTGATGAATCTTTGTTAGCTTGGGACGCAGTCCAAATAGGAATGCTAAGCTCAACAGCCAAGTTTCTCAACTCTGTATAAATTAATTTTAACTCATGTCGTAAAGAATCATATGCCCGAGAGGACTTCATTACGTCTGCATAGTCAACAGTGACTAAACTTGGTTTAAAACCTTTAAGTGTTAGCTTTTCAATGTGATTTCTTAATGTCATGACTGAAGCTGAACCTGTTGGGTATTCTTTTATGATTAGCTTTCCTAATTCCATTTGTTGATATTTTCCAACTACTTCTTCTTTCCTTACAATGATTTCATTGCTTGGAATATCACATAAGTTTGAGTCGTACCTTTTACCTGTGTCATGTTCAGATAACTCAAAGGTATAGTGAATTACGTTTTTTCCTGCAAGCATTGCAGCACAACCCATTGCTACTAAGAAGTGAGATTTACCAACCCCTGTATTGGCAGCAATAACACCTAGCTCGCCTCTCCCTAGACCACCTCTTAAAATATCTTGAGCGTCAATACGATCTAGACCAGTTGGACACACTTGTCTGTTAATTTGAACAAATCGAGCCTCAATATCATCAAAGAAGTCGTGACCTGTAGTATTAGGCATTCCAACTGAGATCGCTTCTTTCATTATGTTAATGACTGATTCGTACTTTTCAGTTTGAATTAGCTCGACACTTTGTTCTAGCGCTTCCCTAAATGCTTGTTTTTTGCAAAATTCTAGAGACTTATCTTTTACATACTGCAAGTCTCCAACATCAGGATTAGTTTTCATCCTGTGTAGATACTCTATAATTTGGTCTCTAAGGACAGACTCTTTTGTTTTTGAAAGATCTTCTTTGATGATTGTAATTAAAATTGTAAGAGTAGGAAAGGTCTTATACTTGTTATAGTATGAGAAATACTTTTCACAAAGGTATGAAAGATATTTAAGATCAAAGTATTCTGGTTCGACTACTTCAATTAACTGTGCTGACCATGTTGTGTCTGTTAGCATGCTTTGGAAAACTTTTTCTTGAAAAGCTTTGCCAAATTTAGAAAAGTTTTTTTGACTCATTAAAGATTATTCCTTAAACAAGAGTTGAGTGAAATTAAAAATGTATGTATATTAAAAAAATTCAAACCTTCACGGTTCATAATTTTAATAAGGTTCATTTTATTTATTGTGTGTTCTTTGTTATCAAATTGATGATTAATTTTTTGGATTTGACTTGCGCTTAACATTGCAGAGTCTAAGTACATTAGCTTCCAATTTTTTTGTAGCTGTTCCTCACAATTTATTATATCATCAAAGATTCTTATTTTACACCCAGAATTAACTTTATTTTGAGCCTCATTAATTATATCATGTATTGAAGATTCTTTAAGCTGGATCAATTCTGGAAAACGCTTGACCATTGTTTTGATGCCTGCACCTTTTACGCCTTTTATACCATCACTTATATCGCCTGCAAAGCATCTAACAAGACAAAAATTTGAAGCAGGAACATTCCATTTTTCTAATATATATTTTTCATCAATTAATTGTTTCTTGTTAGGCGACCATATTTCTGTCGTTTCGTCGACGAGTTGGTAGTAGTCTTTATCTGAAGTTACGATAATACTCTTTTGCGTTGTTTTTTTTGTTTTAACAAGATAAGAGATTACATCATCTGCTTCGCAATCATCAGCATATATTTGTGTAACAGGCGTCTCGTAAAGAATTTCTATTAGAGTTTTTAATTGATTGTCTCTATTTTCAACTGTGTCAGGTATCTCCTTATAATATTGACTCCTGTTAAGTCTGACTGGTCTTCTTCCTTCTTTGTAATTAGGGTCAATACTTCTTCTTCTTATCGAACCACCGCCTTCCCACGCAACAACTATTTTTTGTGGGTTAAATTTAGCAGCTAAATGTTCTATGTTTCTTAAAAAGCCTATAGTTCCGCCACAAAGATGACCGTTCAAAGACTTTTTAGGGTTTGCAGCAAAGTGGCGCATAAAAACGTTTAATCCGTCGACGTAAACTATAGGCTTTTTCATATTAACTCAAATGTTCGAATGCTTCTTCATGAATATCTATTACCTGTTTTGCAACTTCCTCAATCTCAGAGTAGCTTTCAGGATCAATATCAGGATCATCAGTGTTATTTTTTCTAATCATAACTCTTTCAAGTAAAGTATCAATGTAAGGACCATACTCAGGATGTTTCATGATTGATTGAAACTCTGATTTATAAAACTTCTTTTCAAGAATCTCTTCACCTTCTTTGTCCCAGACATGAAGTGTTTTCCAGGCACCTGTGCCTCCTACTTGAATAGTATTACCATCTATAACTTCTGTGCCATGTTTCCTTAACAAATCGAATACTTGTTCATGCTCTTTAATACCAATTCCAAAGTGGATTTCAAAGTCACACTTCCTAAAAGGAGCAGAAACTTTGTTCTTAATTGTCTTTGCTGAAACGTTGATTCCAATTGGCTCCTTGTCTTTGTTAAGAATTTGTGAACCAGCACCTAATTTAATACGGACTGAACTGTGAAAAGGTATTGCCATACCACCCGGAGTTGTATTGTGATTAACTTCGTTACCTGCAAGATAACATTCACCATCAGGAACAGAAACGTCGACAACTTGCATTCGTTGGTCAACCTTGATTGAATCTTTTCTATCTTTTGACTTAATCCATTCATTGTTAACAAGCGTTTTATGTACTGATGTTGTTTTTAGTCCTGAAGGTAGAATGTAATGTGTATCGACAGCATTTTTAACAACAAAATTTGTCATGTCTTTATATCCACTTGGTGTATTGATTTTAATACCTAAGTCTGATAGATCGTACTCGCATGGCGTTTCAAAGTCATCAATATTTAGCTGGCTTGCAATGTTTCTTAACGTTGTTTTAATTTTCAAGTTCTTCTCTTTTATTTAAAATTTTTATTAAAGTATTCTTTATTAAACATAGAGTTTTCATCAAACTCGACTTCTATTTCTGTATCTAAGTCTACACACGTAGGGTCACCGTATAGCACGCCAACCTTTGTTCGAATCTGATTTAAACATACAAACAAAACCTTTTCATTTGCGATAACGCCATTAATCTTTCTCATTCCTTTTGAGATAGCTCTTGCTTGCAAACCAATTGACTCTTTATCATAGTCGCCATTAAGCTCTGCTTTAGGTGAAGTAGCAGCTACAGAGTCCCAAATAATCGTTACTGGTACGTCTTTGTCCATTGCTTTTGCTTTAATTATTGTGCTTTCTGCAATAGACAAGACATCTTCAGTACAATGAGTATCAACATAAACAAATCGCTTAGATATATCTACACCTAGCAGACGCAAGTTTTCAACGCTAGTTGCGTTTTCTGTGTCAATATAGACTACAATTCCACCCATACTCTGGGTAGACTTAGCAATTTGCGTAGCAATATGAGACTTTCCGATTGAAGGGGGACCAAAGATCTCTACAATACGACCTTCTGGAAGTCCTCCTGATCTTTGATTTGAAATAATATAATCTAACTGTTTTGATCCTGTACTAATCCACCTGCTGACATGAGTAGGGGACTCATCAGTGCTTAAATTATAAGCAACCCTAGTCCCTCTTTCCTTGTTTAATGACTTAATGAGGTCAACTGTAAAATCGTCTAGTTCTTCTTTTTTCTTCTTTTTGACCTTAGCCATTTATATCCTTTTAAATACAAGTATGCTGCAGCCTCTTTACAGAGGCTTTGAGTTAAGTTATAGACTTAAGTTTTTTACTTTGTTGATTAGAGGTCGTCAAGACTCGCAAATGCATCATCTAAACTCTTGTATTTTGAAGATATTGCATCTGGAGAGTTTTCGTCTGTGTTTTTAGAAGTTGAATTGCTTTGTCCACCGAAGTTACTTGAGCCTCCTCGAGTAGTTTCTTGCTTCTCATCATCACCATTAAGCCATGAGTTAATGATTCGCTCGAGCTCATCGTAAGACTTAAGGTCAAAAAGATCATTGACATCTGGGATGTTATCAAGCCACTGCTTTGATTGTGTATTGTTTTCTGATAGAGGTGATGACTTTCCTCGCGGTCGAACATCTGTGGTAGCGTATTGCTGGCCTGGATTCTTTGTACATGTAATTCGAACGTCTCGTCCATCAAGTGGGTCTGTGATGTCTCCATAGTCCTCATCAATCATGTAGTTGAGTAGAGTTTGGTAAACGTTCTTTCCAAAAGCCCAAATTCGAACACCACGATCCTCTTCACCACGAACAACAACAGGAGCGTAACACCTCATCTTTGGATAAAGTTTCTTTGCTAGATCATAAGACTCTTTAGTGCCTTCGTCTCGAAGCTTTGTAATAAGCTCTTGAAAAGGATCAGGATTATTAAACTGGTAAGGTGCTAAAAGTCCACGATTGTTTCCAATGTTATAGTAGAACATAAGCTCTTTAAAAGGCTGTCCGTCATTGTCAGGATAAGCAAGTAGACGAACAGTTGTCTCTGATCCCTCTTCAGGACGCCACATAACGTTCTTCTTTGAGTTCTGACCGGAGAGTTGACCAAGCTTCTTACGGATTGCATCTAGATCGATTGCCATAATTGATTTTTCCTTTTATTGTTTTAAATATTTAATTTTTTAATTGGTTAATTTTCAATGTTAATATCGACCAATTACTTCGATATTATAGACTATAAATTTTAAATTTACACATTAAAGTAAATTATTTTGTTCAACATATTCTATTAGCTCAGAAGCAGCATGATTGTTGTAGTTTTCATTACCTTTGCAGGTATAGTATCTAATAGATCTGGCAGGAGTTATTTCATCCAAACCTTTCTCTATTAATGTCGGATCATTAGCTTGTAATCCTTGCAAAATGCTTTGACACATTCTTTCAAACTGACTAGGACTGAAGAATGTTCTAAGGTTTCTTTTTAACTTGCCTGTACTGTTCATATATCTAACCAACTTAAATAAGACTTTAGGGAATCCTAGTTTTTCCTCTTGTGAGTGATTAATAATCTCACTAGCTCTATTTGCATTGGTCATATAACCTCTAGTCTTGAATTCAGCAACAATTGATGCATGAACACTTTGTAGACTATCAAACTCTTGATTTGGCACCTTAAAGAATGTACTATCATCACCACTTAACATATTAACAGCAATGCCTTCTACAGGACTGTTAGGATTTAAGTTGCTTCCCGGAAATATTCTTGCTACAAGACTTCTAATGCGTGGTGCAATTTCTCTATTGATGTGAGCTTTGACAGGAAAAGCTGGTCCTTTTACTCTACTAGAAGGAGAGTTGTTAACGTCATCTATAAGTGCATCAATCTCGCTAAGAGTATCTTGATCAATATTAATGTCAGGAATGAGTGGTATATCGTCTGGCATCAAAACTTGAAGTACAGAATTTGCATTATGTCTTTTTGACTCGTAATTACCTGAAATGTTTTTTGCATCTTGCTGTGTAAAGGATCCTTGAGGTTGAATACTAAAAACAGCTGCTATTTCCTTTTCAGGTGGTAAGTCATATGCAATTAAGTCAGGCTTTCTACAATCAGGCTTTATTATCTCTATTCCTAGTGTTATCTTTTCACCAGGAGGCAAAGGCCTAAACTTTCTTCTTAATGCTTTCTTGAGTAGTTTAGAAGTGCCTGGAGATCTCATAAATCGTTTGGCAAAAAGATCTTCTTTTGATTGTATTAGTGAATCTTTAGTAGCACAATAAACAATGTTTCCAATACTAGTACCTTTAATTCCTACATTCATTGCTTGACCAGCTATTTTCTCTGTAGTTGAAAACGTTATATTTTCAGTAACCTCACCTTTTAAGAAATTTAAAAAAGCAATGATCTCAGGTTTTGAAAGATCTTTTATTCTTGCAGTCCTACTTTCATTAATAGAGTCTGAAAAGTATTGTAAACACTCTTTAAAAGATCTTTTTCTGCCTTTTTCACCACCGTTTTTTAAGTAGTGCTGAACAGATCTAGTATAAGTCTTTTTCTTTTTACCTTTAGACCTATGTTTTTTATCTGTTGCTTTACTACTTTTGTAGATGTTTTCACCTTTACTGCCTGCTTTTGGTCCTGTGCCTAAAGGCGTAGCAACTCCACCAACAGCACCTCCTCCCATAGTAGAAAATTCATTAATAAGTTTTTCTAAGACACGTTTGTATATAACGTTTTCCATGGTTCCCTCTTTAGTTTATATAAAGTTATATATTAAAAAGGTGTTACATGAAGCCCTAAAATCTTATCTTTTTCAATCTTCATCACGACGTCATGTGCCATTTGCATTGCTAACGCTAGGTTGGATCGATCTTGTGCATAGAAAATAGTAATTTCAGCGTTACTTTCAGACACTAACTTAATTGCAGACCACTCTTCCCAAGTTAGCGAAATATTGTAATGCTGCATGTACCACAAAGTCATGTCTTGAGGTCTATATTTTGGACAGCTTTCATTCCAGTCGTAATACTGTCCTAACTTTTCTTTATGCCAATCAGAGTCTTTATCTACTAAACGATTAACTGCAAGTGTTCCTATTCTTCCTACAACTGATAAGAGTGCACATTTTATAATACTAGCATTGCTAATGTTAAACGAACATGCCTTGTTTAGTTTGTTAGCAGCACGTGCTAACTCTAAAGAGTAGTCAACAATACCTCCAATACCGCAAAAAGGATCCTTGTCTTTTAATGTCATTGAGGTAGTGATAATTCTCTGACCTTGTTCTTCTAAGAGTTTGTTAATACTTTCGTTATTAAACTGTTTAAGAAAGGTTTCGTATTTTCCCCAAATTTCTTCAATATTACGTTCTTCGAACAATATATCTCCTAAAGTCGCCAGATGATCCCAGTTAAATCTTGGAATCTATGTGTTAGTTTCTTTTTGTCTTCTAATAAAGTTTTAACTGTGTTTAAATCTGTGCCGCTGTCTAACTCTTCCTTGAGTTTCTTAGAAGTGTTAAGTAATTGTTCAAGGCACTCCATTTGTAATCGTGAGCCGTCTATAGATATTTCAACGTCTTTTCCTGAAATGTATCTTGCAGCAACTTGATGTAAAACATGCTCTTTAATATTCATTTTCTACTCCTGATTTTTAATATTAAATATATCTAACTCCAGAGGAAAATGTCTTAATTTATCATGAGTATAACCTGTTGTGATTACATTTAAAAACTCCTCTTTATAATCATTGTTAATATCAAATATAATTGCATCGTGTAAAACAAAAATTGGAACAAACTTTTCAGTATCTAATTTATCAGTTAGCATAGAAAAATAACTCAATGCCAGATCTACTGCTGATGACTGGATGTAGTTGTTTATTAGAATATTTTCTTTTTGCTCTTCAAGATTCCATAAAGGTCGGCCAAAATAGTTCTTGCGTAATCCATTGTCATCAATGTTTGTTGCAAATTCTAATAACTTGTCTAGTTCAAAAAACTCTTTTACACTATGAAAAACATCTTTTGCACGAGATTCACTTAGACCTTTTAATGACGTATAATGTGCGCCATACAATACAGATATTATAGCTCTTTTAATAATTACACGATCAACATCTAGACCTAATACATTTTTAATCTCGTCATAAAGATCACCTTTAATTTGTTTTCCAATTAATGACAAACAAAGTCGTGGTTCTAGTGAAGAAAAGTCTAGACTTAAAACATCACCGTTTGCAAATCTAGTGTCTAATATCTTTCTATGTCGCTTAGGTAAAGTTAATATACTAGGACCACTTTTTACTGTTAGTCTTCCTGATACGTTGTTAACCAGATTGTAATATGTTTTCTTACAAAAAGAATCTCTATTTGGCTGAAATGTTGTGAGGCACGAAGATATGGTTTCGTTTTTTTCCATATTACATGCAATTCTATAGTAAAGAGAGTTTATTTTAGTACTTTTAATTTCATCGAATAACTTACTGTATGAAGTAAAAAGTGTTGAGTAAGCAAACTCAGAATCTAGTTCTTTTACTTTGTCGTTTGATAAAGCAATGTCTGTATTGTAATTTTCAACTAAATAGTCAGGTAATATTTGATTCTCATTGATACTGTTTTCAGAAACCTCCTCTAATAGAAACTTGAAATATTTATTGTATTTATTTAGTGATTGTATATTGTATAATTTATATAAGTCTCTTGTCATATAGACATATTATTAATCAAGACTTTAATTTACACTTTTTTGTTTAACCAAATTAACATCTACAGCACTATCTCCAGCTTTAATTATTATTTTTAAATTCCCTTTGTTAATATTGCTACCTTTTGTTAAAATCTGTTCAGGTGTTAAACCAGTAATTGCTTTTATTCCTTGTGTCTCTTTTTCGCTATATATCTTTGAAAGACTACTAATTTTATTTTCTACTTTTAAAGTAAACTCAGAATTTACATTGCTTAAAACACTACAGTTTGCGACTGTATAGGAATATGATACTCTGCTTGTATGCTTTAAATCATAGCCTGTTTTATCTGAATTTGTTGTTTTAGTAAATTTAACATCAAAAAACATGGTTTTTTCGTATACATTTTTAAGCAGATCAATAACGTCTTTAATTAATTTTGCCTCTTTTCTTATTTTTGTTACGTTTTTAACAGCATCTGAAATGTTGTTTGATTTTATAGTTAACTTATTCAGTAAACGTTCTAGTGATTTGTTGCTTCCTCTCTTAGCGTTTTTATAACTGATTACCTCATTGTCTTCAAGAAATATAGAGTTTTGTACTAAAAAGATCAAAACGTCTTTTGCAACAAATTCAGCATTGTTAAAGAAGACACTTCTAATTGAAAACTTTTTAATTACAGGTTTTTGTCTTGTTTTCTGTATATTACTTGTTGACTTTAATATGTTAGAAGCTATAACAGGTTTTGCACTTCTTTTACTTTCATCATCTGATTCAATAAATTTTTGTAGCGATCTACTAAATCCGTCTGCCATTCCTTCGTATTTTCCATATGCATCTCCATAACTTAATGATACTTGTGTAGAAAATTTACCTGGCGTAATTGTATGCTTAACTCCTGTTACAGCATATGTGTTGTCTAAAGTCGTACCAGTTTCAAAGTCTAAAAATATATATTGGCCAAAGTTTATCCATGGACAGCCAAACATTTCAATACTAGCTTGTGCTGGAAGAATTCTCAAAGGCGAATCAAGTATCACTTTGTTGTTTAACTCGTATTTATTATTCCTATCAGCTCTTGTAATGTAAACAGTGTTTAATTTTCCTTCATTAACTGTTGCTACAGATGCGTTTATAAGTGAAGTATTTTGTGTTGCAAAAGTGGCTGCAGGTACTATTTTTTTGTATTTTTCTTTTAAATCGTCAAAACCAAAGCCTGACTTAAACTCAAATTTTCCGTTGTCTAATCTATTAAACATTCCTGTTTCTTGATCTATAAGATTTTTAATTAATTTTTGTGCATTAGTTTCTAACTCTGCTATTTTATCTGAGCTAATCGATTTACTTCTTAATTCATGTTCTATTTGTTTGAGTTTTCTAAAATCTTTTGATCTTGAAAGAAATCTTTCATTATAGACATCACAAATAGATTGGTATGGATTGTCATTTCTATCGTAAATTGTTATACGACATATTGTCTTGCTCATATCTTCTAGTGTTGTCAGAGAGTCAAAGGTCATGTGAATTCCTGGAGGTAGAAAACTAGGATCAGAATCATAGAGTTCTTTATTGTTTAAATAATAAATGTAATTTAGACGATCTACAGTTGTGCTTGTTTTTAGATTTTCTTTTAAGATTTTTGACGTTGACCTAGGTTTTACTGGAAAATCAAAGTCTTCTCTAGTAAAAAGATTACTAAGACCGTAACACGGATTATCTCTTGTAATTACAAAATTTGTTACTATTTGACTTATAAGACTCTCTAGAGTTAAGCTTGTTCTTTCGTCAAAAAGTTTAGTTAAAAATTTTTCTAATTGATCTCTTTTAATCATCAAAGAAGCAATATTGAGTGGTCTATAAATATTGGATTCTCCAGCGAATTCCATATAATTAGAAGCAAGTCCAGCTTTATCATTTACTGTATTGAAAACAAGCTGAATTTCGTCGTATTTTTTACTCCTAGCCATGTGTGTACTTACAAAAGAAGTAATAATAGTACCTAAAGATATGTAATTGTCTTTTGTTATTTTTTCTACTTGAAAGTCTTCTTTTCCTTCAATTAGTTCTTTGCGATCACGCTTGATGACATCAGGATTATCACTGTTTAAAACTCTTAAAAGTCTTCTATCAAAAAACATATCATGAAACTGTGTTCCAGCAGTTAACGACTTTATATAATTTCTTTTCTTTTGTTGTATTTCTTTATTTTTTCTTTTATACTTAGTTATAACATTTCTTATGTCAATTAACGTTTTATGTATATCTTTAACAAGGGTAGAACCAAATGTTGAAGCTTTTGATTTCATGACAATAATAAAGTCATTACCAGACTTTTGAAGCCCTAAGCTTCCTGTAAAACCAAACATTCTGTTAAAGACATCAATTTTATTTATAACATTAGTGCTAGTATACTTGTATGTTAACGTTCCGTTTGTTGGATTTTTGTCTCTTTTGTAAGTAACTTCACTTAATGAACGATAGATTTTAATCGCTGTATTTAAGTTTCTAGTTACTTTGTTTATTTTTTTTAAGTTTTTTCTTTTAATTTCTTTTGAACTAAAAAGACTTGAAAACAAGCTATTAACATTTGTAAAATCTTGTGTACCTGATGATCTTCCTGTTGCTTCACTTACTGCAGCTTGATAATTTGCAATTGCTACACTTAAGTCGTTTTGTTCTATTTGTTTAATTGCATCTGCAAATATCTCGGTCTGTCTTATATCAATTGGACCTTTCATCGCTATTGAAAGGTTTATGTTAACTTGTCCATTATTTTCTATAGAAAACTGAGAGTTTACTATCATATACTTTTCTACGCATCTAGAAGAATTTAAAAACTCTCCAATTGGATTTTTTCCTTCGCTGCTTTGTGACTCATTATGCGACCACCCATATTCAACAACAATTTCAGCACCAAATGCGCCAAACAAGTCTGGTTTTATAAAAGGTGCTATGTCAACCATTCTTGTTCTATCATGCAAAACAAGTGATAATTTTCCTGTTTTAAAAGACATTAAACCTTTTGTAGGTGATACATCAATAGTAAAATCTTTCAAAGTCATAAAAGGTTGTGTAGGATCATGTATTGATGTAATTCTTAGTCTTTTTTGCTCTTCGTCAAGAATGTCTTTATGGCCTACTTTTTCATTCATGTTGACAAAAGTTTGAGGAGTTGTAAAAACTGAAAGGTTTGTTTTTACTCCTATGTTTTTATCGTCTTTTACTACTTTAGCTTCAAAGTTTTGAAAATTAGTGCTTGTAGATTTTGAAGAACCGCCAAATAAAAACTGGTTTAAAGTTGCTGTTTTAAATATACTGTTTGCGTCTTGTTTTGAAATAGACGGCAAGATAAATGTTGCGTTAAAAAAAGGATACGCTTTTGCGTATTCAAGTGTTGGAATAAGATTAAAAAAAGTAG
>Ga0208667_1000826_pt1 | contig 12447 bp, 12 predicted proteins | sample 11BtaG_FD_184085 | JGI IMG/M metagenome (GOLD analysis project Ga0208667, IMG submission 184085) | Marine viral communities from the Subarctic Pacific Ocean - 11B_ETSP_OMZ_AT15265_CsCl metaG (SPAdes) (version 2) | ecosystem: Environmental > Aquatic > Marine > Oceanic | place: Pacific Ocean... | reverse complement strand
AATGTTGTCGCACCGTCACCCGCTCCGTAGTTAGTGCCAATGACACCAAACAGCGTCGCATAAGTTGTTCGGCTTACCAGAGAGCCATCACATAGCAGCCAGTTAGCGGGTGCAGACGAGCCAGCGAATTGCAGAATAGCACCAGACGGCGTGTCGCTGGTGTTTGCATTGCCTGAGAACTTGCCCATAACAATCCAGCCGTCGTTGTCTTTGTTCCGCAGCTTCAACTCATCATTGGTTATATCGAACCAAAATAACCCAGCGTATAAATTGGCAGGCTCGGTTGCACTCAAGTTGCTGCTGCGGATAGCCTTCAGCGCATTGTTTATGTCTGTTCTGACAGCAAAAGCTGTGTCGTTTAGGATTTCATAGTCGTGGGTTGCCATCGCTAATACTCTACTTTCGCATATAGTTGGTCGATATTTGGTGTAATCTCGTCCGATGTGCTTGTCAATTCTACCTTAAAACGAAACGCCCAGCCACTGAATTGTCCTGACTTAAACGGCATATATGGCGACCAAGTTGGCGAACCGGATGGGTCATCATCAGTCGATGATATATAAAACACAACATTTGTGTCAGGAAATTGAGGGTCTGCCGTTAAATTGTCCCACAAGCCAGAGAGCGTGTCTATATTTCCAGTCAAATCATCCCAAAGCCCCGACCCCGTGTTTAGGCGGTCATTGCTTACAAATCCAGTGGCGTAAACCTGACGGACACCGCCAGTGTTAATGTCGTTTGCGAACGTATAGGTCGCGCTTGTTGGCGCGGTATCTGGGTTGGTAATTCGCAACTTATTATCTGCCACAGAACATCCGGTTCTTACGCCATTGAATAGTGGGTCTTCTGTTGCTGTCTGTGTTGTAATGTATTGATTGAGAGACGCTTGAGGAACGACAACGCTGGTAAAGTTTTCACTCGGTATGCCCAGTTTGTCGTATGCTTGTATCATGTAAGTGCCAGCACGGGCGGGGACACTGACACTAGTTGCCGGACGAGGCACTTTCTCAAAGCTAGTGGTGGCATCAGCAAACTTAGCGTTAGTCGTAGCGATAGAGTGGCGTATCCTATAGAAGCTCAAATCAAGATTGGTGATTGCTTCCCACTCAAGAATTGTCATTGCTCCGTTAACTGTCGCGGAAATAGAGGCGACATCTTGCGGCGCATCAAGTCCTGCTTGCAGATTGAACTGCGTGGTCGTGTAAGTGCCTTTGCGACCAATCGTGTTGATTGCCCTCGCTCGAACATCATATAAGCCATTCTCCAAATCAATGGCTTCAAAAATACCTAACTCACCGACACCAAGCTGATTGTAAGTCGTTTCGCTGGAGAGTTTATATTCGACCTCAACATAGTCAATCCGGCTGGCCTCCGTTGCGCTAACGGTAGCCCTGATAAGACTGACGACATGTTCGTTAATAATGCGAGTATCTTGCGCCACCGTCAGACCCACCGTGGGAACTGTAAAGGCATCAGCGAGAATAGTGTTGTTCGACTCAAAGATTTTCTCGTCGGCATAGGCATCATAAACGCCGGAACTTACCTCACTCAGACCGAGTGTGACCTCGATTGCGCCATCCCCCGTGGGAACAAACTTCCAACCAGTGACCTCAAATGTCTTATTGCTGAAGCCCAAGTGGGTGTTGCTATAAGTAACAATGTCACCAACCTGTAGCTTAAAGGCGCGGATACCAAAGTTGCCCGAAAGCGAAAGCTGCTCCCTGTTTCGGTAAAGCATAATCTTGGCAAGCCGTTGCGCCATAGTTGTTGTTGATGTGAATGGCAGCGAGATGTCAGCGACTAATTCTTGATTGTTGTCAGTTTGCAAAAACTCTGAACTACTAACCTTCCTGAAGTCAGTCATTTGCCAATCTGTTTCCGCGCCTCTGTATTTACCCGTCACTGCGTTGAACCCGTCGCGGCGGCTATTGCGTGTCTTAATCTGAATGTTTGAGCGGTTGTCGTCCTCATCTAAAGCGAGAACCGGGGATGTGTATGCGCCAGCTTTTACACGGAACTTGCCTTGTGCATACCACATAGAACCCGCCATAGCGCGCGTCAGGTCGTCGATAACAGTTTGTGGGGTAACATCCGTAATGAATGAGCCATTAACCGTATAGCGCGTCTCTGTGCCTCCTGCGACCAAACTGACAGTCTCATCACATATGGCAGCGGCAGCAGCAAATGAAACGTCATCAATCTCATCTTCATCTGCACCTAGGCCATAATCCGATGTGAGGTAATCACGCAACGCAAGTGCGGGATTGCTTGAAAACGTCGTCGCCTGTGTTGTGGGATTGTATAGTTTTTTGCCACGCACGACAAAACTGATGGACGGTTCACCATTAGGATAAGCGTCCGCGTCAAACTCTAACTTGACGTAAACATAAGCAATGCCAGACAGGGTGTGACTGTCGCTCCACTTGTTGTCTGATGCCGCCATCAACTGAGGGTCGGCTAATTGGTCGTCAGTCCCAAGGTGACGATAGACAAATGCCTTGCCGTCATATTGCGACGGTGATGTGACTTCGTTAAGTGCTGCGTTTTTGCCCGCAAAACCAAGTTGTGCATCATCAAAATAAACTTGCTCAATCTCATCAACTTCATGCCCAGCGATGGCAATAATCATATGAAGAAACTTGTCGTTATCTGTCGTCTCTTTATAAACAATCACACCGCCAACTTTTGTTTTGCCATAGATTACAGCGTGAGGCGCAGCCGGGCTTACGCCGCTGACCTCATAGCCTCGCGTCTGCTTGTCCAGCGTGGGAACGTCGGGAGCAAGTGCTTTGCCGAGTTCTGAAAGGGCATAAACACCAGCGAAATGATAAAGCGCACCCATTGTAAGCAGAGAGCCTATTCCGACAGTCGTAACGGTGCTAATTAACGCAACAGTCGCGCTAATCGGGTCAGCAAAAGCCGAGGTGCTTGTTAGCAGCATAGGGACAAGATATTTCAGCATCAATCAACACTCCAAAAAATATCCGTCTCCAATGGTTGCACAAAGTCCAAACCCCCTAGGGTCAGAAAAGCAATCTTGTCAGAGACAACGACACCAAAAGCATACCCAAGAACGGTGTCGCCTTCTAGGTGTCTTGCCGCAATACTGCCTCTCGACATGCCAGCGTCTCTGTCTAGCTTGCTGTCAATCGCTTCAATGATGCTGGCGTGGCCTGTCTCTTTGAGCAGTCTGCCATAGTGCATCTTTGCTTCATACGCTGTCGCATATTTGCCGAACCACTCATCCGCCAAGAACTCACCCTTGAGGGCGTGATGACAGGCATTGATAAAGGTAAAGCAATCGTTAACGCTCCAGACCATTGGCTCGTCGCGGAGGTTCTCAATCATCTCGCCTAATCTAGTTTCCCAATCTTCGCGCCTCATTATCGACCCCACTGAAACTTCTTGGCTTGTAGGTCTTCGACGAACTCAAACCCACGGTCATTAGGGAAGCGAGATTTCTGGCTCTCACTTGTATATCTGCGCTCACGCGGACGCTGCAAATCAATCAGTCGGCTTTCGACATAAACGGCGATTGAACTGCTTTCTGCGCCCTCGTCAATGTTCATCTGGTCAATGTAGCCTGAGAAGATTTCAGCCATTACATCAACTGGGGAAGCGGGATTGGTGTCGATGTATGCGCCTGTCTCGGTTAGAATGTAATCATCATTCTCTTGTTGTAGAAACTGAGATGCATTGTCCTTAATACCGAAGTATATTTTGCACTTCCGGCCTTGGTATGGCTCTTGTATAGCAAGGCTTAGAAGGTCAGATGGCAAGCCAGAAAGTGTCAGGGTTGCGCCTTTGGCAGAGATGTCCAGCGTCTCGTCAACAGACGAAATCTGTATCATCTGTCCACTTCCAACATAAGTTTCCCCGTCAAGAATGACCTCGCCCAAGCCAGACCAAAAACGAAGTGTCGATGTGTCAAAAAACAGTTCAATGGCGAAGAAGACATCAACTGTCGGGGCTTCAACCGCATCGCTAAACCCGACAGGAATATCGCGGCTCATGCTATCGCCTCAACCGCAGCAAAACTTAAACCGTAATGAGTTACCTCATTGATTGACCAGTTCGTCTCGTTAGTCGCCAGACGGAATACCCCTTTGGCGTTAGATACGACAACAGTCGCCGCGTCTGCTGGGGCTGTTCTGATGGAGGGATATAGGTCAATCACGCCGATGCCACTTGCGTTAGTGTCAACATCGTTGAGAACCTTATGCAGCGTTGCTGCGCCGCTTGTGCCTAGCTGAATATAATCACCCGCCAAAAGGTAGCCATCAACATCTGCTGGAAGGCCAGAGACGGTCAAGTCATCGCCAATCTGGTCAGCACCATTAACAACAGGCGTGCCGGGTGTCGAGGCGGCAGAGCCTCGCGGTGTAGCGGCAGCAGGGTCGCCTAGCAGGAATGTGCCTTGCATACCCTTTAATTTAATCAAGAAAGACACCCACTGCTCGCCCTCGGCGCGGGTCATTGGAGGCAGACTAATCTCCGCCTCAAGCATTTGACCACCGTGGGAAAAGACCTGTTCCTTAAACGTGAATGGTGAGCGTGACAGACCAACGGCATTTCTAGCGCGTAGGTTAATCGAGCGGATGCCAGTGACTGTCGGCAGGCTTAATGGATATGCAATAGACATTAGAACGCCTTACTAAATGAACCGCCACGGCGGCGAGCATCTAATACGGCTGCTTTCGATGCTTCTGCTATTTGCGGCATAAGTTGTGTAATCTCAGCGCGGACAGTCTGAGATACCCCAGTGGAAATGTTGATGTTCTGAACGACGGTTGCGCCGCCATCACCGCCCATTTTGTTGTTTGGCACGATAGAACCCGAAGACGCTGGCACGAATAATTCAGCACCGCGTTCGCCAACTATTGTAGGCACTCCGCGTTGCACAGAGCCGCCGATGGCATGTTCGCCGGGGGCTGCTGCTGGCGCACCAGTGCCGCCAAAGATTTTCGTACCCTTCAAACCTGTAGCGATTGACTGAACCATTTGCTCAACAACTAAAATGTCAAAAAGCCGTGAAATAATTTGCTTTGCCATCTCGCTGAACGCATCAGACGCGCTTTTTGTGCCAAGCGCGATTGCTTTAAATGTTTGGCTAAATGATGAAGCGATAGCGTCGGCTGAACTTTGACCGCGCAACTGTCCCTCTGTCAAAACTTTAGGTAAATCTTCGCCAGTTTTTACAACCTTCTTGAGTGTTGTGTCAAAATTTTCATATCCGTCGATAACTGATTGCAGACTTTCTATAGCGTCGTTGCCAAACGTCAATTTCTCAAGCGGCTCTTTTAGACCCAACGCTTGAAGCGGTGAAAGCGCATTAGCTAAAGAAATGTATGCATTGGCTAGGTTCTGCACACCCTGAATAGTTGCCACTATTGCTTTAAGTGTTCCTACAGTTAAGAACTCGGCAAATTTTTGCAAGGCTGGCAAGACTGCGGCTGTGATTTGCTGGCCAAAGGACGAGAATGTTTTGCCAAGACGGTCAAACCCATCATTCGCGGCTTCAACGGCTTTGGCCTGACCTCCTGTCAATTCGACGGTGATGTCGTTAAAATTGTCTTGCAACTTTTGCAGTTCGCCAGAACCGTTCTTGAGTGTATTGATTAGCTTAGTGCCAGACCGACCAAACAGGTCGAAAGCAACACGCACGCGCTCGGCTGGGTCGCCAATTTCTTTCAAAGCATCGGCTACGTCGTCAAGAACCTCTTGCGTTGGCTTTATCTGGCCATTTGCGCCAAATACGCTAACGCCCAGAGCCTCAAACGACCTAACCGCAACACCCACGCCGTTGGCTGTCTCACCGATGCTGCGGCTAAAACGCTCAAGACCTTTGGTCAGTTCGTCGGATGAAACGCCTGTTTGCCCTGCCGCAAACTGCAATGATTGCAATTCGTTGACGGTCAGGCCAAGACGGCCACTGGCTTTAGCAAGTTCGTCAATCTGCCCGGCAAACTGCTTGAGTGCCAGTGTTGCGCCCAATGCAACAACAGAGTTGCGAACATTAAAGACGGCTGACTTGACCTTACCAAGACCAGCCCGAACAGATGCAAACGCACGCTGCGTCTTGTCAAAGGCTGTGATATTTACTCTAAGATTTTGGTCGGCCATCCGCTAACACTTCCAAATATGCAACCCACTCGATGAGTTCATTATAGGGCATATCTTCTATTTCGCCAATGGTCTTACCAAGTCGGTCGGCAAGTGCGATGACCACAAATCGGTCAGGGTCATCGCTTAATCCTTTTTTGCGTCTTCAACGCTGGCAATTTCGCCCATAAGTTGCCCAGCAACATTGCTGACAAGACCAACAGGCTGGCGCATCAACACAGGCTTGTCGCCTACGTCAAAGGCTTTGTTACCTTCGCCGTCCATTGCCTTCATAATCAACATATCAATCAGCCCTTCGACCGTCATGTTGTTCAGAAAGTTCGGGTGCTTCTTTTGCAGTTTCGAGAACTCGCCTGCGTTAAGAGGGGTGGCGAAAAGAACCATAGGCTCGTTTTCGTCACCCCACTCTGCAACCTCAACACGGATTGTGCTTTGATTAGTTTTCGCGCTTATGCGCTCGCCAAATGCAGACATAGTGCCACCCCCTGTCTGTTATATTAAACGGTTGTTTCTGTCAGTCCGCCAGAACCTTGAACCGAGATTGACATCTCGACCATACCGTCGAAAGAAGCAGTCACGGTGCGACCAGTCACAATGGCTGTGCCAGTGTAATATGTATCGCCTGCGGTTGCACCTTCGGGATAAACTTCCAAAGTAACTGAAGAACCAGCATCCAAGTTGCCTTGTGCTGTGTCAGTCTCGTCAAAGAAAACTTCCAAAGAACCTGTGAAGGTGGTCAGGCCAGCTTTATAACTGCGTGCGCTGTCACCCATAGAGGTGTCTTCGATTACTTCGCCCGTGCTTTCGAGCGTATAAGAGCGAATTTCGCCCAAAGTGTCAGAACCAATTTTGATAGTTCCTTCACTGCCTGTGTGCGTTGCCATAATTATACCTCATCAGTGTTGGTTGCAACTTCGGTTTTTGGCGTTGTTTTAGCCTTCGCCTTTGGCTCTGTCTCAGACCAACCACGGGCGGTTAGCTTTTCAACATTCTCTTGCCAGACTTCCATCGTCTGTCCATCTTTATATAACTTAACACGCTTGGCCATTCTAGTCACCTATACTGCGGTTTCAATATCGTTTTCGAGTGTAGCATAAAGAACCTCAACCGTAAAACGTCCAACGCCGACTGGCTGGTCGCCGTCGCCTGCATAGCTGGCTTCAAATGCTGTCACTTTAGTGTCTTTGGCGTTGCCGCCGCGTGTAATGTCCGTCGTCAACGCTTCTTCGACTTCGACAGCAATCGTGTCGAGCGTGTCGTCGATGCCTGTTGTGCCTTTGACATAAGCCTCGACCATAACCTCAAGCGTCCGCAGTTGCGTGCGAGGTGTTTTCAGCGTGCTTATTTCTGTCGCTTCGCTGTTGGTGTAAATGCAAAGGCCAGACACCTTCGCCTCGGCAAGCGGATAAAAGCGGGTAACATATACGTTACTGCCCGTCGTGGTCAGCCCGGTCAACGTGGTTTCGATGTTGTCACGGATAGATTTGCGAACATGCGCCATCTATTGCTCCTCGATAACCAGTGTCGTTACGCCAGTGCCGTCGTCTTGCACTACGCGCACGATGTAGTTTGTGCCTGAGATGGTGATTGCGTCGCCTTCGGCTGCACTAGCAACGTCGGCGGTCGAACACTGGAAGCGCGGCTGGTTTACAGCAAATGCGACTGTGCCGCCGCTATCTAGTTCGAGATATTCTTTGTCAAAGATGCCTTTGACATCGCTGGCTGACCCGCCTGATGGCGTGTAGCTTGCTGTCACCGCAAAGTCATCTGTCTCAAAAAAGACAGCCAGTTCTGTGGCGGTTTCAACTGCCATTTATTTGGCTTTCGGCTTGCGGGTGCGTTTTACCAGCGGTGCTGCATCTTCTGTGTTCAGACCGATTGCGCGGTCAACTTTTGGGGCTTCGTAGCCAGTGGCCTTACGCATTGCAATAAGCTGCAAAGCGTCTGCCTGAGAAACTTCAACGACATCGCCTTTTGCGTATGCGACACCTTTGATGCCAACGCCTGCGATAACTTCAATCTTAACTTTTGTTCAGCCATTGTTTTCTCCGTAGTAATAAAAAAATGGGGGGCAGGGATTGCCCACCCCCCACTCAATTAGGCGTCGATGTCTGTGATAGCAGCAAACGACTGGGCATTACGAACACCCAAATCCATTTCCTGCATAACCCGGACGCGGACAGCACCAGTTGCGCTGTTCGTGTAAGGGTCAACCAGAACGTCGGCAGACGAGAACATGCCGATGATAAGTTGGCTAAAGTCGCCAAACACCAGAGCAGACAAGGCAGAACCAGTGCCTTTGGTCAGGTCAGACGGCACGTTGTTCGTGACGGCCATATTGTAACCATACAGGCTTGACCACGGGTCATTCAGGATTTGAACGCTGTCCGTGCTGCTTACTTTAGCAGTCTGAGCCAAGTGAGATTTCACTTTGCTGTTTGTCAGGTATGCCATCGAGTCGGCAGACAGGCCAGCATTGTCGGCTTCAACTTCTTTGACCAAGTCAACAACCGAACCCCAAGTGGCTGCGCCACCGTTCGTGCCGATTGCAACTGAGCCAATGCCAGTTGTTTCCAAGATGCCATCAGGCTCGTTAGATGCGCCGCCTTTGATTGCAACTTGCTCGATTTTTTGAGCGATTGCGTTCAGAAGGTCGTCACGGATGATAGCTTCAACCGACGGGTCGGACTGGATCATCAGCAAACGAGACATATCGGTGAATGCACCGAGCGACTTAGGCGAAAGTGTCAACTGACCGAAAGTCTGGTTTTGCTCGGCAACGGCGTTGTTTTCAGCAACAAAGCCAGCAGTAGCAGCAGCAGTCATTTTCGGAATAGCAACGTCACCTTTAAGGCCAGACAAGAAGCGTGTGCCGAGGTCAGAGAATACCAAGCGTGAACGCAGGGCATCAATGAACTGGTCGCCACGGTGGTCTGTGCCAACGAGGAAGCCGCCATCGGCGTCTGTGCCAGCAATCAGGTCACGCTTGCCAGCCCAGAAGCTGTCAGGTGCGTAGAAGCCACGGGCTTCTTTACCGTTTTTGCGTGCAATCTCGTCGGAGACTTCGAGTTCCAGACCATTCAGGCCAGAACCGTTAACCAGACCACGAACAGCTTTCATGAAGCTGTAGTTGCGGACTTCTTTTTCGCTCATGTCAACTGCACCTGCAGATTGCTCAAGGGCTTTGCCAGTCGGCAGGGCTTCCAACAACATGCCACGGAACTGGTCAACGCTCATGCCATCGGCAATAGCTTTGTCAGCAAGGTCACGTTTGTTGTGCTTAACGGCAAGAGCAGTAATCTCTTGCGCGGTTTTTTGAAATTCGCGTTTGGCGGCTTCAGTAGCTTCCAAGCGGATTTCGTCTTTATTTACTTCAGTCATTTCAATATCCTTTTTGACTTCAATAGTTTCGACAAATTCAGCACTGCGTCCGATGCCAGCGCCGACATTGTCAGCTGGCACAGCAACAATGCTGGCTTCATATGGCGTCCACTGATTGACCATAACCGTCCCGTTATTGCCTCTCTGTTCCATATTTTTGACAATGTATCCGATGCTTACGTTACGGACTACACCATCCTTGACATCTTCGTAAACCTCCCTAGCAAGTGCGCTTTTTCCAAAACGCACAACCGCACGCAGCTTTCTTTCTGCTCGGTCTAGGTAGGCTTCTTCGACGATGCCAATCTGGGCTGTCATGTCGTGGTCTTTCAGCAAGGGGGCGTTGCCACTTGCGATGCGCGACATGTCAATTGCTTCTTCGGTATGCTCAAGAACTTCCATACCAAAACTACGCTCGACGGGTTCTTCGCTTGACAGCGACATGCGAACCCGGCGGTCATCTTCGTCTGTTGCTTCTACTTCAACAGCACGGAAAGTAAGCGTCGAGCGGTCAAACCGTTCTTCGGTTTCGACTGCGACTTCTTCAACCTGTTCCTCGACCTCTTGCTCGTCATGCTCTTTGGCATAAACGATGGTCACGGTTTCATCATTTTCTTCGACATTAACAATGTGTCGTGTTTCAAGTTCTTCACTCATAGCAACCTCATCGGTTTCAGTTGTTTCAATCATACGCTCATCTTCGTCTTTCTTCAAGATTTCCGTAATGCCTTTCGACCAAGTAAAGCCAGCGTCGCCACCCCACAACGCCCACGCAATTCGGCCTGCGCTTGGGTAACCTTTTTCGCCGGGTGAAAAACCTTCGCCCTGCTTGTCAACTTCGTGGCGGCTGAAATACGAATACATGCGCTTTACAGTATCTTCTGACAGGCTTTTGCCATTGGAAATATCACGCGCACGAGCGACACCAACCTCAGTTCCGCCGCGTCCGTGTTCGCGTCTCCATTCGAGGCCGCGTTTTGCTTCCTCGACCATTCCGCCTGTTGGCTTATAACTCGCCATCGTCTCCGCCTTCTACACTCGGCGCGGCTGGCAACTTATTGCCAAACGGCTGGAACGCAGTCTCGATTTCGTAACGTGCGGCCAAGTCTTTCTCGCGCGCAACTTGCTCAAACACTTCTTCGGTGTCGCGGCCATTCTGACCGTGGACATCTTGCAGGGTCATAATACCGCTGTTGATTGCAGCGATGTTTGCGTTGACTTCTTTCTGCGGGTCAATGGCTGGATAGCCACGCGGACGGTAAGTCACTTGGTCGGCAAACAGGTCATACTTAGACATCGGCAACGTGACCGCGTTGTAAGTGATGGCTTGCTCAAGCCACGAGCGATAAACGTCATCGACAAAGTTCTCAATCATAAACTGCTGCAACATCTTAAAGTTGTCGCGGTCTTCCATCGTGCCTTGTCTGATGCTGCTGTAGCTAACGCCCTCTAAGTTATTAGAGAGCGACACATAACTGACACCAAGACCAGATGCGATGCCGCGCAAGATAGCTTTCTCGAAATCTGCGAAGTCAGCACCGCCAACACCCGACGGGTCAAAACTTTCAAATGACATGCCTTCTGGCAACTGGCTGAACGTGCCGGGGCTTGCGTCCATCAATGGGGCTGCGCCGTCATAGTCATCGCCAATAAACTCATCGCCAGACGGTGATGTAAAGAAACCCATTTTCGACGCAGCTACGCGAGCATGAACCAAGCTGGCTTCCTCAAAACCATCAAGCATCTTGAGGCGGCTTAACACGTTTGCCATCATCGGCACGCCACGGGTCTGGCCTGCACGCTCTTGGATAAAGGCGTGGATGATTTCTTCGGCTGGCACGCGGATGCGTTTGCGTGCGCTCATGTTACGGCCAAAGCCATTGGTGTGGTTTGGGTTATCTTCAAACAACCAATAGGCAACCGGCTTGCCTTCTTTGGTAATCTCAACACCCATACGCACTTCGTTGCCACTCGGCGCGGTGTTGTTATAGTTCTCATCGAGATAGTCGGCTTCGATGAACTGCAAAGAAAAACCAAAGCGGTTGCCAGCAGGGTTCTTAATCTTGCGAACCAAGACCTCGCCATCACGCGCAAGCGTTTCGATGAACAAGCGTTGGCACTGATTCCAAGTCAGGCGACCATCAATCGAGCAAGTGTCTTTGCGACCCCAAGATGACCAAGCATTTTCGACAACACGATTGCCCGGCGTGTCGAGTGAGCCGTCTGCATTGCGCTTGCGAACTTGCAGGCGAACACCAGCAGAGCCGACGACATTGCTGTTTAGAATTTGGATATAACGCTTGGCATACGGGTCATTGCGCGATATTTCGCGGCAACGGTCACGCAAAATGCGTAAAGATGGGCTGATTTCGCTGTCAGCAGACAGTGATTGAGTGATAAAATCGGAGAAAAGACGGCCTGTTTCTGCGCCGTAATATGACCGTTTCATGTGTTTTGGCTTCTGTTTCGTGCGTAGAAAATCAAAAAATGCCATCGGTTAGAACCTCACCAGAATTGTTTGGCCTGTCTTTTCACCATTCTCAGCAAGCTCTTTATTGATTTCGCGCTGATATTCGGCGCGATAGCTTTCGCGCGCTTCCATAAGTTCAGCAAATGAGAATTTAGTCAGGCTGCGACCATTGATGCTGTAGTTAGACACATCGCTGTCGGCTTTGCCGGACAAGATGCTCTCAATCTTATTGAGCATAATCTCGGCATGACTGCGCGGGTCTGCGCCGTTCACATCCAAGTCTTCGATTACGTCGAATGTGCCGTTGTCAACCACGATGCGGTTGCCAGAAGATGTCTCTGTGATGTCAAGCTGCCAGTGGTAATGCCCGGCAGTGTAGTTTTCAGTCACGCTGCTTGCGGCAGAAAATAAATAGTAATCGGCGTTCTCTGTCGCGGCAATCTTGAACTCAGTCGAGCCAGCCTGTGTTGACC
>Ga0208667_1000822_pt1 | contig 12471 bp, 12 predicted proteins | sample 11BtaG_FD_184085 | JGI IMG/M metagenome (GOLD analysis project Ga0208667, IMG submission 184085) | Marine viral communities from the Subarctic Pacific Ocean - 11B_ETSP_OMZ_AT15265_CsCl metaG (SPAdes) (version 2) | ecosystem: Environmental > Aquatic > Marine > Oceanic | place: Pacific Ocean... | reverse complement strand
AAGAGAAAGAAAAGAGCGTGTAGCGGCAGCTAGGAAACGTGAGAATATAAAACTATTAAAACAGTTTATTATTATAGTAGGGATGTCTATCGCGTTAATTCCTATTTTAGTATACGCATTCATTTACGTTGCAAGCCTTTAAAGGATTTAAACATGGTTGAAGAAACAAAACAAGTTATTGATGTAGCAGCCGCGTCTACAGCAGTGCTTTCTTTGGCAGCGTGGTTGCCGCCAACAGCTTCTATACTAACAATAGTATGGTTAGGTATAAGGATATACGAGTCAGATACTGTACAGAAACTTGTACACGGTGACGACACAAAGGACTCTGAGTAACACTTATATGTACATAAAAGTGTACAAAGTCTACACTTTATGTTGACTTCTAACTAAAAATAGTGTATAATATATGAGTATTTTAAATAGTTTGATAGGGCCAGTGACTGGACTTTTAGATAAGTTCATAGAGGATAAAGACAAAAAGAACGCTATAGCCTTTGAACTATCTACTATGGCTGAGAAGCATGCTCAAGAACTACTTAAGGGTCAGCTAGAGGTCAACAAGACTGAGGCTGCACACAAGAGTTTATTTGTCGCAGGCTGGCGGCCAGCTATAGGATGGATATGTGGACTGGCTTTATTCTATTCTACTATCTTAGCTCCTATACTAGGCATATGGTTTACTGTCCCGCCTGTTGATAGCTCCTTACTTACAAGTGTACTGATGGGTATGTTGGGCTTAGGCGCTATGCGTACAGTGGAAAAGACTAAGAACGTACAGAGAGAACGATAATGGCAAGAGGTACTGAAGTAAAATCTAGCGGTTTTCGTATTCCTGTTAGAGAGGAGAAGCGACCTGTTGTAGATTCTATTGCCCCAATATCACAACAACAAGAAGAAGAGTTTGTCAACTTAGGTGCTGACCCGTTTGCTTCTACTGTGGATACTTTCCCTAGTTCTACAGCGTTTAGAATGGTAGACATTACAGATGGCACCGGTAAGGTTATTGGTCAAAGCCGTCAACCTGCTGTTACTGGTGGTGGCGGTGCTAAGTTGTATTCCGACATGTCTATGGCTGAAAGGACAGTTGTTGACGAAGCTCGTGATGCTCGTATTGCTGAAACGGAGCTAAGAAGAGAAGAACAACGTGCTGCTAATCCAGACTTTGATCTTGCTAGTTTTTACGAAAGAAGTTTAGCAAGTGCTGACACAAGTGCAGAAGCTAAAAGAAAAGTCTTGACAGCCTATGATCCGGGTCGTGGTGCGCTATATGGTACTACGACTTCAGGTTATTTGTTAGATCAGCAAGTAGGCAATCCTTTTATAGAAGCTGTTAGAACCTACGAAGTACCTTTAACTCAGAAAGCAGACAGCCCTATAGAGTTAGATTATGACTACGGTTATGATGCTGATAATCTTTATATGAAGCAACCTCCTTTGCTGGGTAACACTGATTTACAACAAGGTTTTACTGACGAAGAACGCGAACAGTATAGAGACTTAATGAAGCGTGGTTCTTTCATAGATATCAGCGGAGGAACTTCTAAGGTTGGTGAGTATTCTATGGTGTGGGTTGAAGACCCGCCAGAGCCTAGCGGAGTCTCTAAGTTTCTAAACAACCCTGTCCTGTCTGTAATAGGCATGCTTAACCCTGCTGTTGGATTAGCAACTACAGCGGCTAAAGCAGCTACTGGTGAAAAGCTATCTCCTGTTGAAATAGCCAGCAGTTTGTTGACTGGGTTAGAGATGTCAGGCGTTATTAAAGCTCCTACCTTAGACGCTATGCCAGAAGGACAAGTAGGCACACCTATGCCAAACACAGGCACAGGCTTGTTCGGCTCTACCTACGGACAAACACAGACTGCCTTAAACGTAGCAGCCGCAGGAGATGCTGAAGGCGCTGCTCTTGCTTTAGTAGGTGATGACCTTATTACAGGTGGCTTAGACAAAATAGGACTAGATCAAGCAACTATTGAGAACGCTGGTATTCAGTATGATGATTTCCAAGCTGGCGTAGGTAAGGTTGTTAGTGAAGTAGCTGGCGGAACAGACCTAGACGATGCTTTAGTGCAAGGACTAGGCAAGTACATCAGAGAAGGCGGTACACTAGGCTCTGTTGATCTACCTTCCGTTGATCTAGATATTGACCTAAGTGGTCTTAAAGCTATTATTGAGCCTATTGTAGAATTTGTAGAGAACATCGGCAGACCTCTAGTGCAGCTAGTTGAAGACGCTGGTGGACCTATTGTAGAAGCAGTAGAAGACGTTGCTAGACCTGTTGGTGATGTTGTTGAAGATGTAGCACAAGGCGCTGGTGATGTGTTGTCAGACTTAGACACAGCAGTTAGACAGGCTCTGCCAGACATAGACCTACCTAGTGTAAACCTGCCTAGCCTAGACTTAAACTTAGGTGGTTTGCTTACAGGTGCAGGCGCTGTAGCTATTCCACAGCTTTCAGCTACACGCACTACAGATGATTTGTTTAAAGACGAACTGTTTAAATTTCAAACAGAGATTGGCGTAGACGTAGATCCTTTGGAATACGTAGATTTAAACGCACCAGCAGAGAACTTTTTTGAAGACCCAATACTTGGACGGAGCTATAATTTCTAATGACGTACTTACAACTAGTTAACAGCGTACTACGTAGGCTGAGAGAGGACGAAGTAACTACTGTAGCTCAGAACAGCTACTCTAAACTTATTGGAGAGTTTGTTAACGATGCTAAACGCATTGTAGAAGATTCATGGGACTGGTCTTCGTTACGTACTACACTTACTGTGCAGACTTCTGCTAATGTTTTTAGCTATGCTCTCGTAGGTTCTGGTTCTGCTCTCAAGACACTAGACGTTATCAACGACACCTCTAATGTCTTTATGAAACAAGCCTCATCATCTTGGATGAACAACTCTTTTCTCAACGGCGAGCCAGCAAGAAGCTCCCCTTGTTACTACTCTTGGAATGGTTTTAACGAAAGCGGCTATGCTATTGTTGATGTCTATCCTATTCCTAACGATGTATATGACTTACGCTTTAACGTGGTCAACAGAGATGCTGCGTTTACTGATGATGTTTCAGTCCTTAACGTACCATCAGCACCTGTCATTCACTATGCTGTAGCTTTAGCTGCACGAGAGCGTGGTGAGACTGGCGGTGCTTCCGCACAAGAGCTATACAGTATTGCTGACTCCACACTAGCTGATGCAATTGCTATGGATGCAGCTAGATTCCCTAGTGAAACTATCTGGACTTCTTAAATGGCACAACAACTACAGAACATTACAGTAGCTGCACCGGGATTTGCTGGTCTTAACACACAGGACTCACCTATTGGTCTTGGCCCTTCGTTTGCTGCTGTAGCAGACAACTGTGTTATTGACAAGCTGGGTCGTGTAGGTGCGCGTAAGGGATGGGAAGCAGTGTCTACCAATGGCTCTTCTGTACTAGGTAGTAGCCGTGGTATAGAGACTGTATATGAATACATTGATAACTCTGGCGATAAGGTTATATTGTCAGCAGGTAACAATAAAGTATTCTCAGGCACTACAACCTTAACAGACATTACTCCTAGTGGTTATACACCGACAGCTAACAACTGGAAAACAGTGTCGCTAAACAACCATGTCTATATGTTTCAAAGAGGTCACGAGCCGCTGATAGGAACAGACGAGTCAGGTTCTTTTGTTCTAGAAGCTATGTCAGACCACAGCCACAGCACAGGCACAGCTCCACAAGGCAACGAAGTCTTAGCAGCCTACGGTAAATTGTGGGTAGCAGACGTTACAGGTAACAAGCACACTGTCTACTGGTCAGATACTCTTAACGGACATGCTTGGACAGGAGGCGCTACAGGCTCGTTAGACGTTACACTGGTATGGCCTACAGGCTTTGACGAGATAGTGGCTCTAGCGGCTCACAACGGCTTTCTAATCATCTTTGGCAGGAAGTCTATACTTGTGTACTCAGGTGCGTCCTCTCCTGCCTCTATGACGCTTACAGACACCATAGAAGGCGTTGGCTGTATAGCTCGTGACTCAGTACAGCACACAGGCACTGACATCTTGTTTTTGTCTGAGTCAGGTGTACGTAGCTTTGGTAGGACTGTACAAGAGAAGTCTATGCCTATGCGTGACATCAGTAAGAATGTCCGTAGTGATTTGTTATCTTTAGTGCTTAACAGCACGAACCCTATTAAGTCTCTATACAGTGCTGAAGAAGCATTCTACTTGTTGTCAATACCAGACAGCAACACTGTGTACTGCTTTGATATGCGTAGACAGCTAGAAGATGGGTCTAACCGTGTAACTACTTGGTCAAGTATTAAGCCTCTATCTCTTGCTTTGTTAGATGATAACAGTATTTACATAGGCTTGTCTTCAGGTGTTGTTAAGTATAGTGGATATTTAGACGGGACTGAGAAGTATCAAATGCGTTACTTCAGCAACCCGCTAGACTTTGGCAACACTTCCAATCTAAAGTTTTTAAAGAAGTTTAACGTAACAATTATTGGTGGTCAGTCAACGGAAGCTATCCTTAACTGGGGTTATGACTACACTGCTAACTATACTAAGCAAGCTCTTATATTTACTTCTTCAGCTACACTAGCAGAGTACGGTATTGCTGAGTACAACATTGCTGAATACGCATCCAGCGGTACTATTAACACGCCTAAAGTAAATACCAGTGGTAGTGGTGAAGTAGTTACTATCGGTATAGAGTCTGAAATTAATGGCGTACCTTTTTCTATTCAAAAAATTGACATACACGCTCTACTAGGGAGACTTATCTAATGTCCAACTACACAAAGACAACTAACTTTGCAGCAAAAGATGCTCTCTCTTCTGGCGATCCTAACAAGATAGTCAAGGGTACAGAGATAGACGCTGAGTTTAATAACATAGCTACAGCAGTGGCTACTAAAAGAGACAGCAGTCAAGCAATTACTTTAACAGGAGATGCTACTGGTTCTGGTACTACAAGCATTGCTGTGACCGTTGCTGACGATTCGCACAACCATGTTATTAGTAATGTAGACGGTCTACAAACTGCTTTGGATGCTAAACTAGCTTCTACTGCTTATACTGCTGCTGATGTCTTGACTAAGATTAAAACAGTAGACGGTACAGGTTCAGGACTTGATGCAGATAAAGTAGATGGCTTTAACATTTCTACTGCATCTTCAGGGACTGACTCTAACACTATTTACTTTAGGACTACACCGTAATGTCTATTTTTGTAGGGTCTAGTGACATAGATGATATTGTCATAGGTACAGATAAAAAAGAGTCTGTTTTTATAGGCTCTAATAGAGTATGGGTAAGACCTGCATTATATAACGTAACTGTAGGTGTTTCAGGAAACCAGAGTGGGTGGTTAAATACGGCAGGTAGTATTGCTTATGTTTCTGGACATAATGCTTATCAAAGTGATTGGTTTCCAAACTTAGCGGGAGTGGGTCAAGGAAATGACATTTTTTATTTGTTTGCTTACCCTCCTAGTTCAGGAACTGTTCCTTATAAAATACAATTAACAATAGGTTCTACCAGCACCTCAGCTTCTCCAACACCTAACACAGACGCTACATTTAGTAGCATGACTATTGACGGCACAGTTTTTAATAGGTCAGACGCCAGCTATTCTTATAGTTCTGGAAGTAATTTTTCACTGTGGCTGTGGGACGCTACCGCTAATCCTTTTGGGACTACAGCAGGAGCAGTAAAAAGAGTGAGGTTTGATAAGCCATGATAGAATATACAACTAAAGAAGACAACGATAATACGTTAGCTTGTTTTGTTTCTGGTGTTTACATTATAGAAGCAAACATAACAGGACTAACAAACGAAGACACAATCCAAAGCAAACTTACTTCAGTTTTAGAAAGAGCCAAAGAAATTGATAATTCAGGAGAGTAACAAAATGTATAACATGCCTACACTAACGGCTGCCATAATTACTGGAGGATCGTTCTAATGGTCATGCTAAAAAATCAAATGTATAACAAGCCTATAATGATGGCTGACCCACGACAACGGGTACCTAGTGGCTTTGCTACTCCATTGCCCACACAAGATCCTACAGGCTCTTCTGTATTTAATCCTATAGCCCCTCCTGCTGGCTCAGTTCCTTCAGATGGTAACGTAGGTGCTGTTACTGGTGGCGCTGTGTTGTCAGGACTGCTTACTAATAACTTGGGCGATGCCTTACGTGGCGCTGGTGAGTACTACTTAGGTCAAGAAGGTGTTGAAGGTGCATACCAGACAGGCGCTACTGGTTTAGAGATGGCACAACAGCTAGGACAACAAGCTGCTGAAGCTGCACAGTTTAGACCTTACACTGTCACTAGCAACCTAGCTCGTGTCGGTACTGACCCCTCTGGTGGCTTTACTACACAACTAAGCCCAGAGCAGCAAGCTCTACAGAATCAAATCATGGGTCAAGCAGGTGGTTTCTTTGGCCAACTACAGGCTGATCCTGCTGCTGTGCAGGCTGGTATATACGAAGACATTAGAGCTACACAGCGTCCTGAAGAGGAACGTCAGCGTCTAGCACTAGAAGAGCGTATGCTGTCACAAGGGCGTTTAGGTGTATCCTCTGCTGCCTACGGTGGCGCATCACCTGAGTTGTTGGCTATGGAGACTGCTCGTCAGGAAGCTATGACTCGTGCTAACTTAGGTGCTAGACAGCAAGCGTTAGCGGAACAACAACAAGCTGCTGGTATTGCTGGTGGTCTGTTAGGTGCTGGTTACATGCCACAGCAGCAAGCATTGTCATTGCTAGAGGCTAGTCAGATTCCTGCTGGACTACAGCAAAGAGGTCAGCTAACTGGTGTAGAACTACAGTCTCAGTTAGGTGGTCGTGGTATAGAGTCCTATATGCAAGGTGCTGACTTAGCTAACCGTTTACAGCTACAGCAGCAGCAAGGTCTACTTACTAGTTTAATGGGACGAGAGCCTACATTACAAGAGCAGCTAATAAACAGCATTATTGGCGGTAAGGACGCTACTCCGTTGGAAGGAAGCGGTGGTTGGTTTGGCTCTATTTTAGATTACTTTAATAAAGACAAGTCTTCTTCTCCTAGTGCTTCAGCTTCTCAATTAATGTTTGGTAACGCAATGGGATTAACACCTGCTCAGTTACTTGCAGGTATTAGCGGCCCTAGTGCAGAAGAACAACTAGCACTAGAAGACTTAACAAATTACTAAGGAGAACAAAAATGGCTAGAACAGATATTGCAGGACTCCTTACGGGAATCTCAAGTGGTGGTATTGATCCAGTGACTGCGGGTAGCGCAGAGCAACAGCGGTTAGCCTTTGGCGCACAACGCGCACAAGGTGTACGCAGAGGCTTACTAGGAGCTATGGGTAAAGACGCTAGCACTCCTGCTGAGAAACTACAGGCGGCTATGGCTCAGTTGAACTTAAACAAAACAGAAGACTTAAAAAAGCTAGCAAGCATTATGCAGGCTAGTGGAGACTTTGCGGGAGCTGCTAAGATTGCAGCAACAATAGGAGACAGACGTAAATCACAACTCAGGCGTGATAGTCTAATTACTCAGGCTAAAAAACTGAATTTAGAAGATACAGCAGATTTGCTTGCAGGTGGAGGGCCTTTAGAGTTAGCAGAAAAACAAATACTAGAGGCTGAAGAGCGTAACATTGTAAGCAGACAAGGGCGTAAAGGTAGGGCTGCTGTAGCTCGTTCTAAAGGTGCAGGAGATGTTGTAATTCAGGGTATTATGAAAGGTGAGTACGATAACACTTCAGATACTTTGTTTTTAGAGCAACTGTCCGGAGAAAAAGCAGAGAATAAGTTTTTTCAAACAACAGATTCAGAAGGGCGTTCAGTTTCTAGACCATATCCTGTTAACGAAGCTGGACAAGTTCTTGACCCTGAATCTCGTAAATGGGTATATCCTATGGATTTAGGGCTTACTCAGTCTCCAGTCTTAACTAAACAACTATCAGAAGCTAATTCTTTTGCACAAGCCTTAACTAAAGGTGCTGCTGAGAATTTCTTAGAGCTAAGTAAAAAAGCACAAGACGCAAAAGAAATATTAAGAACTAATTTAGAATCAGTTGCTTTGTTAGATAAAGACGGAGGAATTAAAACAGGCTTCGGAGCCAACTTCCGCCTTAACGTAGCTAGAGTAGCTAAAGAATTAGGTGTGGTTCCTGAAAGTATGGATAATATAGCAGCTACTGAACAATATTTAATTCTTAGAGCAGAGCAGCTAATGAAAATTATGCCTGCTTTTGGTGCGGGTTCTGGTCTTTCAGATTCAGATAGAGAAGTAGCCTCTTCTATTGCTTTAAGAGAAGTATCTATGGACGAAGCAGCTTTACGTAATCTACTACGTTTAGAAGCAAAATATGCAAGACAGACAATAATTGACAACAATAAAGCGGTAGATCGTGCTGTGAAAATAGGCAAAGGAGGAATGTCTCCAGAACTTGCAGAAAGTTTTTACATTACTTTACCTAAAAGAGAAGGCTATACAATACCCCCAGCCGCAGCAGCGTATCTGAAACGATAATAAGGATTAAAGCATGGACTATACAGAAGAAGAGTTAATTGCTGCTTTACGGGCTGCTGATACTGACGCAAGGACATCACAAGATCCTGAAGTTTCAATTAATGCGGCTCAAGCTGTAGACGAACTTACTCAAATGCTAGATAGCTTACAGCAGGACAAGCCTGTAGAGGGTTATGATCCTGCCGCTTTTACAGCTCCAGAACAATATCGTCAGTCTTTTGGTCAAATGAGAGAGACCGTTGAAGACTTCCCTAAGTTTATCTCAGAACTAGGCCAAGAGTTTGATGATCCGGCTAATCCAGAAAAAGTATTTGCAGCCGCAGCTTCTTCAAGAGGAGCGTTAGGTACAGGTTTAGACCTTTTAGGACAAGGAGCTAAACTTTCTTTAATGGAAGTAAGTAAGTTTGTACCTGATTCTATTGAAAAAACAGTAGTAGACAATGTAACTCCTGTTGCAAAAGCTATAGCAGACAGCGCAATAGGTGACATAGCTAAATGGACTTATGGAGAATACATAGACTGGAAGAGCGAAAACCCACGAAAAGGTAGGGCGCTTGAAGGTGTTGTAAACTTAGCGGAAGTTTTCGCACCTCCTTTGACACGTAAACCAGTTACAGATACTTCTTTTATAAGAACATTAGCTGATGAGCAGTACGCTAGAGCTGTTCATTTAGAAACAGGGCAGAGAAGAGATTTTCTTAATACAGTTATTGAGCCTATTTCTACGGCAGCTAACGACCTTAAACGTGCAGAACGCTTAGAACAGAATGAAAAAGGAAGAAATGTTTATATCCCTACAGATGATGAAGTAGAGATGGTTAATGTTTTGAAAGGTATTGAAAGCATAAACGAAAAGACTTCTTTTGTAAAAATAAGACAAGTGCTTGAAGAGCAGGTAGAAACAACACACAACTCCCTGACAAAACTGTTAAATAAATCTAAATTTAAATTCAACAAAAAAGAATTAATTGATGATTTAGAGGCGCGAATTAAAATAGATTTAGATGAAAATCCTGTTCTTATTGGAGACGCTAAATCTGTAGCTACTAAAATTTATAATAAAGCTATTAGACTGTTAAAAGAAGCAGATAGTTCCCCAGCAGGTGTAATGGAAGTCCGTAGACAGTTAGATACATGGGCTAAGAAAAGCGGAAAAGACAGCTATGATGGTAACGAAAATGCTTGGACAGTCTCTCAAAGGTCAGTTAGAGATTTTCTTAATGAGCGAGTAGCAGACGCTGTTCCTGAAACACCTGTATTAGAAAAACTGAGAAGACAACATTTGTTGCTTAGAAGTAAAGATCGTGTTTTACCTAAAGCAGCAAAAGAAGCTGAGACTAGATTAGGTAGACAGTTTCAAAACGTGGGTAAAGTAACAGACACTACGCTTCCTAAAACACCTTTAGGTAAAGTAGCTACTGTAACCACGGCAGCTACTATTCTAGGAGGGTCAACTTTTATGGGGTGGCTTCCGGGATTATCAGTATTGGCTGCTACAGGCACTTTAGGTTACGCTGCTTATCGTGGAAGCATCAGCCCTTCCTTGCGTAAAACTCTTTCTGCTTCACTACGTCAAGTAGATAACGTACTGGCTAAAACAAGTTTAAACAAAGAAATGAGAGAAGCAATACAAGCAGACCGCGCAGCTATAGTTGAACTAATGCAACTACCTACTGCTCCTGAAGGGGTTGATGATGGAGGAGAAGATACTAATGAGTGATGCTTTAGACAATGACACTTCTTTCTGGGAAAAACTTAAAACCCGTACAGATAATGTCAAAAGAACAGCCAGTAGGCAAAAGCCTGATGATAACCCCTACTTAAACTCTGCTGAATTAGCTATAGCGGCTCTAGGTCAAACAGCGGGATATGCGGGAGATGTAGCAGGAGAGTTTGTTCCTGAGTCCTTCCAACAAGCAGGAGAGTATCTTGGAGAAGCAGTTATGTCTACTCCTCCTGCACAAGCTGTTTCTCGTTTTTTGACAGATGTCTCTGAAAAATACCCACGTGCTTCAGATTTAGCAGGTAATCTTTTAAACATGGGAGGAGCAACGGGTGCAGGAGCTTTAACTAAAAGTGTTGCGAGAAACACAGGAACTTTAGGCAATCAAGTTGCTGCCAGTATGCCTACTTTAATTGAAGGTTTTTATTCTGGAACACCGCATACTTCTTTTCTCAGAGATGCTTTAAAGGAAGTTCCTCGTTCTATTTCAGCGAGAACAAGTGCTGCAGAACGCGCATCTGAACGAGTCACAGGGATACCTACTGCTAAACTAGATGACATAGAAAATCAAAGTAAAGTTGCACAACGGATGGAGAAACAAGCGGCCTCTAAAAAACGAAAGGCAGAACTAGCACAAAAGCTTGGTTTTGAAAAACAAGCAAAAAGATACAACGCAACAGCAGAGGAGCTTCTTAGAAAAGCAAAAATTTCTGGTCAGGATTCAGAATTTACTGCTATGTCTATTGAAGCAGGAAGAACACCTGAGATTTCTCCTATAAACGAAAGAGGAGCATTGTGGAACAGTCCTTACAAATTAGCGTATTACGATGCAGGTATACCAAGAGAAGATGTAAGTAGACTTTCAGCAGGAATAGGAAATACACACAGAATAGAAGCTGACATACCTGAAGATATTATAGGGGCGGCTACAAATCATTTGGTAAACGGGCCACACATCACTTCTAATCGTTTTCAAAATAAACTGTTTGAGTTTCAAGTAAAAACCACGGAAGCCAGTAGAAAGTCAGGGGTTACAGAAGGATCAGGAGCAGGTAAAGGTGCGTTAATCATGCGTTCCTTTTTTAACAGCGCAACGGAAGGTACAACTAGCGGTATTCAAAAGTATGCTAATAAAATTAAGTCTTTAGAAGGCCGTGATTTAACCCCTGAAGACACTATAGAGTTTGCTCAGTTAGCCGCGACTTTAAACAAAGACAATGTTAGACTCCTTAATCTAGGTAGACGAGGGGCTGCTGAATTAGCAGATGTTGACGGAGCTACTTATTTAGATAGGATTTCAAAAGCAAGAGCATTGAAAAGAGCAGGTAAAGAACCAACGCCTACTCAAGCAGACGCTCTATTAACTTTTGAAGAACTTATAGAGGCAGGAAAAATTAAACCTGCTAGAATTACAGACGCAGACGGTACTGTCGTTAGTAATTTAAACTATGACAAAATTAAAAAACCAAACAAATTTATAAAAACATCTACATACTTTGCTTCTCAACAAAAGGAATTAGGTGGTGTCAACCAATGGGTTGCTATTGATCCGTACAATAAAAATACATACGGAATGATTAGTGATGGCCATGATATTTTTGGATTAAACCCTATTGGTGGACATTCAGTAATTACTGCTCAACCTATAATGAAACAGAATTGGTCAGACGTAGGATTTAAAGACCAACACAAAAGCAATGTAAGTAGAAAGAAAGTAAGCGACTCTGTAAAGGAAGTAGAGAGAAGAACAGGAGCCAAAGCCCCTAAAAATATACGTGAAGCTAAAAATAAAGACTACTACAAAGCAGCTAAGAACTGGACAAAAACCGCACTAAGGGCAGAACAAACACCCACTGCTAGTGAAATTAAAGCAGCTAATAGGTCTAAAACTAAAGTTGCAGCCGCACCTGTAATAGGTACTGGTTTATTGACAGGACAAGCAATGGCTCAAAACAATCAAGAAGAATAAAAAAAGGGGCCATTGCGGCCCCTAAGTTTTATCTACACTATCTCACATGCACCACCTACACATGCTAACTCTTGACTTCCTGTCGTGTTATCCTCTTCCTCATACTTCTCTAGGTCATCCCAATCCACCCCCTGCGGCATAGACGCTACTAACTCATCATACTTCTCAGCGTCAATGTCCTCATACGGAGCTTGTTGATATACATGATCACTATATGGCAACAAACTAATCCCACTACACAGATCA
>Ga0208667_1000820_pt1 | contig 12477 bp, 18 predicted proteins | sample 11BtaG_FD_184085 | JGI IMG/M metagenome (GOLD analysis project Ga0208667, IMG submission 184085) | Marine viral communities from the Subarctic Pacific Ocean - 11B_ETSP_OMZ_AT15265_CsCl metaG (SPAdes) (version 2) | ecosystem: Environmental > Aquatic > Marine > Oceanic | place: Pacific Ocean... | reverse complement strand
ATAATTATTACCGAGGCGCGGATCTGGCGCCGTAAGCTTTATAGTGTCGCCGGCAATGGCTCGCTTTTTTAGGTGCTTGATACTTAGCAAGCGATCGCCTCGAGGCCTCCGATATAGTCGCAGCTCGCTATCACTGCCATCAGAGAATATCGCCTCGATCTCTATCCTTTCCCCATTTCCGATATCGTCATAATTTACCGGTAGGTGATTTTTAGCGAATTCCTGCACCGATTTATTTGCATCGATAATGCTCTTATCCAGCATCCGTTGAGTCACTTGTATCATGCTGCCACCTCTAGGAGCTCGGGATTATCTACAATAAATGGCGATTGAGAGAGCTGGATATCTCTCCCTCCCTTAAGCTTTAGGCCTACGATCTTATTTCTAGCTTTTAGATTGAACAGATCCGAGAGATCGCCATCAATAACCTCTCTCCCCATAAACTGGCTCGGGAATCCTCCGCGGAATACTGCCGAGATCGGGATCTCTGTTTGTAATGCTTGATGCACCATCTCTTGATATCGAGGCGCCCCAGAATATGAAAACATCAGTTGATAGTTATCCGGCGTATGTCCTAGGCGCTCCGGTCTTTTAGTGTAATCATATCCGACTAGCTCGGGATACCGATCAAATATCCCGTAATTTTCCCAGTCAATATCCGAGATAACATTCAAGCGCACTGCGGGAATTAAACGCGCTTTGTTGCTGGATCTAATATGCCTCTCGATATCTTTATAGAGGATCTCTAGAAATTGTGTCCGGTCTTGATGCCAGAGCTTAGTTTTAGCTCTCCGCGCTTTGATCACATTAGCGAATGTGCCGCGACCGGATTTAAACAAGCAATCAACGTCACACATTGCGATTTTACGATTAGGGCAAATAATATCATCCGGCGCCATCGATAGGGATCCGATTCGGTATCCGCTGCCGCTCTCGCTTTTCTTAACTTTGGTATTGCTACCCGTAGTATTTAAAAGACTAATAGTCATTTTTTGTTCTCCGTTAGGTTTTAGTTTTTGTATTCCGCAGCTGGTCAGTGCTGCACCTCAGACTCTGATCTATATGATAGCTAATGTCAATTATTAAGGTAACTATTCAGGTTGCTTTGAAAAATATTTCTCAGCTCAACACATCATGTTTACATACACTTACACACACAATCCTGTGTACTTATACACATGCTTTAAACATATGAGCTCACGCGCAGGAGATTGATTTTATGAATAAAAAAGCCCCCAATGCAAATCAATACATCAGGGGCTAGTACAGGGAGGAAGTTAAACGAGCGGTTTGCTCTCTACTATGTTAAGGTATCTAAACAGGTAGGTCAAATACATTTATAGTAAATTAATGCTTTTCTATTAAGTTAATATTTGATACCAGCATATACATTCACGCGCAGGAGAAATTTATGTTAGTATACACCCAAAGCTCGGCCTTTGATTTGGCTCAAGCATTATTAGAAGCTTGTGACGCTATGGATAAGAATGAATCATTAGATTGTATCACTATCGATAAGATGTCTGGACTATTTGTTTGTACAGAAGATGCCACTTTAACAGATGGTACTATGGTAGCCGTTACCCGAGATCAGATAGCTTCATAGGGTTTGGCTCGGGCTAAAGACCCTCGCAGGGTACACATCATTGTTACCTTTGTAAAGGGTAAATATTTACATTAGTGGGCTTGATCTGAAGCAACTACCTTAGTAAAGTGATCTTAGATTAACTAACTGAGGTAGCAGACCATGAAGATCAAGTACTACAAAAGGATCTCACGCGCAGATGGATCCATAAACCATTTTATTGGTGTTCCGACATACATCCATCGTGTAACTGGAGATGAATCATTAAGCTTTGATGACCTAGCCAGTGCTCGAGCATATTCACTAAAGGTACAGGCCAAGTATGCCTCCCACCTACGCAATAATAGGAAATCTAGGAATGTAAGCGCCGGTACAGTACATAAGCTTGTTGAGTACTATAGAGAGAGCGAAAACTATGCTAATCTTAAGCCTAGAAGCATCGCCTCTTATGAATTGATGATAAACACAGCTCTAAACATCATATTACCTAACTCTAATCATACTTTAGGTGACATGGAGGCGAGCTCTATTACCAAAGAAGTAGTGCAGCGGTTCATACGTCAGGTTAGAAATAACTTCAGTCACCATCGAGCTCTACACACTGTTAAAGTAATGAAGCTGATATGGACTGTCGCTGAGAATGCAGGAAAAATATCCGGTAATCCTTGGCGCCACTCTCAAATCAAGAAGCTACCCGATCGAGAGGTTCTTTGGACACAAGAACAAGTGGATGCCTTTATAGATGCGGCAGATGAGATGGGTCTGCACTCGATGGGAACCCTAGCCTTGATGTGCTATACTATGTGTCAGAGGCCCGGGGATGTACGCCAGCTACGGTGGAGTGACATAAAGAATAATGTCTTTGAGTTTAAGCAGGAGAAGACAGGTACAGAAGTATACGTTCCTCTGGCTCCAGTTCTTAAAGATAGACTATCGAATATACATGAAGGTCACGCATGGGAGACTATCCTAACCTATGAGGTTACTGGTAAGCCCTACACTCAGTGGGATTATGCTAAGATAGCTCGATCCATAATGCGTAAAGCCAATCTACCTAAAGAGTTACGCATAGGAGATCTCCGCCGCACAGGAACCACTAAGCTAGCCGACTCTGGATGTACGGAAGATCAAATCATGAGTGTGACCGGACATAAGAGCCGTGAGATGGTCAGTGTCTATGTCAAACGGTCTCGGGAAACTGCACAACATGCAATAACTCAAGCGTGGGGCCAATGACGCCATTCGTTCACCTAGTAACACTAAAGTTAGGAGACCATACGGTGGTTCTCGCACAGTCCGATCTTGCGGAATTCAAGTGTACGGTCAGCCTAAAGGATCCTAACGATAAATTAGTAGATCAGGTTGAGGTCAATGGCATTAACGAATTGAGCAAAGTCATATCCCTAATGAAAATAATCGTAGGAGAATCCTAATGGACATCAACACCGCTCGTAAGGAACTAGAAATGGAATGTTCCAGATTGTTTGGTAGGCCATCACATATCTTTATCGAGCGGCTGATTGATCTAATTAAGGCAGAGAGAGATGAGTTACGAAAAATCGATCCCACCGTGGCTGGAGCAAGAGCTCAGAAGCCTAGGGGTAACAGAAACCCCGCAGAATAAACCGCCGGCTACGGAAGTAGTCAGAGATTACTCTTTTAAGAGAGTTGAGCTGGACGAGAATGGAGAACCCCCGTTTTGATTAATGCAACTTATATTGACCACATGGGCTCTGACCTATCCGTAGTGAACGCCGCTCGAGTCAGCTTTGGTAAGAAGAGTGAACTTGAGTGCATTGATATGGTTAAGGGTAAGTATATGCTTTCTCACAAGGATAGAAAGCTGATCAATTACCTAGCCGAGCATAATCATATTAGCCCCTTTGGGCATTGCTTTGCCAGCTTTCATATCAAGGCGCCTGTGTTTGTTGCGCGCCAGCTTGTGAAGCATAAGTTCCTGAGATGGAACGAGATCAGTCGCCGGTATGTAGATGAAGAACCTGAGTTTTACGATCCTGATAATTGGCGAGGTAAAGCCGCCGATAAAAAGCAAGGAAGCTCCGGATCTATAGACCTAGATGAGATTGATTCATTCCATTGCAATGACTCGATCATGACTAATGGTAATGACGGTGTTTACTTAGCTACGCAGGACACTCTTAGCATGTATAAAGCTCTTCTAAGAGCTGGTGTATGCCCAGAGCAAGCTCGAATGATATTGCCCCAGAGTATGATGACTGAGTGGTACTGGTCAGGTAGCTTAGATGCATTTGCTGACATGTGTAAGCTTCGCTGTGCGCCTGATACACAAGCAGAGACAGCAGAGGTAGCGTGGGAGATTGATCGTGTAATGGTAAAATTATTTCCCGTGTCATGGGACGCATTAAGGGAGAGTGCCTGATGAGAGGTAACATTAACGATGAATAAGCGCATACCTATGAAGGGTGGTGATGAATATGATGCCCTAAGTAAAGCTCGTAAGTTTCACCTATGGAAGGCAGGACAATTAAAGAAGATCAAACGTGCCTACAACAAAAGGTTCCGTAAATATAATAAGGTTACCCGAGATGAATAATTCTATTAAAGTAACAGAGATAGAAGAGCATGAGGATGGGTCAGCGACACTCCAAGTAGAGTGCGATCCAGAGACATTTCGCCTAGTATTTGATTACGGGTTCGTAGAGCTGGTAAAAAATGGGATAGCTAAGGCAGCTAATGATCCCACATATATTCGCCCAATGTCGGAAGATGAGATTGGACGCGCTACTGAAAGAGCTAAGTTTAACAAGAGCACTTAGCTAAGGTAACTTAGCTTTATCAACGTATAAAACAAGGAATAACGAGGAATAGAATGGAATACGAGGTTCTTGGCGCCGTATAGCCCTTGTTTTAAAGGCTTGGTTGCGGGAGTAGGATTTGAACCTACGACCTTCAGGGTAGATGGGTGTTTTATTTATCAAACACTTACAGCCGCATTATTCTGTGGACAACTAACTCCTCATTTTGTTAAGGTATTAGTACAGGTTGGAGGCTTACATGTATTCTTACAGAGACCAAATAGAGATGTTGGACAATATCATAGTCAAGGAAGGGCATGGTATTAATATTAATTGTCCATTCTGTGGAGGGCGTAAAACACTAGGGGTTGCTGTGCGGGATGGCAGGAAGCTTTGGCACTGCTTTAAGGTCAGCTGCGGTGTAAAGGGTTCAAAGACGGTAGGCATGTCCACAACCACACTAAGGCGTAAGCTTAACGGCGTCTCAACTACTCAGACAAAAACTCTACTAGAGATTCCTACGCTGCTATCGTCTCCAGATCACCACCCTGCCGTGATCAAGTATCTTGAAGACAACAACAGCCTCGAGGCATACCAAAAAGGGATGATAAGAGTGGAATACGCGCCGGCAGATAAAAGAGTGTTGTTTTTCTCAAAGTCTGGATCGGGCGCCGTAGGGAGATCCCTAGTAGGAGATTTACCTAAATGGAAACAATACGGCAGTATAGAAGGATTACTTACTGTAGGTACTGGAAACACCGCTATTGTTGTAGAGGATATTAATTCTGCCTGTTTATTAGGCATGTTCCCGGTTTGTACAGGTTGTGCGATATTAGGTACTGTGTTAAGTAATCAACAGAAGACAGAGTTATGCACCTTTGATAGAGTAGTTATTGCACTAGATAAGGATGCAAGTAGAAAGTCAATTAGACTTAAGGAAAGGTTGGAAGGAAGAGTGGATGTCAGAATTGTTTTTCTCGAAGACGATATTAAAAATACACCTCCAAAAAATGTCGAGAAACTCTTATTGCAGTTTTAAAGAGTATCTCCCTGCGTTCAGAGGTATAGTCGAACATACGTTTACAGGTTCGTATCTATTAAAACCATACGGAGCACATTACAGAAAAGCACTACGCATAGTAAGTAAAAAAATAATTAAGGCTTCTGATTGGACTGGCTTAGATGTCTGGGGAAGCCCAATAGTTCCAGTAGCCCCACCCCCTTGTGTGTGATCAATTAAAATATATAGAGAACACTTAGTCGAAGCAAACCTAGTACCGACTATAAACACAAGGAAAAGGTATAATGAAGGCCAGAGGATTAATTCTCATAGATTATGAGTTGCCCGGGGGGTATATGGATGCCGCCGAGGAGCAGAAGAGATTAGAAGAAGCTATGAACAATTTGGTGAGGGGAAATAATAGAGTTTCCTACTACCAATGCGACATTAAAGAGCGGCGGGGTGATGCAAAGCCCGATCTAAGGAAGCTCAAGATCAGAACTGGATAGAAAAAAGCCCCCGACTAAAAATCGGGGGTTTATTTTTTGCCAACACTAATGTATCTATTATTCACCTAACGGAAATTAACAAGGTGACCATGCTAGATACATCCATACTAAAGTCCTTATTAAATTATGAGTTCTATGAGCAGAACAAAGGCAAATTAAACCGAAAGCTATTCGCTGACGAGATACGATCGTTATACACGGTGCTTATCGGAGCTCACGAAACATACCAGCACGATCTTACATCTAAAGAGCTGTATAAGATCTGGGAGACAGAGAATCCTGTATCGACTCGAGCTGAAAGAGCAGAGATCGAGGATGTCTTATCCCTCGTAGACATGGAAGAAGAGTACAGCCCAGCTGTAGCGACTGACGTTATCTCTAAACTATGGCAGAGGGATGTTGGTAAACAGATAGCGACACTCGGACTAGAGATATCTGAAGGCAATCCCGAAGCGTTACAGAAGGCGCAGGAGGTAATTGAAAAGTACAGTAACGGGTTTGTTGATGACGAGTTCGGCCCTAATACCACTCAAGATATAGATGAGCTTATACTGGATATGGATAACTCCAATCGAGCAAAGTTCAACATAGAGACACTTTCTCGACGGGTCTATGGAATTCAAAGGACTGAATTTGGAATTATATTTGCTATCTCTAATGTAGGTAAGACTGCCTTTGTGGTCAGCTTAGCATTAGCCCCCGGTGGATTTGTAGATCAGGGGCATAAGGTAGTCATATTAGGTAATGAAGAATCTACTAGGAGAACAGTTGCCAGAGCCTACTCGGCAGCTACTGGCCTCACCAAGGAGGAAGTCCTAGCAGATAGTGAAAAAGCTAAGGTTATATACAACGCCAGAACTCGAGGCCTTATTGAGTACATTGATACTCAAGATTGGGATCTCGATAAGATCGAGAGGTATATAAAGAAAGAAGAAGCTTCGATCGTGTTTATCGATCAGGCTGACAAAGTAACTATCGGAGGAAATTTTAATGCCTCCCATGAACGCCTCAGAGAAGTATACAGACGTATCAGAGAAGTAGCTAAGCGTCAGAACTGTGCAATCTTTGGTGTGTCTCAAGCCTCTGCAGAAGCGGAGGGTAAGACCCGACTATCATTTACTATGATGGAAGGATCTAAGATCGGTAAAGCTAGTGAAGCTGATCTTATTATTGGCATTGGTAAGCTCGATGTCGATCCGGATGATGAGATCCGGCACATTACAATTTCTAAAAATAAAATAAGCGGATGGCACGGCACTATAGCTGCAAGAATTCATCCCCAAATTTCAAGGTACACGGAGTAGATATGTTTAACCTAACAGGAGAAGTCCTAGTCTGGGATTTCGAGACCACAGTAAAAGACGTTAACGGAAAAACTGACAATTCACCATTTAACAAAGACAACAGATGTGTTGGTGTTTGGTGGTGTATGATCAAAGATGGTATCATTGGGCCTGTACATAGACTTGTATGGAACCATAATGAGAAGCCCCAGCCTGATGGAAGGGAGGCGTTTCAGAAGGATCTAGATCGGGCAGATCTGATTGTAGCGCATAACGCTAAATTCGACACGATATGGGCATTGGAGCTGGAGTTTCTTATTAGCTCTCCAATCTGGTGTACTATGATCGCCGAATTTGTTTTCGCAAGAGCTCAACAATGGAAGCTCAGTCTGGAAAATACGGCTATCCGCCGTGGCGTTACGCACAAGAAAGCAGATCTTGTTAGCGACATGTTTAAAGACGGTATTGGGTTTGAGGCTATGCCTTTTGCTACTGTCGATGAGTATGCCGAGGCAGATGTGATTTCTTGTGCCGAAATATTTCTATCTCAAGTAGATGAGCTCGAGGAGAACAAAGGTCTTCGGCCTGTCATAGAGCTCATGAATGAGATGCTAGAGTTCTTAGTTGAGATAGAGCGAAATGGTATCAACATAGATATCGAAGCCCTAGACAAGGTAGAAGCAGAATTCATTTCCGAGAGAGATACCTTAATTAAGAGGCTGGAGGAAATTGCTAGACATGTATTAGGCGATACTCCGTTTAATTTAAACAGTGGCCCGGATCAAACCAAGATCGTATACGGTCGCGTTGTGACAGATAGGAAGCTCCACGCTACTCTGTTCAACATAGGAGTCGGTGCTAACGGTAAGCCGCTACCTATACCTCGATACAAGCCATCTAAGCACAGCGCCTGTGTCAGAGCATCTACTGCAGTGATTAAAAAGACGGTCGCTCAGTGCTGCCCTGTGTGTAATGGATCAGGGCGTCAGTTTAAGCTTACCAAGAAGGGTGAGCCCTATAAGAACCAGCCTAGATGCAAAACCTGTGATGGGGATGGCGCCATCTATCAAGATACTGGAGAGACAGCCGGCCTTAAGATGGTTCCTCTAGACCCTAGCTATGCCAGCATAAATGGATTCAAGGTTGATAAGATAACTAACAAGCTTCTAATCAATCAGGCTCGAGAGAAGGGATATGATCTAGCTGTAGAATACTTGGAGAAGATGAGCCGGCTTAATGCGGTAAATACTTATCTTAATTCATTCGTGGCAGGTATACGGACATGGGTTAGAGAAGATGGTATTCTCCATGCTAACTTTAACCAGACGGTTGCTCGTACAGGGCGCCTAAGTAGTAGCAATCCCAATTTCCAGAATATCCCAAAGTCTCAGAAGTTTCCTGTGCGACAGTGCATAGTCAGCCGCTTCGGAGAGCAAAATTTGATCATGGAAGCTGACTTCTCAGGTCTTGAATTTAGGGTGGCAGGAGAGCTCAGTAGAGACCCTCAGATTCTGGATGATATTCTTTCCGGTAAGGATGTTCATAAACAGACTGCATCGATCATTAATCGTTGTGATGAGTCGGAAGTATCTAAGGATATGAGACAGGCTGCGAAGGCTTATACATTCGCACCGTTGTATGGAGGCACAGGGATGTCAGAACCATCACATATACAAGAGTACTTTAAAACTTACTTCTCCATATATTCTGGCCTCAAGGATTGGCACAGAGAGCTTATGGATGGAGTTCTAAAGGATGGTATAGTCAGAACCCCTAGCGGTCGAGAATTCTTCTTCCCTAACGCTGAGAGATCTAGCAACGGAAAGATCAAACGATATTCCCAACAGATCGTTAACTATCCCGTACAAAGCTTCGCCACAGGAGACTGTGTTCCCTTAGCCTGTATCAGAGCATTGCAGTATTTTAGGAAGCATAATCTAAAATCTAAACTCATCCTAACTGTGCATGACTCACTGGTGGTGGACTGCTTATCTGAGGAAAAAGATAAGGTAGTTGCAGGATTGCAATGGGCTATGGAGGGCGTGAAAGACGATCTCCAACGTAGGTTCAACTACACCCCATCCCTCCCATTAGACATCGAAATAGAAGCCGGCAGAAACTGGATGGAAATGCGGGAATTAGTTTGACTAGATACATTAGTTAATGTAAGATATAGGTTCCAACAATAAACAACAAAGGTTGTAAAAAACATGAATGAGGTAACAGTAGTAACCGAAGCAGAAACCCAAAACATTATGATGCAATTAATGGGGGATGCAGAGCAGGAAATTCAGATTGATTTTCTTAAAATTAACCATGATGGCGAGGATAAACAGGGCCGTGACGTAGCTAAAGGCTCAATGTCTTTATCTAATCAGGGAGAGCCTGTATATACCAAGGAAGCCAAAATCCATGTATTAGCTCAGTATTTTCAATACCGTGAGCAGGATGAAAAGGGCAAGGTTCAGAATAAATCTATTCTCCAGACTGATTTTCGAAAGGGTCAGCCGATCGATATGAAGGGTACTTTGCGTTGTGGTAAGCCTACTCGTAAAACGCTCGATCAGATGACAGAAGATGATAAGAAATTCTGGGCAAGTAAGGTTAAGACAACCCGTATTATCCGAGGTGTAATCAGCTACACTGGAAAGACAGTGGATGGTAAAGAAGTTACCGTAGAAAATGTACCATTCCAACATTACATGAAGGGATCTGGCTATAACGACTTTGAGTCAATTATAGAAAGCCTACCCTTTGGTAAAAAGTTCCAAGACTACATCATCAACGTAAAGACAGAGAAGCGCGGTAAGTACTATTACACAACCTACTCTGTAGACTTTGGCACTCAGGCAGCCTTTACCCCAGAGCTGGCAGCTACCGCTAAGATATTTGTGGATATGGCTAATCAGGAAAATGGTAGAATTACCAAACGGCATAATGATGCATTATTGGAGAGCACATCGGATAATCAGGTATTTGATGCTGTGATGTCCTCCAGTGATTTAGCCGCTGACTTAGCTTAAACGGGAGGGCTTCGGCCCTCTCTTCCCCACAATTTATAGGTGCTTATATGCTTTCTATTTTAGAGAGCCAGCTCCGTGCTGTCTTCGAAGATCTCTCAAATGAGCAGACAATCGAATTCACTGCCGAAGATAAGAAAAAAGCAGTAGAACAGTTCGCAGCGGCTTTAGATAAACAGACTACCCCTAGGGAGAAGAAGCCTAGGATCCGTATGTCAAATATAGGGCGGCTCCCCTGCCAGCTCCAACAAGAAATACAATTAGAGTCTCCTCGAGAGAGAATGCCATACAATCATTGGGTTCGTATGGTGGTTGGAGACTGCGTAGAGATCCTAGTTCGGATGGTCTTAGAAAAGACTGAGGTAAATGTCACATCTGACGGTGATGATGTTAAGCTTGATGTCAGCGACACTACGATCAACGGCACTAGCGACATAGACATCGATGGTGCGGTATACGATATCAAATCCTGCAGCCAGTATGCCTTTAGAAACAAGTGGAGCGGAGGTTTTCAAGCTCTCTATAAGGCAGATGACTTCGGATATGTAGGTCAGCTCTACGGGTATGCTGATGCCCAAGGCAAGAAAGCCGGCGGCTGGATAGTAGTAGATAAATCTTCGGGTGAAATTAAGATCGTAGAGGTTGATGCCTCTAGCGAGCAAGAAGCTTTTATACGCCAGCACAGGGAGCATGTTGTGGATCTTGTATCTAACAACCGGCCCTTTCAGCGCTGCTTCGAACCCGAAGAAGAGACGTTCTTCCGCAAAAAGACAGGTGGAACAATCCTCAACAAAAGCTGCACTTGGTGCTCGTTCAAAAAAACGTGCTGGCCCGAAGCGCAGTTCCTCCCTAGCCGCCACAGTAAGGCCGAAAAAACGCCGTACAAATGGTACATCGAGTATCCAGATGATCCAAACACAGAGCGCTAAGGCCAAGGGCCGTAATCTCCAGAAATGGACGAGAAATAAGATCCTAGATCTTGTCCATTCTCTAGAGCCAGATGATGTCAAATCGACAAGCATGGGAGCTGGCGGTGAGGATGTCCAATTATCACCGGCTGCGCGCAAGAAGATGCCCGTTAGCATCGAGTGTAAGGCTCGTAAGAACATAGCAGTATATTCTTATTACTCTCAGGCGCAGGAAAACTGCCCAGAGAACATCGAGCCACTTGTCATAATTAAGGCCGATAGGAAGAAGCCTCTAGCGATAGTCGATGCTGAGTATTTCCTAAAGCTACTTTCGGAAGCGAGAAATAAATGAAGCTAGAAGATATTCCCATCAACAGCCTTCTCTTAAAGATAGATTTAAAAGATGGGGCTAAGTTACAGATATCGGTAGGGCATAATGTCGAGACAGATGATTTCGATGATGATGAATTAGAATTCATTGATGCATTAGTAGCCGGCCTAGGATTCCATTTAGAGCACTCTTTGGAAACCATAGTCACTATGGGCCGCATGTCTAACATGATCAAAGATCTCCTTGAAGAAGATGGATCTGATGTTTCCTTCGAACCTGATGAAGAGCTGTTGGAAGCTATAGATAATAAGAAAAATAGTAATGTGATCTCCCTCGTTAAGAAGAAGCTTCACTGATGGATGTAGTTAATAACCCCCCACACTATCAATCTAATATTGAGTGTATCGACGCAATGGAAGCTATGTCAGAGGGCTGCGATATCCCCTCACATCAAGCTTACTGTTGGCAGAATTGTTTCAAATACCTATGGCGCTGGCCCTACAAAAATGGGCTCGAGGATCTCAAAAAGGCCCGTTGGTATCTAGATAGATTAATCAAAAAAATAGAGGAGGAGCAGAATGGTAAGCAGTGAAGATATTACTGCATTTGAGTATTTCGATGAAGGTAATGAGAGCCTACGGAATCCGGATACTTATTTGAATAAAACTCCGCTGGACATGGTTAAGCACTTTGCGCGTGTCTACGGTCAAACATTAGGGCATCCGTGGGTAAAAGACACAGATAAAGACCTACTACGTCTAGTCCTTCTAAAGGAAGAATACGCAGAGGTTCTATCCGCAGTAGATGCAGAAAACCTTCTCAAAGAATTAGCTGATCTAGTCTACGTCACATACGGCTATGCAGCTACGTTTAACTGGAACTTAGATGAAGCAGTACGGCGAGTACACGCGTCTAATATGTCGAAGTTAGATACTGACGGTAAGCCTATCTACCGAGAAGATGGCAAAGTCCTAAAGGGGCCAAATTATGCAGAACCAAACCTAACAGATTTAGTATGAGGAAGAGTAATGATTAAGAACGAATACGGGCCAACAATAAACATT
>Ga0208667_1000814_pt1 | contig 12512 bp, 17 predicted proteins | sample 11BtaG_FD_184085 | JGI IMG/M metagenome (GOLD analysis project Ga0208667, IMG submission 184085) | Marine viral communities from the Subarctic Pacific Ocean - 11B_ETSP_OMZ_AT15265_CsCl metaG (SPAdes) (version 2) | ecosystem: Environmental > Aquatic > Marine > Oceanic | place: Pacific Ocean... | reverse complement strand
CCTCGCAGATCACGGCAGAGGAAATGTCGAAGGCGCTGATGTAATCGAAATAAAAATGATGACAGAAGACAGACGCCACAGAGAAATCAAGCTAACCGAAAAAGGTAAAAAACTAATGACCAAAATGTTTGGAGCAAAAAAATGATCGTTAAATCTTGGAAGTTCACAGGCTTCAAAACAACATTCCCAGAATGGGTGCAAGGAAATACCAGCAAAAGAAAAGGATCTGAAAAACTCTGGGTCCACACCCAAGCAGGAGAAGCACCAGCCGAAGAAGGCGACTACATCGCTATCGATTTGAAAGGCCACGTCCATATCTTCGATAAAAAGCCAGACGGTATCGCAAAAGAAATCATAGCTGGATGCGCCTTCGCAATCCTAGTCGTAGCAGTAATGGTGTTTATGCTCGCATGGTAAATAAACAATTCGTAAAACTCTGCTATGACCAATACCAAATGAACCACCAAGGTTATCATGGCTTCCAACACTGGGCGCGTGTGTTCCAAAATGGCAGACACATTGCACACGCAGAAAATGCCAACACAAAAGTTGTCGATCTATTCGCACTCCTGCACGATACACAGCGCAGAAACGAAAATAGAGATCCACAGCACGGCTATCGTGCAGCAAAATACGCACACTCAATCAGAGGCAAATGGTTCGACCTATCCAATAAAGAAATGCGCCTCCTTGATGAGGCACTCACATATCATTCAGATGGATACACAGACGCAGACATCACAGTGCAAACATGCTGGGATGCAGATCGCCTCGACCTTGGCCGCGTAGGTATTCAACCGTCAGCAAAAAAACTCTGTACCCAAACAGCCAAAAACGCTATCAATAATTACTGCTCAATAGGTTCACGCCTGTGTCCTGTTTGACGCCTCATAACTGGCCCACTTCGGTGGGCCTTTCTTTTTTTGAACTTCTAAACTAAATTCAAAAGTGGAAAGGTATTCATATGGCAAAGAAAAAATCAAAGAACCCTGTCGGAAGACCAAAGTTCGAAATCAATAAAGAAGTGCTGCAACGTGCAGAAAGACTAATGGCGCAAGGCTTAACAAAAGAACAATGCGCCAGAGCATTGGGCGTTTCAGTCTCTACCTTCCAGCTTTATCAGGCAGAAAATTCGGAATTTTCGGAAGCCATAAAAAGGGGCGAGGCGCTGGGCATCGAAGAAGTAACCAACGCACTCTTCGAAAATGCAACGCTGGAACGCGATAACACAGCCATCATCTTCTATCTGAAGAACCGCGCTGGCTGGGTCGATAAGCAAGAGCATAAAGTAGAAACAGAAAATAAAGTCACCCTCGACCTAACAAGGATTGGTGTTAATGAACTCGCAGCAATTGAACGAGCTTTTGAGCAATCTCACTCTGGAGCAAGTCAGAGCGGAGAAATACCGCAGATCATTGAGGGAGTTTACGAAGAGCGCATGGCCGACGATTGAACCGGGCGTAGACTTCCAAAACAATTGGCACGTTGATGCAATCAGCGATCACCTTCAAGCGGTGGTCGAAGGCGACATCAAACGCCTGATCATAAACGTGCCGCCACGACACATGAAATCCATCAGCGTGGCCGTTGCGCTGCCAGCATGGACGTGGACACACCAACCCCACAAGAAGTTTCTGTACGCCTCTTATGCCTCTTCCTTGTCCATCAGAGATAGCACCAAGTGTCGCCGCCTGATCGATAGCCCGTGGTACAAGCGCCACTTTGCAGACCAGTTTGTGCTGACTGGCGATCAAAACCAGAAGCAAAGATTCGAAAACGATAAAACAGGATACCGCATAGCCACGTCAGTCGGGGGCGCTCTGACTGGTGACGGTGGTGACATCATCTGCATCGATGATCCGCACAACGTAGTGGACAGCGACAGCGCCAAAGTGCGCGAAGGTGTTCTCGAATGGTGGGATCAGGCAATGCAAACGCGGCTCAACGATCCGCGCACTGGCGCATTTATCATCATCATGCAGCGCGTCCATGAACAGGATCTCACAGGCCACATTCTGGCCAATGAGCTGGGCGAAGAGTGGGATCATTTATGCTTGCCAGCCCGATACGAAATCGGCCACCCAACGCCTACACGCTCTTCTTTGGGCTTTACAGACCCCAGAACAGCCGAAGGCGAGCTTCTTTGGCCAGAAAGAATTGGCGAAAAAACCCTAACAACTCTGGAACGCAGCCTTGGATCTTACGCAGCAGCAGGCCAGCTACAGCAGCGACCATCGCCAAAAGGTGGTGGAATCCTGAAGGCAAGCTGGTGGGTTCCTTGGGAAAAGGAGGAAATGCCTGACATCGAATATGTGCTGCAATCATACGATACCGCATTCGAGGCCAAGGAAAGCTCCAGCTTTAGCGCCAGAACCACTTGGGGCGTGTTTACCTACAAAGGCGCAACATGCGCCATTGTGCTGGAGGCATGGTGGGATAAGGTCAGCTATCCTGACCTTCGGCGCTTGGCGCAAGACGCCTACGAAGAATGGGAGCCAGACGCGGTTCTGATCGAAAAAAAGGCGTCAGGCCAGTCGCTGCTGCAAGATTTACGCATGGCTGGAGTGCCAGTTTTGGCCTACAGTCCAGACCGTGACAAGGAAGCTCGCGCCCATGCCAGCTCCGCTCTTTTGGAGGATGGAAGGATTTTCTTCCCTTCCAGCCGAAAATGGGCTAAAGATTTAATTGATATATGCGCGGCCTTCCCTGCTCACCCCAACGATGACATCGTTGACACATGCACACAGGCATGGTTACGGCTCCGCAAAGGATGGTTTGTTGGGCATAGTGAAGACCCAGATGATGACGATTTTGTAGAAACGAAAAGGATAACGCTCTATGGCTGAACCAGAAAACATTATCCCATTTGCCGAAGGCGCTCCACCCGACGATCTCATGGTCGAGACACTTCCAGATGGTGATGTTCTTATTGGCGATCCAGAGTTGGACATGATGGAGGAACTCGAAGGCGCAGAGTTCGACAAAAACATTGCAGAGCAAATCGATGAACGCGAGCTGGTGCGAAAAGCACAGGAGCTTATTGGCTTTTTCGACAATGACAAAGAAGCCAGATCCGAATGGGAGCAGCGTTATAAGCAAGGATTAAAAACCCTAGATCCAGATGGTGGACTTGACGAAAGCGAAGATGAACGCGCAACTCGCGGTCTTTCTGTCGTTGTGCATCCAATGATCGCAGAGGCAGCAACACAGTTTAACGCTCGCGCCATTGCGGAGCTGTACCCATCAGGCGGTCCAGTTAAGTCAATCATTATTGGCAATCCAGATGAGCAAATGGAAGAGCAAGCTCGCAGAGTGCGCGAGTTTATGAATTACCAGATCACGCAGGAAATGCCTGAGTATTTCCCTGATCTGGACCAAATGCTGTTTCACCTTCCATTGATCGGCCACACCTTTAAAAAGGTTTGGTGGGATGCCAACATGGATCGGCAGTGCAGCCAATTCGTAAAGGCAGAAGACTTTGTGGTCGCTCCAGAAAGTAAGGATCTTTACACATCACCGCGCTACACGCACGTCATTCGGATGCCAAAGAATGACTTTAATCGCTACGTTCAAAACGGTTATTATCTGCCAACTGCCTACATTGGCGACACGGTAGATCCAGTCGATGACGTGATCGGAGAGATCGAAGGCGTTGATGAATACAGTGAAGGCAGTCAAGACGATGTAATGACGCTGCTCGAAATGCACGTCTATGATTTGTTTGAAGGCATCGATGGCCAAGAAATGGACAGCGATGAGGCAGACGAAAACGCTGTCGCAATCCCATATGTGATCACAATTGACTATGATAACCAGCGCGTTGTCAGCATTCGACGCAACTGGAAGCAAGATGACGAATCTAAAAAGCGCCGTGACTGGTTCGTAAGCTACAAATTTCTACCCGGTTTGGGCTTCTATGGCTTTGGCCTGTACCACATGATCGGCGGCTTGGGCAAAGCAGCTACTGGATCTCTTCGCGCTCTGCTCGACAGTGCCGCATTTGCCAACATGCAAGGTGGATTTAAGCTGCGTGGCCGCGTTAATGGCGGCGACATGCAAATCAATCCGGGCGAGTTTGTGGATCTCGACAGCACAGTTGATGACGTGAACAAGGCAATCATGCCATTGCCATTCAAGGAACCAAGCAGTTCCCTGTTCAGTTTGCTAGGTTACATTGTTGAGGCTGGCCAGCGTTTCGCAAGTACGGCTGATCTCAATGTTGGTGACGTTAATCCAAACGCTCCAGTTGGATCAACAGTTGCCCTAATTGAACAGGGGTCAAAAGCGTTTAGCGCAATTCACAAGCGGTTGCATTATGCACAAGGCCAAGAGTTCAAGCTACTTGCAGAGTTGAACGCAGAGAATTTGCCTGATGAGTTTAGTTTTGCACAAGCTGGTGCAGCGGAAATCATCTATCGCTCTGACTTTGATGATCGCATTGATATCGTGCCAGTTAGCGATCCAAACATTTTCTCAACAGCCCAGCGCATTGCACAGGCTCAAGCTGTTTTGGAAATGGCGCGATCAGCTCCACAGCTCCATGATTTATACGAAGCATACAAGCGGATGTACGAAGCCATTCGGATTCCGAATATCGATGAGATCCTGAAGAAGCCTGAAGAAGCGGTTCAGATGGACCCAATCGATGAGAACATGAGCGTGATGTATGGCAAGCCAATCCGCGCCTTTCCAGAGCAAGACCATGAAGCGCACATTGCGGTTCACATGCAGTTCCTTCAAGATCCATCTCTGGCTGGCAATCCCGGCGCAAAACAGATGCAGCCTGTGTTGATCGCGCATATCGCAGAGCATATTGCGTTGCTGTATCGTCAGCGCATGGAGGCAAGCGTCAATATCCCACTGCCACCATTGCCAGATTTCAAAGAGTTGAAAATCAAGTTCGACAATGTAGATCCAGAGCAAGATCGCTTGATCAGCCAACGTGCAGCGCAAGTTGTGGCTGCATCACCTCAGATGAAGCAGATCGAAGCGTTGCGCGGCATGGGTCAAAAAGGTGGTCAGCAGGGAAATCCTTTGCAGTATGCACAGCAGTTGGCGCAGCTAGAGACAGAGGCTTTGAAAGCCAGAACACAAGCGCAGATCGAAGCGGATCAAGCCAAGGCGCAATCAAATATTCAGATCAAAGAAGCGGAAGCACGTCAGGATATGGAGATCGAAATGGCCAAGGCGCAAGCCGATATGCAGGCCAAGATCACAAAGTTGGAGGCAGAGTTGCAGCTTGAGAGAGAAAAGAACGCAGCTAAAATACAGATGGAGGCCATGAAAAATAATGTACCCCCCTCAGTATAGACTTCCTCCAATAAATCCTGCTGCGTTTGGCGGGTTACCAGCGCAACAGGGTCCAAGAAGTGGCCCTCCTATGCCTCCTCCCATGCAGGGGGGGCCACAAGGTCAGCCTCCTATGGACATGAATAAATATCTTTTGAATAAGGTCGAAGAGATCCGCAAGCGAATGGGCGCTGGGGATTTGGGTGGATTGTCGGCAATTGCAGATGCAATGCCAGATCCACAAATGAACGTAAGGGCGCAGCCTGCACCACAACAACCGCCACGCCCACAACCCCAGCCAATGAGGGCGTGATGGCTGGAACAACATACCGCGCAGCAAAAATCGAAGATTTGCCAGAATTAGGCGATTTAATTGAGCGGATGCATTCGGAAACAGTTTGGGGAAATGATCCTGATTTTGCTTATGACAAAATAAAGATGATGCGAACCATGCATGGTTTTGTGGCCAATCAGCCAGAAACTATAGCAGACGTTTCTGTGGTTGATGGCCGTATTGTGGGATTAATTCTTGGAGAGTACGCAACAATGATTTTTAACGATACTCGCCAAGCTAGAGAAAAACTGATATATGTCGATAAATCTTTTCGTGGCACTATGATGGGGCCGCGTTTGATGAAGAGATTTATTCGTTGGGCGCACACAGTGAATGCGCGTGAAATTGTTGGAGGCGCTAATGCAGGGGTATCTGCTGAACGTACAGCAAAACTTTGGTCCAAGATGGGTCTTGCGACCTTTGGCTACACAGTGAGGGCAAGAATATGAAGACTTTTAACGCGCTTTTAGGTTGGGAATTTAATAAAAAACCTGTGTTTTGCGGCGGTGGCGGCGGTTCTAGCTCCTCTGGAGCTGATAGTGGAAGTTCTTCTAACGACAACGACAGCAGCAACAGCTTTACAGAAACGCTGGCAAATATCTTTACGCCAAACGATGGTGCGTCTTATGTGAATGGTAATCTTGTTGATGATGCAACTGGCGAAACCATAGAAGCTGGCGGCACAACCTCAACAGGCAATGTTATTTCTGGATCGGCAAATGATCCAAGTAATGACAGACCAGCGCCATCATCAAGCGATGATGACAGACCAGCTCCACCTCCTGTAACTGCCACACCAGCTACAACAGCAACAGAAGCAACTGGCGCTTTGCCTTCAGCGTCAGCAGCGGCTCCTCCTCCAGATCCAGATCCAGTTGAAGAAGCCAGCGGCAACAGCGCATTTGAAAACATGGCAAATGCATTTACGCCATTTGATGGCGCAGCATATGTCAATGGTGTTTTGGTTGATGAAAAGACTGGTGAAAAGCTAGATGCTGGAGATACAACATATTCTGGCAATGTTATTTCAGGATCTGCGAATGATCCATCAAATGATGATAACGAACTTCCAGCCAGCTTTACGAATGCGCTTCCCAATCTTATTGTAAATCCAAACATAGAAGCTGGTGTGTATGATGAGAGCCAGCTTGATGATGAGTGGGGCTACACACGGCCAGACGGCACAGTTGTAAGTGCGGCAGTAGATATGATCGATGGCGGCGGTAAAAACTTTGGCGGCGAAATGTTTTCTGGTTCGGGTGGGATCAATGCCGATTTAAATGGTGATGGGTATATTACCAACGACGAAGCATACGCCACTGGCGCAATGAATGATAACCTTGTTTCAACAGTATCAACTGCATCTGGTGCAACTCCACTGGGGTCTGGAATAGATCCAACTGGTGTGGCTGGCGCGGTATATAATTACACAATACCGGGCATGTTGTATGGCGGTGTTAAAGATATGACTAATAATTTTGGCTTTGAGCGGCCAGAAACATCTATCGGCACTGATTTGGATGACATTACTAGCAGTCTTAGCCTTACAGACGCGATTAATGCCACGGTAAACTCTGTTGTGTTAGATCCAGATGCAGTTCCTTATCCAACTGGCACTGGCGATGACACAACAACAGTAGATCCTGTTTTGCCAGTAACGCCTGTAATCCCTGACGATCCAACTCCATTTTCTCCTCTTCGAACAGATATGTATGGAACGCGAGATGTTAGCCAAGATTTTAATCGCCGTTATAAGGGCGGTGGAATGGGCTTTTATGCCCCTCAATATTTACGCAGATATGCGAGTGGTCAATCAATAGATGAACTGGTGCGCCGTGTGGAATTGCCAGACGGCACTGAGGCATATATGACTCCAGATGGGCGTTATTTGGACATGGATCAGTTCCAAGGAACGGCATTGGCTGGTGATACAACGTCAGTTGTGACTGGTCAGGAAGATTATTTACAAGGCTATACCTTAACAGATGCGGCTGGAAATGTGACACAATACGATGCAGAAGGTAATATCGTAGGATAAAGATAGGCAAGGAGTTCAAAATGCCAGAAGTTAAAGCAAATCCAGATTATCAACTGGTAATGAATTTTTTGAAGCTCATTCAACCGGGCGACATGGATGAACAGTCAGCTAATCAGCTAATGATGATTGGTCAGCGCATTCAAAACGGCGGTAGCCTGTCTGATAAAGAACGTGAAATGTTCCAAAGCGTTGTTGGTGCAATGCCAATGGAAGGTGAAATGCCAGCTCCGATGCCAGCTCCAGCGACAGCAAATACTGGCATGACAGACGCACAAAAGCGTATGGCAGAAGAAGAAGCGTATTTTAAACGTCTGCGCGAAGAGCAAGAGCAGATGTATAACATGGGCCAGCAATCTATGCAGGAGCAAATGCAAAGTGCTGCGCCAACGACATCGCCGCGCCCAATGGCGCGTCCAATGAGATAGGAGGCTATTATGGCTGAGATAAATGTAGCAAATATGGAAGAAAACGCAGAACTCTTCATGGCAAAGATGGGCTTTCCGCATGACGCTGATGGCCTTAACATGACCGAAGAGCAGCTTGTGAACTTTGTTTTGCTTTGCCAGCAAGAATACATGCTTGGCGGCGAAGATGAATATGAAGAAGATTGCGATTGCGAACACGGCGATGATGATTGTGATTGCCATCACGATAAAATGATGATGCCAGACGATGGCATTAAGGTAAAAGTCATGCGCGTTGGTGATGGCGGCAGTGTTCACGAAATGATGAATGAGATCCTTGGTGGTTACTAATGCCTGTAATGAAAGTCAAAGGCGGTTATCGCTGGGGCAAGAAAGGCAAGGTATATAAAACCAAAGCAGAAGCAGAGCGTCAGGGGCGAGCTGCTTATGCTTCAGGATATGGTAAAAAGAAGAAGGCCAAAGCGTAATGGCGAACCCAGTAAAAGATTTATTTTCTACCATAGGTCGGGGAGTTATTGATCTTGGCCAAGGTGCTTATAAAGCTGTAGAAGATGTAATCCAAGAAATGAATGGCAACGTAATTCAGCAAGGATTGCGTTATTCTGATGACGCCTCAACCAATGCTATTATTCAAAACTATCTTCAGAACCAAAGTCGTGGCAGTGGCCTAACAAAAGGTGGATATGTTGAAGACACGCCTATTGGAAGAATGACTGTAACAAGAGGAACAGTTCCACTTCAAGAAATGGGAGCAGAGATTGACTTTACGACTAGAGTTCAAACGCAACCAGAGCCATTTGACTATCAAAAAGCAATTGATGAAGGCGCTCAGTTTATGTCGATCAAAGGAGATCGGGCAAGTGGAACTGGTTCTGTTTTATCTGTGAATGAAATTCCTTTGGTCAATCCAGTTGCCAGAGAAGGTGGCTATCAGTATGCGACAGAAGGTCAAAACGTATTGGATAGTAGGTTTTGGGGCAGTGATCCTGCAATATTAGAAAAACAAAGAAAAAAAGCAGAAGTATTGTCTGGTCAAGTAAAAGACCCAAAAACAGGTGAAATTTTAGAAGAAGGTGTTCCAGTATATGGTGTGTATTTTAACGCGGCAGGAGACAACGTAAACTTTTCTACAATGGTTTCAGATGTTACTTTAAACATGATCCCAAACATGAAGATTACGAAAAAAGCTGCCAAGCAATTTGACGAAAAGTTAAGAGAAAGAATACCTGATTGGCCCGGTTTGGGAAAAATGGAAGCATCTGACATAGAAAAAGTTAGAGAATATTTGTTTGCACCAAATCGTGGAGAAGCGAGAAAAGCATTTTCTGAAGAATTAGCAAAACCAAGAAGTATGAAGTTGGGCTTTCCAGATCAAGCGTCAGTGAGAGCGGCTATTTCAGTACCAGATATGCTTGGTATGGGATCTGGAGATGCGGCTGGTAGGTTGATTTCTCAGATAGATTACAATGCGCCCATAAATCCAGTTTCTAATCACACAACATATCCAGCAGGATTGCAGCGTGTTGAAGGTACGCCTGTATATAGAATGGCAGATGAAAGCGGGAACTTTAGAGATGTTCCAACAAGTTTCTTCTTTCGTGATTTTTACAACGACAGAATAATAGATGGGGTTGTTCCCCCAGAGGCAACTACAATTCGGTCAATGGAATTGCGTCAAGCAACTCAGCCAGCGACAAAAGAACTGAACGACATCATCCAAGAGTATTTATACCAAACCGATAACACTAGGCGTGGCTATCCATACAACAGATAAGTTTAGTAATCTGGGCTTGGAAACTCTTTGATGTTGATACGCAAGTTTGCACATAAATTGCGATCAATGTCGTATAGTTTTTTTTCTTGTTCTGGTGTCAAACCCTCTTCTTCAGGGGTTAGCTTTATTTGCTCTACCAGTTCCCAAATTGAGGAGTGAATACTTTGTCGAAAAATATGTGGGTTAAAATCACCTTCATCAAGGTCATTTTTAAGCTGTTGGACAGGATCATCCATAATTTTATTCCTTTCTTGGAAAAAACTAATATAATGCTTTTCAACTCTATATACAAGCGGAGCATCTAATGGCAGCGAAGAAAAAACCGAAGCGAGATGCATGTTATAGGAAAGTAAAGGCGCGTTACACACGCAATGGTGGAACGTGGCCATCAGCGTATGGATCTGGGGCTTTGGTAAAGTGCCGTAAGGTCGGCGCAAAAAACTGGGGTAAGAAAAGTGCCAAGAAAAAAAAGTAGCAGTAGCGATAGCCTACGCACATGGTTTGGCCGCAATAAAGGCAAAGGCTGGGTTAATTGCAAAACAGGTGGCCCATGTGGTAGATCTGATCGCACAAAGGGCGGTTATCCTGCGTGTCGGCCAACTATGGCGCAATGCAAAAGCAAATCGGCTAAGTCAGCGGCCAAGCGCAAGACATCAGCCAAGCGTGTGAACTGGAAAGGAAAGAAAAGTGGCAAAAAAAGCAGTTGAAGCTCCTAAAGGTTATCATTGGATGAAGTCTGGCAAAGGCTTTAAACTTATGAAAAATCCCACTGGCGGTTATAAACCCCACAAAGGCGCAAGTAAGAAGGCGTCTTTTGAAGTTCAGAAGGTGCATAAGTAATGGCAAAACTAACCCCAGCTCAAAAAAAGATCGCAGCGAAAGCCAAGCCTAAGAACAAAATTACAGGCGCTGACTTCAAGAAAATGAAGAAAACAAAAAAGAAGAAAAAGTAATGGCAACGTATAAAGGCAAAAAAGTATCGCTGAATAAACCCAGACGCATTGCCAAGGGCGAAACATCTTATGGCAAAAAGAAGTCTGTGGTTTATGTGAAGGATGGCGACAGGGTTAAGCGCGTGACCTTTGGCGATCCCAAGATGACCATCAAGAAAAACCAAAAAGGGCGTCGATCCAACTTCAGAGCGCGTCATAACTGCGATAACCCCGGCCCGAAGACTAAAGCCAGATATTGGTCATGTAAGGCGTGGTAAGATGGCAAACCCAGTAAAAGGTGCAATTAGTCAGCTTGGTGAGAATGTTATAAATTTTGCTGATGTTCAAAGACAGCAATTTATAGATAAGATCAAAAGCGCAATGGAAAATGTGCCTTACATTATGAATTTGCCATATGAAATGGGTCAAAAGTTAAATGCAGAAGGAAAGCTACCTTTGCCGTTGGGAACAAAGTTATTACCCATAGGCGGCAAAGGCAGGCCAGATGAAGTGCATCAAATTGTTGGGTACAAAGCAGACATCTATGACCCACAATTATATGGATATGAGGTGCGATCTCCAGATGGCGAAATATCTTTTCAAGCTATCAGCAATCCAAAATCTGGGCTAAGAGAGCAAAGGCCAGATAGAGTTGGACCATTCACAGCGGCACTTGGCCCAGATGGATTAGAAGACATGCCGTTTGTGCCACCTCAAAGACGTGCTATGACAGAACCAGAAAAACCTACATACACACAAGAAGAACAAGCAGAAATAGATAAATTCTATGATGATATGTTTGGAGGATCTGAATAATGGCAAATCCAGCAAAAGGCGCAATCAGTCAGCTTGGCGAAAGAGTTATTGACACAAGCAAAGGTTTTTTTGAGGCAATTCGTGATGCCTTTGGAAGAGAAAGCGCAGGCAATGTTCAAGAATTACAAAGACAAATTCGAATTATGCCATCTGTTCCAGAACCAACAGTAGACAACGCGCCTTTAATGGCAGTGCATAATACAAGCCTTGAAGGTATATTGGCCGCAAATGAAATCGGCGGCATTCCCAGCCCATCTATTGGTATTTCAGATCCAGCTAACTTGCAAAAGTTTGGCGAGATTAGCCTGATTATGGACCCCAATAAGCTAAACCCTAGAATGAACATCTATCCGACAGATGCTTACACAGGCAGACAGCCCAAAAGTAAAGTAAAAATAAAAAATACAAAACAATTTAAAGAACGTCTAAAAGCAGACATAAATTTTGGTCACATAGCAGACGATACTGCCAGATACTTATCATCAGGAGCATTAGAAGATTCTGACTTAGATTTAAGAATGGTAAATGCTGCTATAGATTTTGATTTGGTTGACCCAAAAGATTTTGATAGCTTTGGCGAATTGTTTGGAGCAGCAAGCAGAGCATTAAGAGGTGATGGCCGCACTGCAAGACTTGTCGATAATAAAGAACTTCTTTCTGCATATGATGGCATTTCAGAATATGCAGATGTAGGGCGAGTGCTACCTCCAAAAGATCCATATTATTCTGATGGAAGTCCAAGGCCAGACAGACCAGCAACATTATCAACAAGCCTAAAAGATATGCGTGAAGGCACATATGGGCCAATGTATTTACCAGCTTCTGAATATGGATCTCAAAACTATGCAGGCGCATTGCGAGCGGCTACATCACGACCATTTCAAAGTATTGATGAAGTTAAAGA
>Ga0208667_1000812_pt1 | contig 12533 bp, 7 predicted proteins | sample 11BtaG_FD_184085 | JGI IMG/M metagenome (GOLD analysis project Ga0208667, IMG submission 184085) | Marine viral communities from the Subarctic Pacific Ocean - 11B_ETSP_OMZ_AT15265_CsCl metaG (SPAdes) (version 2) | ecosystem: Environmental > Aquatic > Marine > Oceanic | place: Pacific Ocean... | reverse complement strand
AGCCTCTATACCAGTAGCTGCACAAGATGCACAAATGTTTGCACAGATTAACTTAACTAATTTAAACAATAAACAACAAGTGGCTTTAGCAAATGCTGCTGCTGCACAAAACATAGCTTTAGCAAACCTAAACAACAGACAACAAAGTGCACTACAAAATTCTACTAATGCATTTACTTTACAATCTACTAGCCTATCTCACATGCAACAGTCTGCACTTGCCAACGCACAATTAAAATATGCACTGCAAGATAAAGAGTTAAGTTTTGCACAGCAAACTAATTTAGTAAATGCTGCAAGACATGCAGAACTAAACGATATAAATTTAAGTAATGAACAACAAACAAGATTGACAGAATCTGCTGCAAACTTACAAGTAGAATTATCTAATTTAAGTAATAAGCAACAAACAGCTTTAGCTAATACGCAAGTAGAAGCTGCTATTAGAGGTCAAGAACTTACTAATGCACAACAAGCAAAAGTTGTAAATGCTGCAAGATTAGCAGAACAAAACAATCTTACATTTACAGAAGAACAGACACGTAATTTAAATGATGCTAAGATTATGGAAAACTTAACATTAACAAACTTAGATGCAGACATGAAAGCTGCACTTACAAATGCTGCTACTTATGCAAGTATGGATATGGCTAACTTAAACAATAGACAACAAGCTGAAGTTTTAAATGCTCAAGCTTTTTTACAATTAGATATGGCTAACCTTACAAATAAACAGCAAGGTGAAGTATTAAAATATCAAGCTAAAACACAATCTTTGTTTACAGATGCTGCAGCAGATAATGCTAGAAAACAGTTTAATGCACAATCTGAAAATCAAGTAGATCAATTTTTTGCTCAATTAGGAGCTACTGTTAGAGATCAAAACCTTAATAGGGTAGCTGCTATGAGACAATTTAATGTAAATGAACAAAATGCTCAAGCAAGGTACAATACGTCTATTGTTGATGCTAGAGATAAATTTAATTCTACAATGCAAGCACAGATTAATCAGTCTAATGCAGCTTGGCGTAGGCAAATAAATACAGTTAATACTGCAACACAAAACGAAGCCAATAGGCAAAATGCACTTAATTTGTTAAATGTAAGTCAAAATGCATTAAACAGAATATGGCAATCATATCGAGATGAGTCTACTTGGTTAAATCAAAAAGGATTAAACAGAGAACAGTTCGCACATGAGTTAGCTAAAATAGGATTAACTGGTGATGTAAATAATCGTTTATTTAACGAAAAAGTAAAAGTAGATGCTTGGAGTAAAATAGGCGGTGGTATTTGGGATTGGGTAAAACAACTTTAGGAAAGTAAAATGGCAGGAAGATTAAGAGATAGTATAGATAGTTTTTTTAAACCTATAAAAAATGTAGTGGTAGACTATGTGGTAGACCCTATAAAAGATGTTGCAGGAGGTATTAAAGATGTAATTACTCTTGATGGAGCTATTGATTTAAATACTTCAGGTAGAATTTTAGGTATAGATGAACTTCAAATGCAAATAAGACAACAATACCCTGATGCTACTGATGAAATGGTAAAACAACTAGCTTTAAGTCAACAGCAAGCTATGTATCAAGCAGATATGGCTAAAAAAGATGAAGGTTTTTTAAGTTCTAGCATAGCTCCTGAAAGCGTAGATGCAAGAATGGTAAGTTTAAATACTAACACTACAACAGCTCCAGGAGCAACTGCTACAGAACTTGTTATAAAAAATTTAACTAATAAAATACTTAATCCAAACGAAAGTATTGCAGATAACATGACAAGACAAAATGAACTTTTTAAATACCAAGATGCAATATCCGTAGACCCTCAAGTAGATACAGAAGGCTATTTAACAATTAAATTAGGAGATTAATAATGCAAACTAGACCAGAAACAATGTCTCCCTCTGCTGTAGGTGGAGAAACTGATATAAATCAATTAGACCCTCTAGACTATCCTGTTCCTGGGCAATCGTTAACAGATGATCCTAAAAATGCATCATTTGAACAGCCTGCACAAACTTCAGACCCTGCACAAGCTGTAGATGAAATATTAGCTACATTTGAAAGAACTGAAATTAAAGAACAAATGATGAGTGCTATTGCTTCAGGATATCCTGTAGAAGCTATTGTTAATAGTTTAGCTATAGCAGGGGTTGCGGAAGGTAAGTTTAACCCTGATGTAGCAGAGATAATTAAACCTGTAATAGCTTTGTATTTAATTAAAACAGCTTTAGAATTAAAAATACCTGTAGTACCATTTACAGATGAGGTTATGTCTGAGGAAGAATCTGATAGACAGTTAGAAACTGAAACTATGTCTAATATGGAGGTCATAAAACCTGAAAGAGCTAGACATATTAAAGGTAAAAAATTTGTAGATGATTTTACACAAAGGGCAAAAGAAGAAGAAGGTAAGATGATTGCTAGAGAAGAAATAAATAGAAGACAAGAAGAAATGCCTATGGAATCAGATGGTAGTTTTTTAGAAATGGAGGAGGTGTAAAATGGGTTTAGGAGCACTAACTGCTTTAGGAGCAGCTTTTGAAGGTTATAGTAAAGATGAAGATGCAAAGGCAAAAACTGCTTCTGATTTACAACTGCTTTATTTAAAGGCAGAGCAAGATCGTTTAGCAAAAAAAGAAGATAGAGCCTTTACTGCAGGACAAAATCTGCTTGACAGGGAAGCAAGAAGAGAATTAAAAGAATACGAACTAGAATTAGCAGGAATTAAAACTGATAGGGAACTTGCAGAAGGTGAACTTTCTACAGGAATAGCAATAGGTGACAGAGAAATACAAGTACCAAAACCTTCTACTTGGAGAAGTATGTCTACAGAAAAAAGAGATATAGAATTACAAAGATTATTAAGTTATGATCTTACAAAAGATGAAAGAGAACAAGTAAATCAACAATTATCTTCTTTAGATACAGACCCTAATAGAAAAAAATTAGGTTTGGGTAAAGAGGTATTTGGAGAAAAGTATTTTAGTGAAATAACAGAAGGATATTTAAAATCTAGAACTTCAGGCTATCAAGATACTACTACTGGTGCTTTAGTAAAACCTTCAAGATATGCATGGATGGGTAATTTAGAAAATTATAAAAATGAATATAGAGATTACTTAACAGCTATAGATGGTCGAGATACTACTATATATAGTCAGGGTAGGCAAAACGGCACATTTGTAATAAATGATAATGGTGATTATTCTTGGGTTACAGATAAAGATGCTCCCACTTATAAAGGAGACTTAGATTTAAATACAGGTATACAAGCAAGTATAGGACCTAACCTATATGTAAACCCTAAAAGAAATCAACCTAATAATTTTAATAGATTTGCAAATTCTTCATTAAATGAAGAAGACATATACTCAAGATCAGAAGTTGTTCCTGCCTTAATGAACTCTATGTTTAAAACAGTAAGTGCTAATAACTTAGATAATGTAAATATTATAAAAGGTGTATTTGATGCTAATTTAACAAGTACTATAGAGGTACCTACATACAACCCTTCTACAGGTGCTGTAGAGTTAGTGCCTGTTAAATCAGGTTTTGATGCTATAACTTTTAGAAATAATATATATCACGCAAACCATGATTCTGCTGCTGAAACAAGAAACAATACCTTTACTGCCTTACCTGAAAAAAACTATAACAATGGTGGCGGAAAGTCTGAAGAAAGTTATAGAGCAGGTTCTGATAGGTTAACACAAATAGAAGATGGTAGAGTAGGTTTGTCTAGGTACTTAAACATATATGCAGATTTAGCCACAGCAGATGGCTTTAATAAGTTTGTAGGTGCAGACAGTTTTTTAGACCCTGAAGGTATTGCAGGTGGAGTAGTAGCTTTATTTAGTAATATTTTTGGTGAAGGTGGTCAAGCACAACAAGTATTAGCTTTAAGAGAAGCCAACGATGGTCTTCTAAAAACACTAGGAACATACGCTGATAAAGATGTAGTAAAAGCAGTGACTGAGGCTAATAAAACTATATTTAATAAAACAGCTAAAGCTAGTGAAATATTAAATGCATTAAAAATTATGAATGGTTACGCAGCAGCTTTAATTACTCAAGGTGGAAAATCAGAATCAGCTAGAATATCTGACAAAGATTTAGATGCAGGTATAGATATAACTTCAGGTTCTGCGTTTGCAAAACCTAGAGATAGGATGCAGCTTGCTTATGATTTTTTAAGAAGAAATGCTGTTGAATATGCTTCTTTAAGAGCTGTAGATACTGTCAATGGTTGGAACTATACAGACACATTTCAAACTGCAAAAAGATATCTTAGTGCATATTACAATGCACAGCCTACATATTATCAAAACATGGGTGATGTTATAGAAATACCTACACAAAACCCTTATCAGTATTCTAATTTTATGTTTCTTGTAGATGACAGATTAGCTGTAGAGGCTAGAAAATGGGAAAATATAATATATAAAAATGAATTTAAAGATATATATAAATTAACTAACCCTGTTGAAAATGAAACAAATAATAACGAAGACGGAGATCAATCTGGAGTATCTGTGCCTTCTCCTGACGGCTTTCCAGGTTAACTTAACTTAAGGATTTAAATTATGGCAATACCAATACTATTACCTGCTGCTGCTATTGGTGCAGCAAACCTAATAGATACAACTACTGGAGAAAAAGGTGATGTAGCTTTATGGATGGAAAAGGGAATGGAAGGACCTAAACCTTATAGCCTACGTTTGTATGAAAAACATATGGACAATGTTTTTGCAGACAAGGGAGCTAGTGTGCCCTATACAAAAGAAATAAAATTTTTAAAAGATGTAGATACCTCACTTTTAAGTAATTATGTTCATAATCCTAGTATAAATCAATATTCTGAAAATACTAACTTGTTTCATAATTTTAGAAAAGCTTCTGCTAACATACGTACAGAAGATATGGGCGATGGTAATATAGTTGCTAGTGATCTTGCAGAAAAAGTTGCTATGCAAAAAACAGAATACGATTATGATGGTATGAATGAATATTTAAAATTTTTACAAAATAAAAATGTTATAGACTATCAAAATCAATTAACTAGTAACCCTAATGCTCCTGCATCATGGAGAGAAGAAATAGCTAACAGGATAAAATTTGTACAAGAAAGTAATGATTCTAAATATAGACAAAGTTATATGAATTATGCAGGTAGAAAAATAGAACAAACTGTAGATTTTTTAGGTGATGCTTATTTAGGTTCAGGATTTAAAGCTATAGGAAATTTACCAAATATGGCTAAAGAATTACAGGGACTAGGTTTATTAGGTTCTAGTTATGTTATGGGTGGTGTAGAAAACGTAACAGATTATTTTAATCCTGGAGCAGAACAAAAAAGAGAGTTAACACCTGATACAGAAACTAAAAATGGTTTTACGTATGATCCTGATTCAGACGCAGAATACTTAGAAGCGTTAGCTAAAGAAAAATTTTTAGCAGCCCAGGAAAGTAGAGAAAACATAGATAATCAGATTACTTACAGAAGTAGCCTCATGGGTAGTTATAATGTTCAGTCAGCTACTGATATGATTAGAGAAATGTTAATGGGTGGGCAGCTTCTTTATGGTAGGGCTATTCTAAAAGGAGAAAGACTAGCTTCTACTAACCCTACTACACTACCAAACATAATTAGAAATCCTAAAAGTATTTTTGATGTCAATAATCCTAGTCTATTTAACAGTGTATTTGATAAAGATACTGTTGCTGAAATAAGTAATTTAGCAAGCAAAGCATATAAACAAAGAATAGTTACACTTAAAGATCAAGGAAACAGAGGTATTAGTGGATGGTTTGCGAATCAATTTAGGTCTTTACCTATTGTAGGTCAAGCTGCTAGGCACGATCATTTATTTAGTTTGGCAGGTGCCTATGGTCCAGAATCACAAAGATTTGCACAAAGATTATATCAGTATGGTAATATAGGGGCTAGTCTTACAGGAACATCTGCATATATGACTCAGTTACTAAATCCTGAAAACAGTTACATAAATAATGGTTGGTTTACTATTGGTGCAGGTATAATAGGAGGTGTAGCTTCTCCATTTATAGGTCAGTTTGTTCGTGGAGGTTACGATAAATTTTCTGCTGCAGTGCATTTAAATTACAATCCTTTTGTAACAGAAAAAAGTTTAAGAAAAAGAACAGATACTTATCTACAGTTTAATAGAGACATGTCTCCTGAATTACTTGATGAAATAAATTCTAATATAGATGCTCTGCCTGTAAGTGCTATTCCTGCAGGAAGATTTAATGAAAATGGTAACGTAAATAGAGATGCTTATTTACATGCAGAGTGGATAAACGATAGCCCTAGACTTCAATCTCAAGAAATGAAACCAGATGGTACGCCTGTATATAGTTCAAAAGATGAGGCTGCTTATGTTTTAGCACAAAAAGCATATAATAGAAAAATGGATGTTATAGGATTAAACGATGCAAGTGTAAAAAATGTTTCTAAATTTATATCTATGGTACATAGACTTAGAGATAACCCAGAAACAAAACCCTTATATGATAAACTAATGACAGAACAAGATGCTACTATGAGGGATATAGACGCATTAAGAAATACTTTTTTTGAAGAAGATGGAACACTTAAACAAAGGTTTCAAGGAGTAGACGAAAACGAAAATCCAATTATAAATACATCTGATTTACAAGATTTAGAATTATATTTAGATATGTATATGGGTAATACTATGTTAAGTCAATTTACAGATATGATGCAAGAGGCAGCTAACTTAGGTGTATTTGGAACAAAGATAGATGGATTATTTGCCAACGATTATTTACAAATGTTAAGTGTAATGGAACAAAACTTAGCAAAACTGTCTAACATGCATGCAGCAATAGTAAAGACTATGGGTGTTGATGATGCAGGTAACCCAAACACTACAGTCTTAGATGTATTTAAAAAGTTAGAAGATGGTAGAAACTTACAAGATGCAAAATTTCAAGAAAAGGTTGATTTTGTTATTAAAGAATTAGATAGTTTACAAGCAAGAACTGATAACGAAACTAGAGGATTTGTTTTAGATGATTTATATGATCCAGAAAGTAGTATAGGCGGTACTGTAGACTTAAGACAATTACCATCTCTTAATCGTTATGAAAAAGAATACACTTCAATTACTGGTAGTTCTAGAGGCAGTCGAGAAGCTGATATGGAACTTTTAGGAGACGAAATAATAGAAGTTATTAAAGCTAGGTATGACGATGTTTTCGGTGAAGATGGTACTATGAAAGCTCTATATAACGATGTTAAAAAAGTAAAAAAGCAAGCTAGGGGTCAACCTGAAGGTACTTTCGATATTGATGATTTAAAATTATTTAATTTTGATACAGATAATATGCGTAGAGTAAAAGCAGCTTTCCAAGCAGGAGAAGGCACAGATGCTCCAGACGCACAGTTTGTTGTAGACCCTCACTGGCAAGGTTTAAATAGTTTATTTAAAAAAGGAGGAGCTCCTTTAAAACGTACATTTACTCCTACAGATGGTAACGGTAAACCTATAGGTGAGCCTATTGAAATATATGTAGATGCTGATACTAATATGGATGATTTGTTAAGGGTACGATCTCAGTTTAGAACAATTCAAAAAGAAAATTTAACAAACATACAAGGGCACGATGCAGGAGAAGATGCTATCAATATAACTAAATATTTAGATGATAGAACAAATAAAAAATTACAAAAAGCTAATCAAGAATATATAATTGCTTCTGAAAATTGGAGAGGAGGCATAGGTAAAGATTTTATGGACACTGATGCTAGAGGTTCAGGTGCTTCAGTACAGGATTCTTTTACAATATATGATACAATCATAGATGGTATTTTAGACAATCCTCCTAGATTTGCAAAAAAATTAGAAGTATTTTTTGATTCAAAAGAAGCAGGTGTAGATTATGTTACTAAAGCTTTAGCTCATAGAATACATATGGGTAGGCAATTTAGTGAAGATGCTTGGTCTAAGATAGAATCTTTTTTTGCTAGTGCAGATCAATTTGAAACTTCTGGTGGACAATTATTAGATGTAAACCCTGTGACTAAGAGCCCTATAATAAGAAAAGATACATTACAGTTTGAAGGAGATGTAAAAAGATTAAAAGATATGTATGGTGCAAGAAGAAATATAGAATCAGAAATAAGTTCAGAAGTAGGTTCTTTACGTAGAAGAGTACAATATGATGCCGATGTTGAAAAACAAAATGAAGGTAATTTAGAAATAATTTTTAAAGGTTTAGGTATTGAAAAAGGGTTTAGAGAGCAAGAGACTTTTTTCAATAGTTTAAATAAACGTGGCATAGATGGTATTAAAGAATTAAAAGATTCTTTTTTTGGTGGAGGTTATAGCGGCACTTTAACAGAAGCAGATTTTGATAATGCTATATTATACGTTGCAAAAAAAGAATTAGAAAAACGATTTAAAAATGTTAGTATGACTACAAGGGTAATTCCTAAAGTTAGTAAAATAGGTAAAGAAGGATTAAGTGAAACAGATAGAGGTTGGATACAGCAATTAAATATAGAGGCTGACGGATATCAAAAAGTACTAAATGAAAGTGAAGGAATACTTAAATATTTAGAATCAATATATCCTTCTGTAGAAACTGATACAAGTATGTTAAGTGGTATACAACTTCTTACAAGAAGTGGTATTACTAGCAGAGCAGGTGCTCCTAAAGGAAAGATACGTAATGTACCTTCACCTACTTCATTTTCTACATATCAATCTTATGGTTGGGCTTGGGCTAGAGGTGTAGTAGGAACTAAATGGATTGCTGCACAACTTGGAAGAACACACATTGCAAACCAAAATGCAAAAATGTATGTTCAAGTTCTTACTGATCCAGATGCTGCTACACTTATGTATAAAATAAATAACGGTCAAACGCTAAACAAAATAGAGAAGATTAAATTTAAAAATATAATTGTAAGTATGTTACCTACATTACAGCAAGTGTATGGAGACATGTCAAAAGGCGAAAGAATGTCTAGAGAAAAAGTTTGGGAAAAGAAAATAAATGCCTATGTAGATTTAGCAGCAGAAGGCGGTATACCTAATAGTTTTAAATAAAACCCACAATAGGAGATTGTTGTGATTAAAAACCTACGAGAGTATGCTATCATGGGTATAGCATTAATATCTGTTAGTGGTCTTCTACTAGCTGAGGACTCTAACATAACTAATACAACTACAAGTACCGTAACCAGTACAAATACCAATAATAATACCAATAATAATACAATCAGTAGTACGTCTGTTGCAACAAACAATAATAACAATGTAAACACTAGCACCATAACTACGACTGCTACCAACAACAACACTACAACTAGCACAAGCAATGTAACATCTGACATTACTCAAACACAAAACGTAACAAACAATACTACTAGTGCTATAACTAGTAACTCGACAGCAAGCAATACAAACCTAAATACAAATAACAGCACTAACCTAAACACCAATAACTCTACAAGCACTTCTTCTGTATCTACAGAAAATGTAAACACAAATACAAATCAAAATACCAACATAAACAATAATAATAACACTAGTGTATCTAGGAATGACTCTACACAAAAGGTAACACAAAGAATTAAAACTGCTCCTCCCTCCGCCATAGCTCCTTCGATAATGTCCTATTCCCAAGACCTCTGCACTACAGGAGCTAGTTCAGCAGTTCAGACTCAGTTCTTTGGTGTATCGACTGGTAGAAGTGTACGAGACGAAAACTGCGAAAGATTGAAAAACTCCAAGGCTTTGTATGACATGGGGATGAAGGTAGCTGCTGTAGCTCTACTCTGTGAAAATCCTGGCGTGTGGAGATCGATGATGCAGGCAGGCACACCCTGTCCGTATAAAGGCAAGATAGGTGAAGAAGCACGTATTGCTTGGGAACAGAACCCAGAAGAAAGACCTGACTGGGAAGACGTAAAAAAAGAACTTGCCACACACGAATTTAAAGCCTACACTAAACCAAAGTTCTGTAAAAAATATCCTACACATAAGATATGTACAGACTCTTAACATTAATCTTCCTACTGGGTAGTACCGTATATGCAAACACACCTACATTTACTGTAGGCAGTGACCCCCTTCTTAACATACAAAGCACTGGTACTGCCCTAAACCTCGGTGACGATCAAATGTCTGGGATGAAACCTCTTGGCTTTGACTTTGAGTTTTATGGTTCTACGTTTGATGATGTAAACATATCTATGAATGGTTTCTTTACCTTCCAGAACAACTTCTCTGTTCCTAGACAAAGAAACTACTTATCAGAAGTAATACCTGCTACCTCCTTCAATTACACAGTATACCCCCTTTGGACCGATTTAATCAACAATGGCACACAAAATCCCTACATCAAGACCTTTGGTAATACATCTGATACAGATCAATACTTTGTAATTGGATGGTACGATGCGAGAGAGTATAACAATTCTAATAAAAACTCTTTTGAAGCTATATTATACGAGACTACAAATGTTATAGAGTTTAGATATGATAAAATAAATGTATCAAACCATGACATAACTATAGGATTGCAAGGCAACAATGAAGCTGTAACTTACTTGAGATACGAAGACACCAACAGCACAACCTACAGTGAGACTGATGATTTTAGTTTAACTACAGCAGAAGTTGTAGATGAATCATTTAGTAATTTATCTTCTGAGTGTTTAGTTGATTCTTCTTACTCAGAACTTTGTGATGTATATGATTTAACATTTGATGGAACAGAAGAAGATGACTACTACCTACAGGGCTCAGGTGTTTCTGATGTCATGTTGTTAGGCTATAATAATGAGGAGGATTTTTATGGGTTCAATACTGAAGAAGTTTATACAGGAACATCTGTTTTTTCTACGAGTGATGATGGTGGGAGTGATACTGGTGATTTCTACGATGATATTGCTAGCATTGGTTATATGGAATATGATAGCAGGGATGTAGAAGAACATGAAGACACTTTTGATAGTTTCGATATATTTGATTTTGGGGATTCTACTCTGGATAATAGTACAGAAGGATCATTAACTTTTGTAGATATACTAATACCTTTAGATGAACTACCTGAGGTAAGAGTTACAGAAGAAGAGTTTGTAGAGTTTGCTCAACATATGGATGAGCACTTTGACTTTGAAGATGAGATGGACAGGGAAGAGTACGAAGAACAGCTTGAAGACTTTGAAGAAGAGATAGAGGAGAGAGAAGAGCTTGGAGAAACGGAAGAAGAGTTTGAAGAAGAATATGAAGAAGAATTTAAAGAAGAGGAGATTGGTGAAGAACTTACTGAAGAGTCAGGAGATAGACCTGAACGAAGAACTAGACGTAGGGATGTAGTATCTAATACAAATTCTATAGTTAGTAATTCTATAGCTAACAGTTATGGAAACAGTAACTCCTCTAGTACAAACAGCACTACAGCTTCTGCAGTATCAGGAGGTTCAGGTGGCACATCTATATCTAGTTCACCTAGTATCTCAGACCAGATAGCATCCGCACAAGTACAAACAAACAATGTTTTACAATCTATAGAGATACTGCCAGTGCCTACTATGGACAATACACCCTCTATGGCAATGGCTGAGGTACAAGTTACCAGTATGGAAAACCAAATACAAAGTGTTACAAGCACTATGGTTACATCATCTGAAGCAGAACAGATAGCAGAGGAGATAGTAGCCAACAACATAAGAGCACAACAAGAACAATCACAAGCACAACAAGAGGAGTCTGGACAATATGATTCTCAAGGACAATCTAATTTAATTGCCTACATGAACTACGTACCCAACTTCTCTGACTATACTTCTGCTAACATAACAGATCAAACAAACTGGTATACACCAACTGTGATATACGCAAGTGTAACGCTAGAAGATAATGCAGGGTATAGTTTTATGATATCTGATAGTATGAACACCCTACAAAACATGACAGGGCAACAGTCTACAGAATTTTTTATAGATAGGAGATAGTATGGCAGAAGAAGTAAAAGTAGTAGAGGTCGAAAGAAGGTCTTGGTATAACAATCCAGAAGGCTTTGACAAATGGAGAATATTTCCTAGACTTCTAATTAGTTTATATGGATTAATGTTCTACAAAACATCCATGTGGTTTATGACTTTACCAGACCCTACCAGTGCACAATCAGCTTTTGTATCTGTTATTGTAGGTGCAGGAGCAGCTTGGTTTGGTCTTTACGTAGGCAAAAAATAATGCATTTAATAAAAAGATTTATATTAAAAACAGATAGGGTTTTAGGATGGCTTACTTGTTTTTTTATAATAGCAGGTGTCATTAGGCACTGGTAAATTAAGGAGAACAATATGAAAAACATATTACCAAAACTACAGCAGTACATCACCATAGTAGGGGTGATCACCGCAATCGGAGGGGGCTTCTACACGTGGGGGCAATTTAACTTACGTCTTGACAATATAGAGAAAAGAAAGTTTAAGACTGTTAACATTGCACCTTTAGAAACTAAAGTAGA
>Ga0208667_1000805_pt1 | contig 12579 bp, 20 predicted proteins | sample 11BtaG_FD_184085 | JGI IMG/M metagenome (GOLD analysis project Ga0208667, IMG submission 184085) | Marine viral communities from the Subarctic Pacific Ocean - 11B_ETSP_OMZ_AT15265_CsCl metaG (SPAdes) (version 2) | ecosystem: Environmental > Aquatic > Marine > Oceanic | place: Pacific Ocean... | reverse complement strand
ATTTGCAGAACAAACACAAATCAAGTTCTTTGATTTTATTCAAGCGGGAGACCTTTTCAACCAACATACAACGACTTTAATTTTTTTCGCACTTCGGGAAGGTTACAGAATTGAGGGGAAAGAATTTGATATTAAAGAAGAAGATATTGCCGCAATGGATTTAGATGTAACTACATTATTCATTGAAAAAATGGGGGAAGTCATTGAAAAAATGGGAAACGGACAAAAGGCAGTATTAAAAGCGGAAGCGAACAAAAAGCGGAAGGTTTAAAGCTGTCACAAATTAGAGCTATTGCCGTCGGTCAAATTGGTTTATCTTTGACGGAATATTATCAAAGTGAATTACATACGATTTTGGAAATAATAGATTCTTTCTATGAATTGCAAAACAATAAAGAACGGCAGGAATGGGAACGGACAAGGTTTGTTGCGTTTATGACATTGAAACCACATGATAACAAACGTCAATTAAAAAAACCGTCGGATTTAATCAAATTCGAGTGGGAAAAAAGATTAATTGATAAACAAAAACAGCATTTAAAGGACAAAATAAAATTATCGAATAAAAGAGGAGTTGAAATGTATAAAAGGCTGAAAAATCTTTAATTTGTTTTATTCGTTTTTTGGCGGGGAAACTCGCCATTTTTAACAACATGATATGGCACAAGATATTAATATACGGATTGGTGCAAACATCACTGATTTACAGAAGAAACTTGGCGAAGCTCAAAAAAGTCTAGCAAAAAGCGGGCGTAAAATGCAACGTTTGGGTTCTGATTTAATGATGTCATTAACTGCACCGCTTGCAGGTCTGGGTGTTGCGGCTGTAAAGGCAGCTGGCGATTTTGAAGCAATGTCAAATGGTTTAACGGCTATCATGGGCGATGCTGATGCGGCTGCGGCTGAATTGGAAAAGTTAAAAGAAGCGGCAAAGAATCCTGGTCTAGGTTTTCAGCAAGCTGTTAAAGGTTCGGTTCGTTTACAATCGGTTGGAATTTCAGCAGAAGCGGCAAGGGAAAACATGTTGGCAATGGGAAACGCTATTGCTTTGGTCGGAGGTGGTGCGGCTGAACTTGACAGGGCTACTTTAGCTATGCAACAAATCGGAGCAAAGGGCAAAATTAGTGCGGAAGAAATCAATCAATTGAATGAAGTTATCCCGCAGATTAGGTCTGTAATGAATGACACTTTTGGGACATCGGACGGTCAAGAATTAGAGAAAATGGGAGTTGATGCGAATGCGTTCATCTTGCAAATAACAAAAGGATTAGATAAATTACCGAAAGCACAAGGCGGCATCAAAAACGCAATTGAAAATACAGGAATTGCAATGCAAAGTTTTTTGGCAAGTTTGGGAACAGAATTAAATGAAGCATTTAATTTACAGGAAAACGTTGAAGCGTTCGCAAATAAATTGACTGCAATATCAGAACGGTTTGCAAATCTTGATGCAAATTCAAAAAAAGTAATTTTAACTATTGCGGCAATTGTTGCAGCTTTAGGCCCTGCAATTTTTGCGTTTGGAACAGGTGCGAAACTGTTTGCAAGTTTGTCGGGACATATTAACATCGTGGTCGGAATGTTGGGAAAAATGCAAGCCATGATAAATTTGGTTGTGGTTGCGGAGACACGGTCGATATTATTGACAAGGGCAAAAACGACGGCATTGAAATTATACAATGCAACTTTGTCAATGTCGAATGCTTTTTTGAATTTGTTCAAAATCTCTACATATAAAAACATCGCTGCGACAATTGCACAAACGACAGCGACAATTGCAACGAACGCAGCTATTTTTGCGGGTGTTGCAATTATACAAACAGCAATTGCAATAGAAACGGCTTACGTTGCAGTAAAAAAAGTCTTAACAGGACAAATCAAAATTACAACAATAGCACAAAAGGCGTTTAATTTAATGCTTGCAGCGAATCCGATTGGGCTTGCAATTGCGGCAATTATGGGATTGATTGCGGCTTTTACTTTTGCATATCAGAATTTAGATTGGTTCAGAAAGTTTGTTGATAATTCGTTAAAGTTTATAAGTGACAAATTTAGTTGGATGCTTGCAAAAGTGAAATTTGTATTTAAAAACTTTCCTGCAATATTGAAAGCAGGCTGGGCGGCTTTAAAACAGTTTGCTGCAAACATAAAAAACAAGTTGAAAGTACTTGGAATGAACGCTGAAAGTTTTCGTTTGAAGTTTGCAAGGGCGTTGACAATTGATAAAGATAAGCGTGCAGAATTTACAAAGCAGATTAATAAAATCGGAACGGAAACGAAAGGGATTAAGGAAAATGCGAAGAACATCGGAGACGTTTTTAATGAAACTTTATCAAGCGAAATTAAAAAAGTCAAAAATATAAAAGTTCCTGACTTGAAAATGGAAGCGGTCACGGCTGCACCGTCTTTATCTTCTGCAACAATGCCTTCTGCAAATGTCGCAACAAATACAACAGGAACAAAAAAGACTACAGCAGCGATTACCGAACAGAAAAAAGAAGTTGCAAGTTTAGCAACAGAATTGGAAGGGCTTAATACTTTTCAAGCGGAAAGCAGTTTTTTAAGTAATCGGATGGCTTTATCAATGAATAGTTTAACAACTGCTCAAAGTGCATTCAGTGAAAAAATGGAGACAATGAAAACTGCAATTGCAGATTTCAACAACGGTTTGACGGATTTGGTAAATACAGGTTTATCAGATTTAGCGGCGGGTTTAGGTGAAGGGCTTGGAGCTATGGCAGCAGGAACAGGAAACTTACAAACAATGGCGGGTTCATTACTTTCTACACTTGGCGGAATGTTGATGCAACTTGGTAAAATGGCGATTCAAACTGGTATTGCAATTTTTGGAATTAAAAAGGCTTTACAATCATTAAATCCTGCTGTTGCAATTGCGGGCGGTATTGCTTTGGTTGCTTTGGCTAAAATGGTATCAAGTAAAGCGGCAAAGATTTCAGAGGCAGGTAATGCAAAAATGCCCGCCTTTGCAAATGGGGGATTTGTTACAAAACCAACTTTAGGGCTATTCGGTGAAAAAGGCCCGGAGGCTGTAATCCCAAAACGCAGACTTGATTCTCTTTTAAGTTCTGCTGAAAACGGTGGCGGAATGGGAACATTAACAACACGAATTTCTGGCAGTGATTTGGAAATAGTATTGGACAAAACAAAACGCAAAAACAATAGAATTAGATAATATGAAAAACTATTTAAACTTATCGAAAGCGGCAATGTTCTTTTATGCTGCAATAATGTTCATTATATTTTTAACAGTGTTACTTATTTCTTCTCGAATCAATTCTAAACGAATTGCAAGTACACAAATTGAGATTGTCGAACATCTTAAAAGTATTGAAAGTGAGATTTCTGCTACAAAAGTTTTAATTTTAGAAAGTGAAATTGAACGAATTAAAATTGATAAAGACGTCATTGAAGATGATGCAAAGTTTAAAAAACAATTAAAACAGTATCAAGAAAAAATAAAGATTTTAAAAAATAAATACAACGAAAATGAAACAGATTTTAATAGTATTACTATTGATAATTAATGTTGTAAATGTTCAAAACGTAACAGCACAAAGCAAATGTGATTCTACATTAATATCAATTATTAATGTTCAAGATACGGCAATTGTATTATGTGAAAAATCATATAACACATTGCTGAATAACTTTAATTTATTGAATGATTCTTATGAAAATGCAAATAAAGATTTGCAGGTAAAAATTGATTTGATAGGTAAAGAATTGATTGAGACAAAAGAACAAATTGCAAAAAACGATAAATTACAAAAACGGTTGAAACGGAAAAGAACGTTTTTAGGTAGTTTGATTGGTGGAGTAACTGGTTTTATTTCAGCTTATTTAATTACTAAATAATGCCGAAAAAACCAAAACCGTTAAAAATGCCATGGGTTGTTCAGCGTCCGAAGGAACGGAAAACAGGTTCAAGAACAAACAACGATAACAGCAAAATATACAATTCAACGAAATGGCGAAAGTTTAGAAAATTGTATTTTGCAAACAATCCGTTATGTGTTCGTTGTAAAGAAAACGGTTTGATAACGCCTGGCAAAGATGTTGACCATATTACGCCAATTAGATTAGGCGGTGAAATATACGATTATGATAATTTACAAACTTTGTGCAAACCTTGCCATAATCGCAAAAGTGGAAAAGAGGCACATATGAAATAAATAAAAAATGGCTGTAAGATATACGCAACAATTAACAAGTGAAGCAGATGACGTTTATCGAGTCGATATAATTGACGATGATTTTGTTGGTTCTAGCAGTGAATTTATATTGGCAGATTTTGAAACAGATTGGAAAGGACAACAAAACGATAGATCTAACTTTTTGATAGGTTCAAGCTGTACGGTAATCACACGAAGTACAACAACATCAAATCTTGATACATTAATTTCTGATATTATTGGAGCAGAAGAAGGACGGTTTACTATTGCAATTTATAAAAAAGTTGGAGCTGGTGCAGGTTCTTTTCAATTATGGTGGTGGGGTTTAGTTTTAAATGATTTGTCTAGTGGAACAGATGAAACTCCAACACAATACACCATTACAGCAACGGACGGATTAGGTATTTTAAAAGGTGTAGATTATCAAAACAGCGGTTTGCCTGTTGCGACTCAAACAGCAGCGGAAACCCTCGCAACTGCTTTGCAAAACATTCCTTATAATTCATTTTTTGCGGCATCGGATGAATTTTTGAATACTAGAGTTAATTGGTACGAATCAGAAATGACAGCGGCAACTGGCGATCCTTTGAACCTTACACAAATTCCTGCTTCTGCTTTTTACGATGTTGATTCAGACGGAAATTACACTTTTAAAAACTGTTATGAAGTAATTCAAACGGTTTGTAATTTGTTCAAAGCAAGATTGTTTTTTGCAAATGGTGTCTGGCGGTTTTATCAAATATATGATTTAGAAAACGAAAGCAATTTTAATTATTATCGTTATCAATATAACAAAACACAATCCGCAGGAACGCCTAACTTAATCCTACGTCAAACACTAACTGGCGGTTTTTCTGGAGGTACAAGACTTGCAACACAGACTTTTGAAAACTTTGCACCGCTCCGCAAAGTGACTCAAAAATATTTACATGACACAAGCGACAATCTAATAAAAGGTATAACATTTGACGATACAACAGCATTAACGCAAGTCGTTACAAGTGTTGACGCAAACGGTTCTGCAAACTTCGCTTTTACTGCTACATTACAAACAACATTGACGGAAACAACCCCCGCTGGCGTTTATGTTACTACTTACGTAAAATCAAGATTAACGATAAAAGTCGGATCATATTATTTAGTTCGACCTGTTGCAAATCAAGTTACAAACAATGATTATACAAATTTAACTTGGTCATTAACCGCTGGTTATGTTGAATTTATAAGTGTGCAAAATGTTAATCAGTTTGGTGGTAATAATATTGCTATCAATTTCAATACGCCTGCAATCCCTTCTTCTTCTTCCGTATCGGTTCAATTAGAAAAAATCTATGTTCAAGATTTACAGCAAAACGATATTTCAAGCAATTATACAACATCCGTTGTTCTACAAAATCCATATTTGGAATATGTAGATGGAGACGGAGAAAACGAAAGAATTTATTCAACAACAAATTCAACAACAGCGTTTTTTAGTGATACATTAAAATTTCCAGATATAAACACGGCTGACCGAATCAATCCATTGACTCCAAACAATTTAAAAGTTTGGGACGGTTCAGCATGGGTTGAAAGCACAGGAAACTGGGGGCGGAATACAGTTTCAGGCACAAATCAAATTATTAGTTTAGGTATAGAAGAATTTATTGCGGGTCAAAGAACAGCAGTAAAAAAAAGACAAGGTGATTTTGTTGGACAATTTGAAATTTATAATGTGCTTGGAGTTTCTTCTGAATTTTATCTTTTTTTAGGTGTTCAATACTTTGCCAATTCTGCAAGGTTCAGTGGTGAATGGTACAAAATAGGAACGTACGACGCAACAGGATTGACGACGACGGCAACAGGAATTCCCTTAAATGTTACAAACTTGCCAGACGCTCCTTCTATTTCTGCTCCGCAAACAAGCGGAACGGCAAATTTACCAACAGGCGTCGAAATGGATAATGGCAAAATAGAAATAATAGATAATTCAGGAACACGAAAAATTGTATTGAACAGTAATGATTTTAATTATATTCTTAATAATCTTGTTCTAGGTTCAGACACAAAAGAAAGTACAGCGATTTTTCAACTATCTTCTACAACACAAGGATTTTTACCACCAAAGATGACCACAACACAAAAAAATAACATTGAAAGCCCAGCAGAGGGTTTAATTATTTATCAAACAGACGGAACAACAGGGCTGTATTTATACAATGGCTCAACATGGGAATTAATATAAAAAAGTTTTTTTTCAAATAATACATGCAAAAATAAATCACCTATAAAACACATTCAATGAACAATTTTTTAACAACTTTATTACAAGTTTTACCGTCAGATTTAATTAGCAATCAATCAAATGACGTCCAACTCATTTATTTTTTTGGGAGTATGATTGTTTTGGGATTAATTGCGGCTATTACATATTTAAAAATCGAAAACACAGCAAAAGACAAAATTATTTTTACTAAAGAAAAAAAGAATGATGATATTATAGAAAAAATGCACGAAGCGGAAAAGGCTAATTTAGAAGTATTAAAAGACGTTGTTTCTATTATTAAAAACAACGCCGCAACTACATCAGAACTTGAAAGATTAATCCTTAAAGAAACAAACCCAGATATTAAGCAAATTTTACGTGAAATAATGACTTAGAAAAAAGAGCAAATGAATGTTAAAACTGAATTAAAAAATTACAGAAACAAATTAAAAAACTTTGCAAAATACGGTGTTGAAATTGTCCCAAATGTTGGAATAAAAAATATTCCAACACTTTTTAAAAGATTTCAAAAAACCAATGATTTCTGGGCAAAAATTATTTTTCCTGCAGAAAAAGACATTTCTGCTTGTGTGTATCGTTTTGCGGGAAAAGGGGCGTTTCCTTGGCATCGTCACAATGAATGTGGTAAATTAATTCTAGTGAATGAGGGAGTTGTCTCAATACAATTGACAACGATGCAAAATGAATCTGAAACGATAATATTGAATCAATATGAATCTTTTTACATTCCAAAAGGATTAGGTCACTGTGTCGCATCCTTAAAAGAAAATACAGAAATTTTTTTAATGTGGAATCCTGCGTTTAATTTTGATTAAGAAGCAGAATTTGAACTGTAAAAAATAAAATAAAAAAACCGTTTATAATCGTTTAAAAACGATTATAAACGGAAACCTGTTTATATCCCCCTATTCTACGCAATATCAGAAATATTAAAAATAATCCCCCGTGTAAGAATATACCCATCGAGATTAAAAAAAATAATTCTTTCGTGAGGAATATCCGATTTTAATAATCTATATTGATAATCGCTGTTTGTTTTTTTAAAATGAATAGATAGTAGGTTATTTTTTTTAATGTAGTTACACATTTCTGTATAATCTTCGCTTATTTCATGCAAATCAAATAAGTCACCATCTTTAAAAGCTAAAACATCCATGGTAGGTTTTAATCCTCCATTATCAATATCAGTATTAATAAATCCATTAATTACAAATCCTCCGCCATTACAATTAGCATAAACAATAATTTTTTCATGCTTTTTTGCCAACTCGAAGAAATAATCCTCATCTAAAAAACCGACGAAGTTTTTAGTAAAACTGTTGTTAGCTGCTACTTTGACAAAATCTTTATTATCCATTGTTTTTTTATTTTAAAAAATCTGCGTAGAATAGCAGATAATTGTCCACAGCAGCCTACACGGCTGCTGCGTCATTTATTAAGTACATTAGCTGTTATTTAAAATAAGAACAAGATTACGACTGTTAGTTTTGTTACCCGAAGCAATATGAACTTTTCGGCTCGTAGAGCCATAATAATACTGTTGGTTTGTTTCAAACTGAAACAAACAATCATCATTAATTTTCCCTTTTATTATTTTGCCGTCGAATAGCATTTTTTTAAAATCTTCTAACAATAATTCCGCTTGACCATAATATTGTTCACCTTTTGAACAAATTACATTGGCATTTGATAATGCTGTTTCAAGCATTGAAATATTTTTAAACTTATCATCACCCAAAAGGTTGTTTATAATTTTTAATTCTTTATTTGTAAATTTCATGCTTAGATTATTAACTTTACTCGTGAATTAAATACACGGTCATTTTGTAGGTGAGCAATCTACGATTTGACCGATTTTTTTTATAAATAACGATTGAAAAAACAACCGCTAATAGAACAACACCGTCAATTTACGCTATACGCTAAAAAGCGATGTTGTTTGAGACATTGTCGGTCATTAGGGAAAAACTAAATACGAGTAATTTGACTTTCCGAAACGGAAATGTGTTTGTTGAAAAAATTAAGCCGCAATTGATACTTGTAGATAGAAATTCTACCCATGTCACCTTTTTTCGCAAAGCCAAAATCTTCATTTAAAACAGCATAATGAAGTTTTTTCTTGATTGCCTGTAAGCTTGTTTTTAAATCATTTTCATTTGTAATGTCGTAATTCTTAGGACAATATCCATCTGCAAACCCATCGCCCTCTATTTGAATAGAGAACGAATTACCATCCCTTTTTATAATTTCAATGAAATGAAACTCGGTAACAAAGTTGTTTTTATCATTTTCAAAAAAATTAAAACCAATTTGTTGAATTTCTTTTCTAGCTTTTTTAATTAAACTCATTTTATTACTTTACATAAGTGAAGAAAAAAAACGACCGACAACAGCACAAAATCGGTTATATTTCGCAAAGGCTCATACAACGTTGTTGTATGTCCATTGGCAGCAATCAAAAATCAAGAAAATGAACCGTGTTTAATAAAATTTGTTCTAATTGGTCAGATAATCCAAAACGCTTCTTATTATGCTCAATTGATTTTCTAATATCACCAGTTAAATGCCTTTCGCCTGCTGCTTTCCAATCTAAAAACATTTCCAATACATCAAACAAATTCATTCCATTTACACCATTTTCGTAATATTCAGGATGATGTGAATTTTTAGAATAATGCTTAGTTAAAGCAAATTTCAATAACGAAAGACTTTCTTTATACTCTTCGCTTCCGTACTCTAAAGTTTTTAATTTAGGAGTGTATATGTCGAAAGAAGGCTTTTCTGATTGACTTAGCTTACTATTATCATGTTTTTTTGCACGATTAAGTAACTCAATTGAAGAATTTAAAAGCAATTCATTAACTCTTTTTATATGCTTCAATGTATCAGCTTCGCTATCATAATCAGTTTCAATAACTTCTGATTGTATATTATCCCATTTTTCGCCCAACAAATCAGTATTAGGCAAACCTGCTAAATTAAAATCAATGTATTGATTACGTGTAAAAAAAGCACCTGTTTCTTTATCATATTTATACTTCATAAAATTATTTTGTAAATCTGTTAAAAAAAATAAAAAAGAGAAGACTGCTGCCAATAGAGCAACAGTTTTCATTTCTCCTATTCAGTCGCAACGGAAACCGTTGCAGGCATTATACGCTACTAAACAAACACAAAATAAACACGTTCGACAGTTGCGAAATCGAATTGTTTATTAAAATCGGAACGTCTGAAAGCGGAGTAATAAGTCTGATATTTACTATCATTTGAATTTTTTACTACTCCAAAATAAATAAGACAATCAAGAAAAGTATGAAAGTACAACTCTTGATTGTCTTTTGTGGATTTTATAAATCGTTTCATAGTTTAGTTAAAAAGGTGTGTGAACCATTTTTTTCCTTTTTGATAATGTCCGACAACACCATAATTACCCACTTCAATGGCAGTAATTTTCATGTTATCAATTATAAGAGGGTTTTTTTTTGACACCCAACCGTCAAACGACCGCTCTGCTTTACACTTTTCTTCCCAACTTAATTGGGAAACTCTTTTTGATAAGTTTTTAATTTTTAATTCAATATTCATAATTAATTTATTTTGATTGATTAATAATTGTTTGTTTCTTAATATGTCTGCAAGATAAGGGCTTTATTTTGATTATGCAAATTATTTATAAAATAATATTCAAATAATATAAAAAGCAGCGTATAATAAGGACAACATTTGTCATACTTGCTATACGCTGCGTTTGTCATTGTTGATGTGAACCATTGTATGCAATTATAATATATCATTACAATACTTCCATTTTAAAACTTTTTCGCCATCATTAAAAGTGTTAGAATTATCAATGGATTTCCATTCATTGTTATGATATAATACAACCTCATACCACAACGATTTTCCCAAGTCGTTGTGGTGTTCTATATACGCTAAAATTGGAACTAACTCTATTATTTTCATAGTTTTTAATTTAAGTATTAAAAATTCGTGCATTTTTTTACACGGAACTAATTAAAAAAACTGCACACAATAGCACAAAATTGGCTATTGCGGCTAACGCCTTACAGCGTTTTTGGTTGAGACATTATAGACAATCAGAAGAAACTAAACGATTATAAATAAGAACTAATTTATCTGATTGTCTAAAGTTTTGTTGTTTGCCTTCTGAAATACGCTGCAACGCTTTGTTTAACGTATCTCTTGACAATCCGCATTGACGTTCAATTTCTGTAATATTCAAAAATGAACGATTTTTTAATAAATAATTAATTATTATTTTTTTTATATTGTAATTGACAACAAGATTACACAATGTTCGTTTTTTGGTATTCCATTTTGCAATTTTCAAGATTACACAATGTTCTCCATTCCTTTTGATAATTGTTCCTACTTTGTAGGATTTTTGGAAAGGTGTCATTCCAATTTTAGAAATGTTTTTTAAATATTCAACGCCTTCAAAAATTTTATCTGCTTCAATTCTATTTGATACTAACATAAGATTAATCTTTATAAGTTTTTGAAAAAATAGTAATATTATCAACTTGATTAATGATATTACTTACTTCATTTTTTGAAAGAAAAACATCTTGTCCGTCATGCAACATTTCAAAAATATTTAACGGTCTTTGTGGAAGAATAACATTGGCTGCTTTTACTTCATCTCCAAAATATGTTTTTTGAAAACTATATAGTTCGATAGTTTTTAAAGTTTTATTATTTTTTTTAGCTACTATAAAAATAGTTTCTTCAAATGCTTGTAGACCTGTTTTTGTATTTGACACGTATAATTTGAAAGTTATCATTTTATCTTATTTTGATTGTTTTCCAATATGTCTGCAAGATACGACATTTGTGTTTAATATCCAAATCCTACGACAAATAAAATAAAAATAACTTAAAAATACTGTCTATAATAGCGTATAATTAGCAAGAGCCGCTAAAAAGCGGCTCCTGTATTTATCCATGTCCAATTGTGTACTATTCAAAATCAATATCAAAATCAACTCTTTCTGTTGAATCAATACAGTTTTTCATTTCTACGTTTATTTCTTCTATCGTCATTTGATCATTGGAATTGAAGTGATAACTGTCCAAATATATGTCTAAATCGACATCCGACGGAGTGCATCCGTGCCGTTTTTTTATTTCAGATTCGACTTCATTTAAAAGTCGTTGATATTTTACTTTTGCTTTAAAAAGCTGTTTTAGTTTTTTATTTACTTGATAATTCTTCATAATAAGCAATTTTAAATAAAACGATACACAATAACACAAAATCGGCAACGTTGCTATACGCTGCCGTGTGCGTTGTTGTTTGTTCACCATTAGAGGACATTAATAATATTTATAAAGGATTTAGGAAGATAAACATTATCTAAATATATTGCATCTTTAAAAAAAGGGGCAATATCAGAGGGTTTGTAATTAGATAATCCACAGCCTATTTGAGTGACTAAAAAATCTTTATCACACATTGTTTTTGATACTCTTAAAAACATATCAATAAAAAAAGCAATAGATTTTATTGATAATATTTCTAAATTATGACCTTTCGTCGGTATTGCGAACGTTTGACCATACAAGCCCCAACCGCAACCATATATTGCTCCAAATTTTAAAGCCTGTTTTGCTGCTCCTTTTCCATGCCTTCCGCTTAAATTAGAACCGAAGACAAAAATTTGATTTGGTTCTAATGATGTTATATTGTCGCTAGATATATTCATAGTTAAAAACAATAATTAAGAAAACGCCCTCTAACAAGGGCAAAATCGTTCATGTTTCGCAAAGGCTCACACGCCTTTTTTGCTGTATCCATTATACGCAATTAAAAAAATGACCAAATAACTTTTGCGTTCTACTCTATCATTCTAATATATATTCAGAGATTAATGAATATCGAGTATTTGCTTTTTGATATTGAATTGATTCGATCATGTCGTATGGATAGCATTTAGCTGCTTTAATTGCTTTATTCCTATCAGAGTAAACTCCTCTTAGAAATTCTTCATCATTGAAGATGTCTTGTAATGTGTAAACTTTCATATTATATTATATTACGTTTGTGTAAGGTTCAAAGGGTAGGGGGATGAATTCCCTAAATCTTTTTTATTTGTTTAT
>Ga0208667_1000804_pt1 | contig 12590 bp, 11 predicted proteins | sample 11BtaG_FD_184085 | JGI IMG/M metagenome (GOLD analysis project Ga0208667, IMG submission 184085) | Marine viral communities from the Subarctic Pacific Ocean - 11B_ETSP_OMZ_AT15265_CsCl metaG (SPAdes) (version 2) | ecosystem: Environmental > Aquatic > Marine > Oceanic | place: Pacific Ocean... | reverse complement strand
GCAACGGACGCATTTATTAGATTCACAGGCGTAAGTGTTCCATCAGTACGCCCCTCAACAGCAAGTGGAGCTAACAGTGATGCTACTATTGATTTAGGTTCATCTACCGCTCGCTTCAAAGACCTCTACCTATCAGGCGGTGTCTACTTAGGCGGCACAGGTGCTGCTAACAAGTTGGATGACTATGAGGAGGGAACTTGGACTCCTAGCTTTAATGGCTATTCTACAGGATTTACAGGCACTTATACTAAGATAGGTGATATTGTACATTGCAGAATTGCAAGAACTACGGCTATTGCTTCTGGAAGTATAACTGGTAGTGTCATTATTACTGGGTTGCCTTTCACAGCACAGCGGGCTTATACGTCACCTCTTGGGCAAATTAGAGGAACAACCACAACAGGGGCTTCTTCAAGACCATACGGAATTGTACACGGTAGTGTTGTAGGTTTATTTACAGACGATTCGTTTGGTGATGTAGCTTATTACAACGCAAGTAGTGCTAACTGGGATGGTAGTAATATTAAACAAAACTCTACTGCTATATATATGGCGTGGGAGTTTACATATAGAGTTTAACCAATACCCCTAGTGGATGCTAGGGGCAGACAAAGGAAAAACAAATGGCTTTAGAAAAAGTAATAACAGAAGACAAGATTGAAATCGTAGGTGACTACAAGACAGTACAGATTAGAACCTGCACCAAGGTACTAGAGGACGGCGTAGAGCTATCCTCTGGCTACCACAGGCACGTTGTAGTCGCAGGACAGGACTATAGCAATGAATCAGCAGAGGTACAGGCTATCTGTGCTGCTGTACATACAGACGCAGTTATTGCTGCATATAACGCATCATTAGAGGAATAAAACAATGGCAGTAACTTGGACTATCGCAACCCTAGAACGCAACACTGATGACGGTGTTGTAGTAGCACATTGGCGCGCATCAGACAGTGAAGTAGTAGGTACTGGTGATGACGCTGTAACACACTCAGGTAGCAGCTATGGCACTTCTGGCTTTACTCCTGACGCAGACGCTGAAGGATACGTAGCCTATGAAGACCTTACTGAAGAAGCTGTAATAGGTTGGGTACAGGCTGACGTTGATGTTGAGTCAATTGAGGCAAGCATTGCAGCACAGATTGAAGAGTCTAAAGCTCCAGCTATTAGTGTTGGAACACCTTGGTAATAGCTTAATGCTCGCTGAAATTGCCGCTGCAAACGCAGCCTTTCAAGTTATTAAGACTGCTATTAGTAACGGCAAAGAGCTGTACGATTGTTCGGACGCAGCTCAAAAGTATTTTAACAATAAGAGTGTTATTTCTAAACGTGTAGCGTCTAAGGGCAAGAGTGACTTAGACGCCTTCATGGCTCTTGAGAAGATTAAAGAGCAAGAGGTTTGGCTTAAGGACTACATGATATACGCAGGTCGTCCTGATATGTATTCCGATTGGTTAAACTACCAAGCAGAGTGTCGTAAGGAAAGAGAAAGAAAAGAGCGTGTAGCGGCAGCTAGGAAACGTGAAAACATAAAACTATTAAAACAGTTTATTATTATAGTAGGGACGTCTATCGCGTTAATTCCTATTTTAGTATACGCATTTATTTACTTTGTAAGCCTTTAAAGGATTTAAACATGGTTGAAGAAACAAAAGAAGTTATAGACGTAGCCGCAGCCTCTACAGGTATCTTAGCATTAGCCACTTGGCTACCCCCAGTCGCCTCTATATTCACAATCGTTTGGTTGGGTATTAGAATATACGAGTCAGACACAGTACAAACGTTAGTACACGGTAAAAAACTACTTGACAAACAAGACTAAATAGTGTATAATATGAGTATACTTACATCTTTAATACAGCCCGTAACAAGCATACTGGATAAGTTTATACCTGACGCTGACGTCAAACAAAAGATAGCGCATGAAATTGCAACAATGGCGCAGAAACATGCACATGAAAGTGCAATGGCACAGATAGAGGTAAACAAAGCTGAAGCAGGGCATAAAAACTTATTTGTCGCAGGTTGGCGTCCGGCTGTCGGCTGGACTTGCTGTCTTGCAATGGCGAGTAATTTCTTGGTTATACCGATGGCAAATTTTGCGTTGGCTCTTGCCGATTCTACAATCAGCATTCCCCTTATAGACTTGTCAACTATGATGCCAGTTCTTATGGGTATGTTAGGATTAGGTGCAATGCGTACCGTAGAGAAAACTAAAGGGGTAAAGAATGGCACTACCTAAACCAGACCCCAGTCGTTACCGTGGCGGTCAGAGAAGTAGAACTTACCAAGAAGACTTAGCAGCGTGGCAAGCGACACAAACCCCTGAGCCTGAAGAAGTTGTAAGCTTAGACAGTGCCTTTGATACGGAAGCTGACCCCCTTTTGACTGAGTACGATTTTAGTTCTATGGACTTATCTTCTTTAGGTGCTTTGTTTCCAGAAGGTAGCTCTCTTGGCGAAGGTGTTACGGAAGAAAGACTAGAAGGTTTTGGTGTTCAGTTACAGGAAGATATGTTAGCTGGTGTAGGTAAAACTAGAGAAGACTTTGATGAAGAAACTTTAGCTGACCCTATTAAGTTTAATACTGAATATCAGCAGCTGCTTACAGAACAGAACCAAGAAAACAGAAACCAGCTTTATTCTTTGTATAAAGAAGACGGAGGAGATTTTCAAGAGGCTTATGATTCAGCCCCTACTAACTCTCAGTTGTCTTTTTTGCATAAACTTTATAATGAAGACACTCTGTCGCGTGACAAGTATTTAGAACTATCTGCTCAGGTTTTAACAGCAAAAGCTCCTGAGCCTTTAACTTATTTTGTACAGAACAATAAACTGTATCAGGTGCCTACTACTTTTACTGACGATGATAGTGCTTTATTCTTTGCACGAGAAGTGGTACTTTTCCCTGAACAAGAACACGGGGCAACCTCTGAGCATTATCTAGCGTCTGACGATGAAAACTTTTTAAGAGCGTTGGGCAGTACTAATGATGAAAGTGCAGACACACGTTCTAGTTGGGTAAAGGCTCGTGATAGTGTCATTGTTCCTATGGTACGTACTGCCGCTTCCGTAGCAACTGGTGGTCAATCAGAGCAGCTTTACTCTGCCATTAAACTAGCTTCAGGTGAAACACTACATGGTTCTGACTACGCTAACTTAGCTCTAGGTGGTTTGGAACAAACAGGTGTTATTACTCCCGATGCAACAGCGATAGACCCAACGACAGGACAAGAGATTCTTGTACCGGGCACTGGTTTGGGTAGCTTAACATACGACCAAACAACAGGATTGATTGACGCAATCGGTAACCAAGATGTCTTAGGAGCTGCTTTAGCTCTTGAAGGTGACAATCTTATTACTGATAACTTAGAAGCAATCGGTATACCCCCTGCACTTGCTACCGACCCTGACTTTATTGAGGGTACAAAGGCAGCCTTAGAAACTGCTATAGAAGGTGGTGACTTCCAAGAAGCTTTGGAAGATGGTTTAGTAGAATACATAACTGAAGGTGGTGGCTTTGGTGGTGTTCCTGACATAGACGTTGGTGACCTTTCTTCCGTTTTAGACCCTATCGTAGACGTAGTTGAGAACGTAGGAGATGCTTTACAGCCTGTCTTTGATGGTGTGGAAGATGTAGCTCAAGTAGTTGGTGACATTGCCGAGGACGTACTGATAGACCCAGCAGACGACATTATTGACTTATTAGGTAGCGAGGTAGTCGACCCTATCCTCCAAACGGTAGAGCCTGTTGCGGAAGTAGTGGAAGATACTATTATCGACCCAATAGATGATGCCTTGGACTACGTTGGTTCTGAGTTTGTAGACCCTACATTACAAACTGCTGAGGATGTTGCACAGGAAGTAGGGGACGTTATCGAGGACGTTAGTCAGGGTGTAGGTGATGTCGTAGAAAACATTGTAGAAGCCATACCTGACGTAGACTTACCTAGCATAGACTTACCTAGCGTAGACTTACCTAGCATTAACCTTAACTTACCGCAAGTAACTATGCCTTCGTTTATGCCCGCACAACGCGAGGCTACAAGAACTACGGACACTTTGTTTAAGGATATGTTACAGTTTGAAACTGAAATAACTGAAGCTCCACAGATACAAATACCAAAGCAGCGGCCTGCAATGCCTGTTGCACAGGTTCCAACAACACCGATGCAAGCGCAAACAAATATACTAGGACAGTTTTTACAACCAACACAACGGTTACTAACAGGAAGAAGGGTTTAATACATGACATATTTACAACTGGTAAACAGTGTACTGCGTAGACTTCGCGAAGATGAAGTTAGCACTGTATCGCAGAACAGTTACTCTAATCTTATCGGAGAGTTTGTAAACGATGCTAAACGGATTGTAGAGGATTCTTGGGACTGGTCTTCTTTACGTAATACTTTTACTGTAAACACACAAGCCAATGTTTTTAGTTACGCTTTGTCTGGTACAGGGACGGCTACTAAAACCTTGGACGTTCTTAACGACACGTCTAATTGGTTTATGCGTCAAGCTAGTTCCTCTTGGATGGACAATGCTTTTTTAAATTCAGAACCTGCAAGAAGCTCTCCTGCTTATTATTCGTGGAATGGTTTTAATGAAAATGGTTATGCCATAGTTGACATATATCCTATTCCTGATGATGTTTATAATCTACGTTTTAACTTAGTTGCTAGAACTGCACCGTTTACATTAAATGAAGATGTACTTAACGTACCCTCAGCTCCTGTAATTCAATACGCAACAGCACTTGCTGCTAGAGAGCGAGGAGAAACAGGCGGTACGTCGGCACAAGAATTGTTTTCTATTGCAGACTCTACATTATCCGACGCTATTGCTCTGGACGCTGCTAGATTCCCCTCCGAAACTGTTTGGACGACTTGCTAATGGCTCAACAATTACAGAATATAACAGTAGCTGCTCCGGGCTTTGCTGGTATTAACACACAGGACTCTCCCATTGGGATTGACCCTTCGTTTGCGTCTATCGCAGACAACTGTGTTATTGACAAGCTAGGTCGTATTGGGGCACGTAAAGGCTGGGACGAAGTTACTACCAACGGTTCCTCTGTGTTAGGTACTAGCCGTGGTATTGAAACAGTGTACGAATTTATTGACAGTTCTGGTGATAAGTATGTCATATCAGCAGGTAACAATAAATTATTTACAGGCACTACAACATTAACGGACGCTACTCCCACAGGTTATACACCTACAGCTAATAACTGGAAAGCTGTTACCTTAAACGACCATGTGTATTTGTTCCAAAGAGACCATGAGTATGTTCTCGGTACAGACCACGGTGGTTCGTTTGTATTGGAAGAACACTCGGCACACAGCCACACGACAGGTTCACCGCCAGAGGCTAATGAAGTTTTAGCAGCGTACGGTCGTCTATGGGCGGCTGACGTTACTGGTAACAAACACACAGTATACTGGTCTGACCTACTTAACGGACACCACTGGACAGGCGGTACGTCAGGCTCTTTAGACGTTACTACTGTATGGCCTACGGGGTACGATGAGATAGTGGCGTTATCGGCTCACAATGGCTTTCTAATCATCTTTGGCAAGAAGTCTATACTAGTGTACTCAGGAGCAGAGAGTCCCGCCACAATGACCCTTACGGACACTGTAGAGGGTGTTGGTTGTATAGCCCGTGACTCAGTACAACATACGGGCACTGACATCTTGTTCTTGTCTGAAACAGGTGTACGTAGCTTTGGCAGGACTATACAGGAAAAGTCCATGCCTATGCGAGACATCAGTAAAAATGTACGTAATGACTTGTTGTCTTTAATTCCTTTGCAGACAAACCCCATCAAGTCCTTGTACAGTTCTGAGGAAGCCTTCTATGTACTGACACTCCCAGACAGCAACACTGTATATTGTTTCGATATGCGAACTGCTTTGCCTGATGGGTCACAAAGAGCAACTACTTGGTCAAGCCTATATCCATTGTCTTTTGCTGTCTTGGAAGACGGTACAATATACATAGGCAAGGAAAACGGTATTGTAAAGTATAGCGGTTATTTAGATGGTACTGAAAAATACGAGATGCGTTACTTCAGTAATCCACTTGATTTTCAAAACACTTCTAATTTAAAGTTCTTAAAAAAGTTTAATGTAACTATTATTGGCGGACAATCAACAGAGGCTATTCTTAATTGGGGATATGACTACTCAACTAACTACAGTAAACAAGCTCTAGTTTTTAGTTCCTCGTCTACAGTGCCTGAGTATGGCATTGCCGAGTATGGTATTGCTGAGTTTGTAGCAAGTGCGCTTATTAATACTCCTAAAGTAAATACTACAGGAAGTGGTGAAGTAGTTACAATTGGCATTGAATCTGAGATTAATGATGCTGCATTTTCTATTCAAAAAATTGACATACACGCTCTATTAGGGAGACTAATATAATGAGTAACGGGTTATTTGATTTAACTGGCGCAGCTAGAGGTGCCGCTGATTACTACCTAGGACGTGAGAACATTCAAGACGTTCAACAACTGGGTCGTGAGCAACAAGAAGCTCTTACAGGACTTGCAGGACAAGTAGGGGAAGCTGCTCAGTTTCGACCGTACACAGTCACAGGTACTTTGGCTGACGTATCGGCAACACCTGAAGGTGGTTTAACTCTTGGTTTGTCTCCTGAGCAACAGGCTCTACAAGAGCAGCTAATGGGTCAAGCAGCCGGTTTGTTCGGTCAGGTAGGGCAAGACCCTGCGGCACAGCAAGCAGCTATCTTCGAGCAGATTAGAGCTACACAGCGTCCTGAAGAGGAACGTCAGCGTCTAGCATTGGAAGAGCGTATGCTGTCTCAAGGTCGCTTAGGTCTATCTTCAGCTGCTTATGGTGGTGCTTCACCTGAGTTACTGGCGCAGGAGACTGCACGACAGGAAGCTATGTCAAGAGCCAGCTTAGGTGCTAGACAACAAGCATTGGCTGAACAACAGCAGGCACTTGCAGGTGCTACTGGCTTGTTGGGTGCTGGTTATATGCCACAACAGCAGGCTCTGGGACTCTTTGGTGCCGCTGCTGTGCCTGCTGAATTTGCTGATGTTGGACGTAGAACAGGTGCGCAATATCTCGCTCAGTTAGGTGGTAGAGGCACGGAGACACGTTTACAAGCGGAACAAATGGCAAACGAGTTAAGACTACAACAACAGCGTTCCTTGCTTGATAGCTTGTTAGGTAGAGAAGCCACACTACAAGAGCAGTTAGTAGCTGATGCGTTAGGTCAACCCGGTTTAGCTTCTGGAGATGCTGGTTTGTTTAGTGGTATCTTTGAGGGAGCACAGGATTATCTTTCTGGTCTGCCTTATATCGGCGGCCTGTTTGGTGGCGGGTCTTTTGCCGGTGGTGGTGCTGTAAGTAATCCCGCATTAGGTGGACAGGCAGCGCCGATGGTTTCAATGGGTGATTCAGATGGTGACGGTGTTGCTGATTGGTTAGACCAGAACCCTAACGACCCTAACCAAGTTTAATAGAGGAGAACAATAACAATGGCTAAAGATTTAATGAGAATGCTCACGGAGATTACTCCAACACAACAGCCTGTTGCTGTACCCGGTACTCCCGGTTTCCGTGGTATGTTTGGTCAACAACAAGCGCAACGACTTCAGGGTAGCTTAGGTAGCCTTGCGCGTGGTGGTGCTCCCTCTGCTCAAGCACGTATGGGTCAAGCTCTGGCTGGCTTGGACTTAAATAAACCGGAAGACTTAGCTAAACTGGCTAAGATACAACAAGGTACTGGTGACTTTGCTGGTGCTGCTCAGACGGCTGCTAAGATTAAAACTTTACGTACACAAGAAGCTCAAGCAGGTGCGGAGAAGACACAACGTGAGCAGCTTGCTTCTTACCTTGACGCTACCTACCCTGAGTTAGATTTAGGAAAGCTTGCCTCGGCAGGTACAATTACTCCCAAGAATTTAAAAGATTTTATATCTACTCCGGATGACCAATATAAAATTGTAGGTAACAACGTACTGGACATTACAACGGGCAAGTACCTACCCCCACCTCCCGGCACAAAAAAAGGAGGCTACACTGTTTCTAAAATTTATGACCCAGAAAGAGGCGCTAATGTTGTTCAGTTTTTAGACATAGATGACCCTACAAAAGTTTTAAAGGAAGTGTTGGACACTAAAGACGTTGGTAGGCAGTCTGCTAGTCTTCTTAAGCTACAGTCAGAAAATCTTAAAGAAGCTAACAACGCAGCTAGAGAAGCCAGAGAAGCTAATGCTGTAGCTCTTAGGTTAGAGAAAGCGGCGAAACAAGGAATGACTGGCGGTATTATAGCTACAGGTGAAGAGTTCATTAAAAGTATTCTAGGTAGTGAAGACGAAGTAACTCTATTACGTAAGGCTGCTGATAGGCTTCGTGTTAGTCGAGGTATTGCAAACCTACCCGTCGGCCCTGCATCTGATAAAGACGTTGCTTTGGTTATGGCAGGTGAGCTGCCTTCTACTGCTAATCCCGCGACTGTTGCGGCTTATGTTAGAGGTATTGCTAAGCTGGCTAAGGCAGAGAGAGATTTCTACAGTAATCAGAATGCGTGGTTAGACCGCTATAAGGACAACAGTGGTTTTTCTTCATACATGGCAAAAGAACAGCTAGAAAAACAACTAGGACATTCTGCCATTGTTGCCGCTGAGAAGAAACTAGCGGCGGTAAACTACGACCCTGCCGCCCTTGCTATCTTTGAACAAAAGTTTGGTTTTGATTATATGGCAGCTAAAGAAGAACTCGACAGAGCCAACAAAACTCTGGAAGCTCTTAAAAGAGAGGATTTTTAATAATGGCTAACGGACAAATATCACCTACAATGTTTGACGCGCCTGTTGTCCCTACATCAGATAACCCTGCTGTTTCAGCGGATATGTTTGATGACATTATGGGAAACATAAATAAAACGGAAGAAGAGTCTGAGATAGAAACTGGTGAGTGGTTAGAGCAGGATAACTTTAATACGGCTATGGCTTTCATGCAGGGTGTTACTCTTGGTTGGTACGACGAGTATAGAGTAGGTATTACTGCTTTAGCTGAGAGTGCTTTGGGAGAAGAAACCTACGACGAAGCCTACGCTAGAAATAGAGCGATATACGACGCACAGGCAGAGAGTTTTCAAGAGAGACAGCCAGTTGCTGCTACAGCCGCTGAAATTACAGGTGCTGTTGTCAGCCCCGCAGCTAAAGTAGGAGCAGGCATTAAAGGCGCTAGAGGAATCGCCGGATTAGCGACGAGAGGCGCTGTTGAGGGCGGTATTTATGGTGCAGGTAAAGCTAAAGACACCGAGACGATGGTTAGAGAGGCGGGAGAAGGCGCTTTATTTGGACTAGGCGCGGGAGCTTTAATTGGAACAGGCGGTTGGTTACTCAAGAAAAAAATTGACGCTCCTCTTGAGAAAGACGGCGTGTTTACTCCCATTACCTTAGCGGCTGATAAGAGCGATTCCTCAGAAGCCTTGTTTCAGTCTTTTTACCGCGACGTAGTTGGGCCGAGTTTAGGAGGCAAGGGAGTCGTACGCGCTCAGGAAGAAAAAATTGTTGCTCCTCTTGTGTTAAAACAAGCTGAACGGGAAAAGGCGTTAAAAGACTTTGTAAGAGCTTCTAAATTAGAAGGCGCTGAAGCAAAAGCACAGCTACGTAATGCTGTAGATAACGTGACAGAAGCAGGGAAAATCAAAGGTGTGGACGTTGCAGGTCAAGCTGAGATTGCTGAAGAAATTGTTAAAGGTAAGTACGACAAGTTCTTAGGTTCTAAGGGTGAGATTATTGCTCGTAAGACACAGCAATTAAAGAACACCGTAGAGGCTAATAACGATATGCTACGTTTAGCCGCCTTTGATAACTCAGTCCCAGTAGGCGCTAAGAAAGCGGATGTAGCTAAAATACTGGAAGCAGGTGACCCCAATGTTGCGATGAATCAGCTAGAGAAGTTGTGGCAGAAGGAAGGATTTCGTTCTATTAAAGACATCTCATTTAGAATGAAGCCTGAAGAACTGTTAAGTCAGATTGAAAAGAGAGTAACAGCCGATACTACTTTGTCTCTGTTAGCCGGTAAAGCGGGTGTCAGGAATCTAATTGAAGATGGCTTAGTTACATTAGCGGCTAAACGTAACCCTAAGACTGGTCGCATAAGCGGTGAAGACCTATCGGCGGTACGTAACTCCTTCGGCATGGCGGCTTCTAAAATGTCTGATGAAGGTGGTCAGGCGGCTCTTATGCAGGGACTGTACAGAGAGATACAGAACGTAATTGACGACAACATGAAGAAGCAGTTAAGCGGTAAACGACTGGCGGCTTTTGAAGGTGACGTAGCTTCTTGGGCATCTCAGACTGTTCTACGTGATGCAGTTACTAGAGCTTCAACTAAGGCAGGAAGACAGGGCAGGTTTACGGCTGACGAGTGGATTGCTTCCATTAAGAAGAACTCACCACAACAGGCTAGACGAGGAAAAGGGCCACTCAGAGTAGAAGCGGAACAACTGGCGGCTTTGACAGCTAAACAAGAAGAGGCTGTTGTTTCTAGTGCCGAAAAACTAACTAATAAACTAACAGCCCGTAGAGCTAATGAGCTTAAGAAAGTTAAGAACAAAGCTGTAGCCGAAAGAAACTCTATTGCTAAAGAAACTGCAACCTTAAAGAAGAACTTAAGAAATAACCCTGAGAACGCAGAACGTCTAGCTCAAAACATGAAAAGAGAAGACGAGCTTAGAGCTGCTATTGAATCAGGTAAGAATGAGTTAAACGCTATAGCCAAGACTAGAACAATAGAAAATCCTACTTGGTATCAACTGTTAGCCTCTTCTGCTATTATAGGTAGCATATCAGGTCTCAGTACAGGTTTAACAGGCGGTTTAACATCAGCGGCAGGTGTAGTAGGTACTTCCAGAGCATTGGCTACGCCTACAGCACAGAAAATAATAGCAGGACAAACAGCCGCTCAAGAAGCTGTTAGACAAGGCTTGCAGAAACCCTTAGTGGGCGGTATGTCAGCAGTTGACGTTATAACTTCATTCCCTAGGGTTGGTGCGGGAATGCTAACAGGGGAACAATAAACCCAAGACGTAAAAAAGGGGGTCGCAATGACCCCCAAGTTTACTTAAGTTGTTATACAGGTACTTAGAGTACGCATATAGCTATTAATTTAAACTATCTCACAGGCACCGCCGGTACACGCTAACTCCTGTGAGCCGGTGGTGTTGTCTTCCTGCTCGAAGTACACCAAGTCATTCCAGTTAATATCTTTAGGCATTGATGCTAGTAGTTCTTCATATTGTTCAGCACTAATGTCCTCATAAGGAGCTTGCTGATACGTATGGTCACTAACAGGCAACAAACTAATACCAGAACACAAGTCAAAGTTCTCCCATATCCACTGTGCTACTTGCAGGAACTCATTGTCCGTGTAGTACACAGTAATGCTGGGCTTATGCTCACACCAGAAGTTCTGATACGCTTTCCACAACTCTAGCTGCTGCATGGCTCCAACCTCAGCAACCGTAACGCTAGTCTCCGGTGCCTTGACAGGGAAGCTAAACACAGACGAGGTGTCCGACATCACATCATCCTCTACTGGGAATCCTGCTGTTGACATGAAGACTGCAAGCGGGTCTTTTTTGTCGCTACGTACACGTCGAATGTAATGCTTAGAGAAGCGAGGATGGATACCACTAGCACTATCAACAAGCTGAGACACAGTACCACTCGGCTTAACACATGTAATGGCAGCAGACTGATTAATGCCAAGTTTCTTAGCCCACTTTTTGTTAGTTGCGATAGCGACATCTCGTAGTCCCTCCAACGTTTCCTGCATCTCTACCGGGTCACCTTGACCTGACGTTAATGTGTTGTCCATGATACCAGTCATACTCAAGCCAAGCAGAGCCTCTTCCTCGGTGTTTCTCTGCCATACCCTACGTAGGTATCGGAAGTCCGTCAAAGTGGCCTGTAAGGTGCCAATGATGGCCGCTAGTTCTACCTTCTCCTTCAGGGTCTCCGCTGTGTCTTCCTCACGTACAACCACCTCAGACAAGTTACAGAACTGATTACTGCGTAGGATAATCTCAGAGCAAGGGTTAGTGCCAAAGTCCTGCTCAGGGTCACGACGACCGTTCCTAGCTGCAATCTTCTGTGCTGCTACACGACTAAACAAACCACGCTCACCTGACTTAGACTCATACAACGTCTGCATCTCATTGAGGAACGCCTCGAAGTCTGGCTTCTCTGTGTACGCTACGCTGTTGTTAGCCAATCTACGGTGTCCTTCGTTCTCCCACCATGCTCCTGACTTAGCCTTAGCCATACGACCGTCTGACAGGTTAGACAAACTAATCAGGGCTGAACGTCTAACACCACCTACAACTACAATGTCAGCTACCTTACACACGACATCGTGACACTCAATGCTGGTTAGCTTGCGTCCTGCCGCGTTACGGAACACAGCGACACAGAAGTGGAACAACTCGTCCAAAGGAGCAGCGCCTGACGCTCGACCACCAAAGGTCTTGAGTCTTGCACCTGCTGGTCGAACCTTACTCATGTCCCACTTAGGTATCTTACCTGCGTACAGCATAGCGA
>Ga0208667_1000799_pt1 | contig 12639 bp, 20 predicted proteins | sample 11BtaG_FD_184085 | JGI IMG/M metagenome (GOLD analysis project Ga0208667, IMG submission 184085) | Marine viral communities from the Subarctic Pacific Ocean - 11B_ETSP_OMZ_AT15265_CsCl metaG (SPAdes) (version 2) | ecosystem: Environmental > Aquatic > Marine > Oceanic | place: Pacific Ocean... | reverse complement strand
GTCCGTTTGTTCTAAATTGGTTCTCTGTCTTGAGAAAGGTCTTTATCGCGTCGATGTCTGCTTGTTTGATTTCTGCTTCCCACTTACCGAGAGGACAAGAGGCAACCTTGAGACGTGTCTTCGTGGGCATATGACAGCCGCACAACTCCGAGTCCGTGAAGGCTTCTGTCACGAGGGGACCGCAACTCTTGGTCGATTCAACGAAGTGTTCGCAGCCTTTGCAGATATTAAGTCGGTCAGTCCTCTTTTGTGCCGTTACGAAGAACATCTTTCAGGATTTTTCGGGTGATGTGTAGTGAGCGATAAAGGGTCGATTCTCCAACGCCAGACCGTCGAGATACGTCAGCCATGTTCCACCCTTGCAAGTATAGAGAGAAGATTGTTCTATCGAACCAGGAGAGGCGGTCAAGGATGAGTTGCATTTGTTCGCGTTGGATGGCTTTCGTCCAGTCGTTTTCGAAGGTTTGTTCTTTCGGGTCAGCATCGGTGACGTGATATAAGTCTTTAAATTTTCCTCGTGTGGCTTCGGTGTACATGGCTTTGACAAAGTAACCAAGGGGGTTGTCATTTTCCCCATCGGGAAAGCGTTTGTCAATGCATCGAAGATAAGTGTGGTGTACAAGGTCGGAAGGGCTGTCCGTCCATCGTCGTGCGATGCGAACAAGTTTTGAATAGTGCTTCGTTAAGAAGCTATTCCAGCCCTTTCGACTTCCTGAGTTCATCGACTTTCTTCTTGTATATTTTGCAAAGGTCTTCCAATTCGTGAACGCTGAATCGCTTCGTTTCGTTGCTCAAACGAACAAGGCGATCCGCTGTCCCTTCTCCGTGTAGTTGGTCGAGACGTTTGGCGAATTCGTATTGTGCGCCCCCTTCGAATCCGTTGCAAGCTTTACACTGAAACTGAACGTTGAGTTCATCGAATCGAGTGGGCATCTTTTGCCGGACCATGAAATGACCTGCGTCCGCGCTTTTGTAATGGCGTAAGCGACCGCAAGTAAAGCACTCCCCCCACCCTTCATCGTTGACCGCACGCAGCCGGATAAACTGGGAGAATATCTTGTCAAGCTTCGCTTTTGCTTTCGCTACTGTCATTCTTTCCCGGTATGAGATAGGGGTTGTTCTTCATTCGCCATTGGAGGCGAGCTTGTTCCGGATCGTATTCAGGTACGTTCGTTGGGTCTTGCGCTCCTCGTGTTACGGTCTTATGCTGTTGCTCAAGAATAGAGGCTCGTTCTTCTTCGTGCTTGATGATGCAGTCGCGGAACTCCTGTATCTTCAAACGCTCAAAGAAGTTACCGTAATATCCTTGTTTCATCCTCTCGCAAATTAAGCGAAGTTCCTCCAGTTTCAAAACCGGGAACACGTCGAAGATAGTTTCTGCGCAAAGTGCCATATCCTCGAATGAGTGAAGGGTCTTCTTTGCGTCTATAAATTGGACGGTCTTATTGATTAGCGTCACGACAGCCGCCCGTGTCTCTTCGGGATGGTGCCTCAAGGCGGTTTGAATGTTTGTTCCTTGCCACGCTTGCTCGTTCGTTTGTTTAAATAGTCCCGTGCTTGAGATAGTCTTCAAGCTGGTTTTTGCTTGGTTGCTTTGCAGCTCCTGTTTTGTTCGTTGTAAATTCATTTGATCGTTTTATCCAATTCCGCGCGGCAGCATTCCAATTCTTCATTTTGTTTCTGCCGGCTTTCCATCCGTTTGATTCGTAGTAATTCCAAAACTTCTCGCCTTCGTCGCGAGATGATCCCGCAAGTTCGAACGATTCCATCGCTTCTTCCAAGCTTGGTTGCTTGAAACGTACTCTCTTTACTAACTCTTTACTCTTATCTATACTCTTCTCTTTACTCTGCGCAACTGTAGTTGCTTCTTTTGCAACAGTTGTTGCAACTTTTGCAACGATAGTTGCTTCTTCTTGCAACGATTGTTGCTTGTTCCTATCGTTGCTTGTTCCGATTGTTGCTTCTACAAGAACAGTCATCTTTCTCCGGTGACCGTACCCTTCGCATTTGATGTGTTCCGTCTCGCAAAGGTCTTTGCGCATCTTTCGGATATACTGAGAAGAGACCCCAAGAGACTCAGCGAGGAAGTCATCTCCCGCCCAACACGACCCGTCTTTGTGACTGAGCGCGTGAATTTTAGAGAGGAGAATTCTTTGCATGGGAGAGAGGTCATCCAACAACCAAATCTCTTGGGGTATCCATATTCCGCTCATTTCGTCAAAGTTACAGCGTAAAATTTAAGGGTCATTCCATCCCCTCCCTTTCACACAAGAGAACCTCTTCGACGATCTCCGCGTATGTCGCTCCGCACGTTTCGGATATCTCCGGAAGGTGCTTGAGGATATTGCGCGGCATCCGCCCGCACCAATTGCGAACGGTGTTCGGTGTGACATCCAGAACCATTGCAGCGGTTGAAGTCGAGCCGTAGTTCCGGATCAAGAAGAGTTTGATATTATTCATACCGCGTAACCTTTACCGCTCCCCAAAGGAACGAGCGTGAGACTTTGATTCGCTTTGTTGATACCTTCTTTATTGCTTTCTTCTTTGGCGTGTAACGGTTGCCGGTGAAGTCGTAGTACGGAAGGATATGTTTTGAGAATCGCGTCTGCATCGCTGCGACCGTGTGGTTCTCCATTGGCTTGATTTCTTTCCATTGAACGGGGCGCTTGCTGTCCTTTGTTATGTGTTGGTTTACAAGTTCAACGAGCCTCTTGTCTTCTGCCTTTGTCCAGATCATAGCTTCGAGATAAGGGTTGAACGGATAGACAAGAGGAACTCAGCCGCTTCAAGAATCTTCTCAGGGTCGCTCTCTTGGGCGATAGCGTGACCGATTGCCCAACTTGCGTCGATCCTCTTTTGAATGTCCGGGTTGTTTGCCTTCGATTGATTCGGGGTAAACCCTGGCTTCGATAGTCGCATCTTATCGCCCCACTTCGACGGGGTGACTTCGAACTCTACTTCGTCTCCAACGCTCCAACGGTCTTGGCTCTTTGCAGATACCTCTCCGCCGTCTCCGGATTCGAGTTGGATTTCGAACTTGTACATCAAGCCGTTTTGGCTGTCATAGGTGCCATTCGGTTGAATGGTCTTGATTTTAGATTGTCCCATTTTCTTTGGTTTTAGGGATTTATTTCGTCCGCGCTCTGCGGATGGATTCTTTGAGTTGAGAGATGAGGCGGTCGAATTCCGCGTCTTCATCTCGGAGGTTTGCTGCGAAGTCGTTGAAATCCTTCGCGGGGTTTACGTTAACGCTACTTCGAACGCATATCGGTTTTACCCATTGCTTTTCGTGTGAATTCATTGTTTATGTGTCTGTTTAGGTTTGTAACTGCTGATTCAACTTCGAAGATGAGGCGGTCGATATCCTCTCCCTCGAATTCCTTTTGCGCCCATGTCCAGTATTTTAGAACGTCTTCTTTTATCTCATTCATGTTCATAGGGTTTAGTCTTCATCTATGTTCCAAAACATTGTGTGATAGCCGTAGTCGTTTTCCACCATGAGCAGATGTTTGAACTCTTCCTTCGGGAGTTTGCTGAGGAAGTACTTGTCATATCCTGCGGAGCCTTTCGTCCAACAATACGACTTCCATCCCGCATCAATATACTTCTGTCGATTGTCGTTCAAATCATCTTCATCTACAGGGGTCCAAATACTTGTCCGATATCCTGTCGTTTCTTTGGTCCCGAGTTTTCCCGTGACCCAAATCTCTTCTTGGCTGTGGTTCATAGCTGAATGTTTTCTTGTACGATATCCATCGCCATTTGCAGCGCGGTTCGTGTTAGACGATGGGTTGTGGGTTGCTCCTGTCGGAGGTCATGCAAGGTGAGCCACGCTTGCTTGAGTTCTGTTTGTTTGTCGTTCATAGGGCAATACTACAAAAGAACTTTCGTTCTACAAAATTTTATTTCGCTTTTGTGCAAAAAAAAGAGGGAAGCCGCTTTCGACCTCCCTCTCCAAACAAACGACGGGGTAACAAGCCCACGACAAAACAGAACCCAAATATACTAATTCTTGGCAGAACCGAAATAATAATTCACGACCTGACCAACAAGAGTCCCTTCAGCGAACCCGAGGATGTGAAAGAATATCTCTTTGTCTTCAACGCCAGTCTTCGCCCATACAACCATGACAATCCCGATAATCATCGCAGCCGACCCGACAAAGACTTGCATCCAATCCCGCTGCCCGAGGCTCTTGGTGATCTCAATCTCCCGGTTTCTTGCGTTCGCTCGGTCCGCACTTGCGATCTCCTCCATCAGGAGTTTCGCGTTTGTCTTTTCTTCGTCGCTGGTGTCGGTGTTGTCGATTAGAGCACTTATCGCTTTTAGAGCGTCCGCACCTGGGACAATCTCCCCGATGAGGTCGAAGACCTTCGGTGCCTTTATTTTGAACCATTGCCCGAGCTTCGTTTCTTTTAGTGGAGTTCCTCGCATTGTATGTCGTATGATTTGCCGTAAGGCTTGATTGAAAACTTCCAACCGCCCAACCGAGGGACCGAGAAGCCTTTCTCAACTTCCCACCCGATGGAACGGTCTTTCTTCTTGTATGATCCCGTTTGAACTACGTGAACCGTCTCTTGTCCGTGATTGAAGTTGGAGGTGAGTACATCGCGCATAACGGGGACATACCACTTTTGATGGGTGTGACCGCGTGCAATGATAACCGCTTGCGGATAGTCCTTCATATCTATATCTACATTGAGAACACCTTTCGAGCGTTTGGCGTTGCCTCCGTATCCGTGATGATAGTGAATGGGGTAGCTTCTGCGTCCTCCCTTTCCGTTACGGCTGCACTTTAGAACGACCCATCCAGCGTAATAACCCGCGATGATATTCCCGCCGTTGGCGTTTAAGATGCCGACTGTCCGTTGTATGGGGTCCACCCCGTGTCGTTTGGTGATGTTGGTCTCGTGATTTCCTTGTCCAATCAGCTTGATGATATCCTTGTATGGTTCGAGCTTCTCGGTGCAGTCCTTGATGACCTCATCAATATACGCCATCGCTTTGAGTTCCGGGCGAAGGGAGTCGTAAGAGCCGCGAGGATCGAACTTCATATTCATCAAGTCGTATAAATCGCCCAAAATCAAAACAACCGCATTCTCTTCTTTAGCTCTGTCGAGGTGTTTAAATAAGAGTTTGCGGTCGCACTTTACAGAATCGAAGTGTATGTCTGAGAGCAGATAAACACTCCTGACGTCTTCGCTGTTTTCAAAGTCGAACGGGAGAACGTGGATGTCTCGGTCCTTGGTTATTAAATCATGCATATGTCCAGATTCGGTTTTCGGGTTTCATCTCATCTATATCGCAGTGTATGAAATTCTTTCCTATCCCCAACCGCGTTATCCCGACTTCCATCAACGCGTCTATGATGATAAATCGCTCCTGAGAATTGAGGACTTCGATATCGGCTGCGAGTCCTAAAAGGTGCGAGGAGTTACGGGAAGCGGGTAAACCCTTGGTAATGAGGGAGCGGTTATAATCAACCGTGCGAAAGCCCGAAGAAATTACAAACGGAATACCCGCACAATCGCGAGCCTCATCGAGCAACCGAAGAAAGCCTCTGTCCATCATACGCCCCGAGCCGGGAGCATCGGGTGAATCGAATTCTCTAAGCTTGAAGTGTCTCATCTCTCCGCGAGCATGAGTTCGATCTTGTGAACTGCCTTCACGACTTCTTTCATCATGTCTTTCAGTTCGTCTTTATCGCTCTCAACGCGGATGATTCGCCCCTTGAGCTTCTCAATTTCACGGTTTAGGTTTACCCAGACCCCCACGATCGCGACCGCGCTTGGGAGTATCATTAGAATTATTTCGGTCGAGGTCATCGAGGAATTTTTTCAATAGTGTTATGTTCTCTTTTCGGCTCTTTCTCATCCGAAGAATTGTTTCAGGTCAACGATGTTTGGAACGCCTCCGCTACTTATGCTCATCCCGCTTTGGAAGTAGTCCGCTGGTTGTGGAAGCATATCCGCACCCGTGTTCGAACTGTACTCCGGAAACAAAGAGGAGTTGTTGCAAAGGAATTGGTACATTCGGTACGTGTAGAATTGGGCGTTCTGACGCGCTCTTTCCACTTCCCTATGTAAGTCGTCCGGTGAGATGGCTTGAGTGTCTTCAGACACCCTTAAAACGAGCGAGCCGTTATCCATCTTCACGTAAAGAGATGGGATGAGTTCAACCATCGTCCACCAAAGCGTTGCCTTACGAACGTAGTCATTCATCAAAGTAGCGTAATCGCCCGACAACCCACCGCCCGAGATATCGGTCTTGAGCTTCTCGAGGAGGTCGGTACCCAAATAGAGTTGGATGTACTTGTCTTGAGACAGGATAATTGAAGGAACGAGGTAAGCGTCTTCAATACTTCCGTTTATGTTGGTGATCCGCTTGATGTAATCCGGATTCACAAAGAGGACTTCTGCTTGTAGTGACATTATCGGGGATTTATGAAGCCTTCGTTTGGCATATCGACGGGACGTTGTGCGACTCGCTTATCGTTCTCAGGTAATCGCTTCGCATCGACTCCCGCTTCTCGGATGAGTTTCTTGGCTTGGTTGACCGAGATTTTCTTGTTGTTCTTTCGCAAGTACGTTTGACGGCTGAAGTAATGGTGGCACCTCGGACCGCCCTTGAACAAGAACAAATCGTATGTGTTAGACCCACCTTCACCAAAGCCAGGGTTTACGGCTCGTAAACTAGCCGCTTCGATGTCTTCCTTGCGGTAAACTTTGCCCGCGTTGACCATCTTTTTGCAGAAGGAACGGGAGTTCTCTTGCGTGGACTTGGGAGCGTAGGTATAACGAACTTTGATGATCTCGGTATCTTGTTCGCTCTTGCCGTTGGGATTCGATGAAGGGACACTCGCAAATGCCCACAGCGCGTCGCGTGCTTTCTCGAGGTCGTAATCGACGGGAGACTCGTCTATCAATTCCCATTCATCCGACATCTCTTCGCCTTTGTCCGTGAGATAATCGACGCAGCCATCGAGGTTCACTTCATCGCTTGACAATTCGCAACATCCCTTTTCTTCTGATAGCTGCACAAGTTGAGCATCGAGACCAGCGGCATTCAGAAGCGTTTTCACGGCTTCTGTGACTACTTGTCGAGCGGGTGCGATGACATTCTTCTCGAACAGTTCCGAAGCCTCTGCAAGCTCTCCACCGCCTCCGAGTTTACCCGGTACCGCAACCCCGAACATCTGCGGAGAGGTCACACGGTGTCCGACCATAATCTTCGAAGTAACTTCTTCCGAAAGGAATTGGTATTGATTGTGAGCGTCCGACAATTGGAACGGCTCAAAGTCGGGCTTTCTATCGGGATCGTCTGAATACGTGACGATGAACTTGCCCGCGTTGCTCGCTCCGCTGAGTTGTCTTTCGATATCCATTCGGATGCGGTTTCTTTCCTCTTGCGGTGGGATGCCGTTCTTGAAGTGGATGGAGAACGAAGGACTCATCCCGTTCTTCATGTTGTTGATATGATAGACCCCGATCTCTTTGTCGAGTTCGATGTAGTTTATCGAACCTACGTAGTCGGGTTTCGGATAATAAAACGACCCTGGAGAGAACGGCTTCACGTAAAGTATCTGTGTTGGGTGTTCGATATTACGCTCAGGGTTGAACGTGCATATCTCCGACGGCTCTTCGCGCTTATCGTTCCAATCTTTCGAGTAATAATAATACTCGACCTTCTCATCTTCATTCACAAAGCCCGAGCGGATATTCTCAAACGGGAGGTGTGAGACGTTGGCGATAGTCGTTCGGTCGATACTCCAATTTACTTCAAGAGCAAACCCGCCTTGGATTTTAAAGTCAAGACAAGCCTTCCGGAGTTCGTTGTTGAGATTCCATTTGTCAAAAGCAAGCCTTCCATCGAGGGTCGTAGCGTCAAACCCTTCCCCGAATATCATCATCGCGATAGTTGTGGACAGCGCGTTGTGAGTAGCGGACGAATGATAGAGGTCAACGAGGTACTGCGGGAAGAGGTTGTCATCGCCGTAATTGACGAAACCCATCTTGTTAGCTGTCTCCCGATAGGATCGCTCTTCGTATTGGTTGAGTTGGATTAATTCCATTATTGGTAATATATGATATTATCAGGGATAGTTATGTCTGGGATGTCGTATCCTGTCGCTCCGGCTACATTCAACGTCCCTTGTTCAAGCAGTCCGACAACCTCGGTATCTGTCGGGTCTAAGTTAGTGGAGGAGTTTTGACCCCACACTTTGTAAGTATAAAGTCCGCTCTCAGTTAAGCGAACACGACCGCTCGTGGGGTTGTCTTCATTCGTATATACTTGGAGAGTTGTATAACGCGCGTTGTCCGTGTTCACGTACCCAATCAAATAAAAGTCTTCTTTTGATGCCATCGATTGGAAGAGAACGAGGTAATCGGTGAATTCGGCAAAGTCCTTCCGCATCTCCGAGAGAGTGAGATAAATCGGTTGAGGACTTGAGCTGTTTGGGTTGAGGTGTATCATGATGAATCGAAAAAGGGAGAGCATATGCCCTCCCCCGTCCTTTATAATCTAACCAAAGAAAATCAAATCAAGAACCAGCCGTCAAAGTCAAGTTGGTATCTGTTGGGTCTGCAAACGCTGCCGGGGAAGCCTCTTCCGCTGTCAATTGGATTTGATAGCCGTTGAAGTCACCCTTTGCCGTTCCCGTTCCTACCGTTCCGCCTGTTGCCTCAACTCCTGTTGTGACTCCCATCGCGAGATAATTATCGTTGACATCTTGAACGAGAACCGTCAAGCGGTTACGAAGTAAGTCAGACACCTCTTGGTTGTCTCCAACCGTCAAGTTTGGGAGTGAGAACTCGAGAACCTGAGAGTAGAAAACAGTGCCATTCTCAACAGAGGCATTCACCGTCTGTTGAAGTGATCCGTTGTTCTTGGTAATCTCAAAACCGAAGAGCGTAATTCCCGAAGAGTTTGCGGAAACCGCACCCCCTGTCTTTACCCAGTCATCCGACGCGAATTGCTTAATCCAAACGCGCTTGATTCCTCCGATCTTATCCTTGCAGGGAAACGCCCTGCCGTTGATTGTTAATGTACAAGCCATATTTGAGGAATTTAGGGGAGGGATTTAACGCCCCTCCCCGAATGAATTAGGATGAGCGACGAGAGACAGCGATTGAACCCGCGTCTACAATTTGCGTTCCTCCTGAGAACTGCATGATAACTCGAGTAACATCGTCACCCGTTACACCTGTCAAATCCAAAACAGAAGCTTGGATGTGATCAGTCAAGAGGTTAGTTCCAAAGTACAATTGGTTGGGGTTAGCAAAAACGATTGTGTCGTTCGCCATTCCAGAAGGTGCGATAACTTGAAAACCAAGGAAAGTAGTTGGACGCGCGGCTCCTACAAATTCAGGTGAGTATCCTACACCAGCAAAACCGGTCGTATCCGTATCATTAGCTTGGAAGATTCCAATTCCTGCCATAGCTCGTTGCAACAAGAACAAAGACTTTCGGCTCATATAGAGTACCGCGTTCGCGTCTGATTGTACCGCGCTTGGAGCGTTCGCGACGATATCATCGAGTTTCGCTAGGATGCCCGTAGTAGCGTCTGCGTCAGCGGTAAAAGCTCCTGCGGCTGTTTTTTCATATCCCGGGTTAGCATCTACAATTTTATGTAATAGACCTTCGAAAGAAGTTCCTGCTCCACCTCCGGTCGTGCCACCGGTTGCGCTGTTATATAGTCCGTGCCATAGGTTTATTTCAACGTTCTCAGCAACTTTCGCGGCTACGTATTGAGCAACGTAAGAAGTGAAGTCAGCGGGAGCCGCTGAAGATTCGCCTCGCATTTGGGCAGATTCCCAAGTCGCGCGAAGGTCAGCGTTGCATACTTGCTCGTTGACTTTCAAAGCAGATGCTTCCAAAACAGCTTCGCCCAAAGTTAATTCACCTGCGATAGGTGTAGTGAAAGCGCAATCGTCGTTGGCTTGGATTGCTGCTCCTGAGAACTTGCGGAGAACCGCTTTCGAGTGAACGTTCTCCAATACGGAGACATAATTATTCGCGATAGAGTCAGCAGACAAAATCGCAGCAGCAACGTAAGGTCGTGCCGCCTCGCCGGCGTAAGTGCCGACTTCAACTGTAGCGTTAGCCATTATTTAGAAAATTGGTTGTGGATCGCGGCAACGCGCTCCTGGATTGATAAACTTTTCAAATCGACAGAAACAGGTGCCTCCATCTTTGGAGCGCGTGAGATGCTCGGAGTAGCTTGCTTGCTCAACTCCGTGATCTTCGCGTCTCGCTCTTCAATTTGTGAAGAGAATTCTTTCTTTGTTGCTTCGATAGCTTCGGCGATCATGCCTTCAACAGCTTCGCGAGTCAATACCTCAGATGATGCTTGAACCTCTTCGGTTACTTCTTGAGCCTTCATCTCTTCTTCCTTCTCCTCTTCAGCTTCGACTTCTGCTTCTGCCTCTTTCATCTCAGCGACTGCGCCTTCTGCTACTACGAGCAAAGAACCGTCTTGGAGTTTGTAGTCTCCGTCTGGGAGAGGGATTCGTTCGCCTTCGTCATTCACGACAAAAGCAGAAACACCGACCGCGAATGCGTCCGCGTCGGTTTGGATTTCCTGTCCGCTATCGAGGACAGCCGTTGCAAATGCAACCTCTTGTGTTTCCTCCTTCTCTTCGACAGCGAGTTCGACGCTGTACTTTTCGAAGATATCGGAGATGCGTTCTTTCAGAGTCATCTTCTGGGGTTTTTATATATAACGATTTGAGAACCTCAATCCTTACTCGTTAAGTATTTTTTTATATAATCAAGTCCGAGTTCTACTTCGATAGCCGACAATAGCTCCAATTCCTTCAGCTTGGATTCCGACCAACGCAGAGCAGCTTTTCCACCCCAAGCCATATACATGAGATACCCGCATCCGTCAGAGAATGAGGTCGAGGACTCCAAGTCCGCTTCGTGACGGATCAGATAAGACCTCATCCGCTTGATCGTTTCGACGCTGATATTCTCCCCCTTTGCAAGTTGGCTCGCTCGTTGCTTTCCGACTCCCGTTCCACACGATCCCCATCCGTTTTTTTCAGCCCATTCAACCGCCTTCTTAGCGTTGTTCTTCACTCCGTCGGGGTAATCGTTATAAGACTCCATATCGACGCGCTGTCCCTCTTTATATCGCTTGTCCTTTTTGACGGTTGCCTTTGCGAGTTCGTATTTGTTTGTGAAGAATCCCTCAATCGAGAACCCTTTCACGCTGCCTTCCTTCACGTACTTCTCCCATATCGCGTCGTTGTCTACTTTCATTGAGACCATCCACGTACCGACCGGGACATCGAGTCCATACATACGGCTTTTATCCTGCTCTCCTTCTACGATCCAACTCTCCACGACGTGCAACCCGTTTAACGTATGCTCGTGTTCGAGGGTCGCATTCGCTTGGTTACCGTTTTGGAAGTAGAGTTCCATCGCACGACGGACGGTCTTCTTTGAAAAATACACGTAGTATTCTTCCTCCCCGTTCTTTCGGTAGATGGGTTTGTCGGGAATAAGTGCCGCACCCATAACAAGTCGCTTCTCGTTGTCTTGGGTCTTGAATTGTATCTGTTCGTTCTTCAGAGCTACGAAGTCCGATTCGATTGCGGGTTGTTCTACGAGAGAGATAGCGTCGATGCCGTACATTTCCGCTTCTTCGTCAATTATGAGTTCTATAATATTCATCCTACTAGTGACGCTTGGTCGTTTATTCGTTGATTCGCTTGTTGGCTGTTCGATACTTCCGAGGCTATGACGTAACTCCTAAAGCCTGCTTGTCCGGCTCCGGCTCCTAAGAACCCGAGGTCGAGTTGTGGGCTTGGTGGGATTGCCCCTGTTCCGCCTCCTCCTCTGTTTCCTGGGGATGGTGGAGTTGAACCGCTGCCGAATTTAGTTTTCTTGATCGTTGCTATTTGCGCGACTCCTGTAGCTGCGGCAATGGCTGCTTTCACAAAGTTTGCTCCCGTCAGCTGATCTTTTGGAACTGCAAGCTGACCCGCTACCGCCTGAGCCGTTGTTATAATAGCTTGGGCAATTGAGAATCTTTTGTTTCGTTCAAATGAACGTCTTTGCTCCGCTTCGGTTTCTCCGGTAAAAGCTTTGTTTAAATCCCGTAAGGCTCCAAGAGCAGCAAAAGCCATTTCAAACTTTGAATCTCGAAGTGCTTTTTGTTTTTGCGCCAATAAAAGATCAGACTCAGCTATCAAGTCATTGGTCTCTTGGTTCTTTTGAATTTTATCGTCAAGTAGTTTGTCGAGTTCGTCATTGGTCTTTTTAAACTCATCGCGTTTCGCTTGCTCGATTTCTTGATCTCTCCGAAAGCCGCTCATAGCTATGTCTGCCGATTCCGACAGCATCTCCTCTTCTTGCTCGAGCATCGCCAGCTCTTCTTCAATTTCTTGCAACCGAAAGGCTGTTTGTGCCTCAAGTCTTAAACGCTCCGCTTCTTCTTCTTCTTGTCGCAGACGAAGTCCCTCAGATCTCAGGGTGTTCAGTTTGTTTTGAAGTGTGGTCTGCATCTCCAAAGACTCTGCCGCAAGGTTGAAAACCTCCGCTTCGAGTTCCGCTTGTCTTTGTCTGTCTTCCTCCCCTGAATCAGCAAGTTCGTTTTGAGCGATAATAATCGCGAGTTCTTCTTCTGCGTTG